>ENA-OZHZ01000242-OZHZ01000242.1-human-gut-metagenome-genome-assembly--contig:-NODE-242-length-26290-cov-6.522127_pt1 | contig 26290 bp, 25 predicted proteins | sample MGYA00244053_ERZ653699 | MGnify/ENA primary metagenome ERZ653699 (study PRJEB26926, sample SAMN06165200) | human gut metagenome | biome: ENVO:00009003; feature: ENVO:2100002; material: ENVO:00002003...
GCTCAATGGTAGAGCATTCGGCTGTTAACCGAAGGGTTGTTGGTTCGAGCCCAACAGGGGGAGCCACGAAGGGTGAGCCGCCATCCGAAAAGGTGGCGGCTCATTTCTTTTACTCAGAAAGCCAGCGTAGACTTGGGCCTTTAGCTCAGTTGGTTAGAGCAGACGGCTCATAACCGTCCGGTCCCGGGTTCGAGTCCCCGAAGGCCCACCACATAGGGGTATAGCTCAGTTGGTAGAGCAGCGGTCTCCAAAACCGCGTGTCGAGAGTTCGAGCCTTTCTGCCCCTGCCAAAATGACCACCCGATCGGGTGGTCATTTTTTCATATAAAAATGGGTACACCCATGTAACATACATGGTACTTCTATGTAGGGAACATGGCGTTTTACTGAAGGGTTGCGTGATAGTTGCTGGCGCAACCGTGATCGGTTTGTTATACTGGCGGCAGAAAAGGAGGGCATCACTATGAAAACGACGATCATTCTCTTCCTGCTGTCCGTTCCGGTATGGGCGGCGCTGGCATACGTGGTGTTTCTGATCATCAAGGCGCTGCGGAAATACATTCGGTCCGAGCCGCTGCGGTTAGAACGGGCGGAACAGGCCAAAACATTGGGAGAGACATTGAAGCGCCGTCGGACGGCGTGCAAAATGACGCAGGAGTTTGTGGCGGAGGCGCTGGGTGTCAGCCGGCAGGCGGTATCCAAGTGGGAATCCGGGCAGTCGGATCCCAGCACGACCAATCTGCTGGCGCTGGCGAAGCTCTTTGGCGTGAGGCCGGAGGAGCTGCTGCAAGAGGCAGAGTGACCGCGTAGAAAAAGAGCAGGCCATCTCGTAAGAGACGGCCTGCGGGAATCTATGCCACATTCCAGCGGGCGGTATCCTCGGTGTCGATGCTGGCGTCGGTCAGCGCCTGGAGGAGGTCGGAGATAAGCGTCTCCTTATCCTCGATGGTGTCGGCGTCACCGGTGGGAGACAGCAGGGAGGGGTCCAGCGTCACGCCGGTGCGCTGGACCAGGTCAGCGCTGCCGATAGTGGGCAGGCGATAGTCGCCGTGTGCCTCTGCCAGATCGGCGCAGGCCGGGGAGAGAACGAACTCCTGCCACAGTTGGGCGGCAGCGGTGTGGCTGGCGCCGGATAAAATGGCGCTGGCGGTGACCTGACCGAAGGTACCGGAGGCGGGAATTATCAGATGCAGGTCACCGGAGGTGTCAGCGGACAGGGCGGAGAGCCCATCGTGGAGCCAACCCACGGCGATGACGCACTCGCCGGTGGACAGGCACTTGACGAAGGTGTCATCCGCGGCGGTATAGAACTGCACGCTGGTGTCCAGCGCTGCCAGATAGTCCAGCCCCTTGTCGCGGCCCAGCCGCAGGGCGGCGCTGTACGCGGTCAGGCGGCCGATCTCCGTGCTGCGGTAGGTGGGCAGCCAGATCAGCTCCTGGTATACCGGGTCGGTCAGGTCTGCCCAGTCCTTGGGGGCGGAGATGGTCATGCGCCGGAGCACGTCGTTGTTGACGGCGAAAACGACCGCGTCGACAGATACGCCGTACCAATAGCCGTCCGCATCGCCGTAGGCGGCGTTGGTCAGGTCAGCGGCGTGGACGGGCGTATAGGTCAGCAGCTTGCCGTCAGCGGCCAGGGTGCGGCAGGCATCCGCGCTGCCGCCGAACCACACGTCGCCCCGGGCGCTGCCCGCCTGGGCGGCGGTAATGGCGCGGTAAGTGGTCCTGATGTCGAACAGCTCTTCAAACTTTTCGCACAGGGCCGTCATATACGCCTCGTCGCCGGTGCCGCACACGGTCAGGCGGCCCTCCTCGCGGGCGGTGTCGATCAGCGTCTCCAAGCCGGAGAAGGCGGCGGGGTAGGTGGGCGTATCGTCCGTATCCTGCGCGCCGCAGGCGCACAGGGACAGTGCCAGCAGCAGGGCCAGCACTGCGGTGAGCATACGTTTCATAGGGGGACCTCCTTGCGGCCGCCGAAAAAGGGGGCGGCCAGACTCCCTAACATTATAGCGGAGACTGCCGTGGCTGTCAAATTCCGTCGAGAGGTGGGGGACAAAGTATCACATTTGACGATGTGCCCAAAACCTGAAAGCTTATCTGTGCACTATGCACAAAAAGAACAGCGCCAGGTATAAAAAAATATTGTGTCGAAAGGGGGTTGTTTTGTGTAATGCGCCGTGTTATACTGGCAATCACGTTCGGATGTTTCTATGTGATATGTATTGTATAGGAGGGTGCGGGCATGAAGACTGCAACACGCCGGAGGGCTCTCACTGTGGAGATGACCTCCGGTTCACTTTGGAAAAATATCCTGCTGTTCAGCTTGCCGCTGATGATGACCCAGGTGCTGGAGGTGCTGTTCAACCTCAGCGATGTGGCCATCGCCGGCAAGTATGCGTACAACACCTATGTGGCCCTGGGCTCTGTGGGCTCCACCACCACGCTGGTCACACTGTTCACGGGACTGCTGATCGGTCTGGGCGGCGGCGTCAATGTGGCCGTGGCCCGCGGGCTGGGCATGGGCAATGACGAGGACGTGGAGCACACCACCCACTCCTCCTTCCTGATCTGTCTGGCGATGGGCGTGCTGACGTGCCTGGTGTGTGTGTTTTTCGCCGAGCCCATGCTGCGGCTGCTGCACACCAAGGAGGAATTCCTCCCCGGTGCGGTGCTGTACCTGAAGCTCTATGCCCTGGGCCTGCCGGCCATGGGCATCTACAACTGCGGCAACGGTATCCTCAGCGCCACCGGCGACACCAAGCGCCCCCTGCTGTATCTGACGGTGGCGGGTGTGCTGAATGTGATACTGAACCTGGTGTTCGTTATCGGCTGCGGCATGGCGGCCGAGGGCGTGGCTATCGCCAGCGCCATCGCACAGTGGGTGTCTGCGCTGCTCATTATCATCCATCTGCTGCACCGCAAGGACGCCTGCCGTCTGGATATCCGCAGGCTGCGGCTGCACCACCTGGCCTCCAAGCGTGTGCTGCTGATCGGTATCCCCTCCGGATTGCAGAACGCTATATTCGCCGTGGCTAACCTGTTCGTGCAGGCGGGCCTGAACTCCTTTGACGAGATCACTGTCTCCGGCGCGGCGGCTGCCGCCAATGCCGATACGCTGGTGTTCAACATGATGGCCGCGTTCTACACCGCCTGCGCCAGCTTTGTCAGCCGCAACTGGGGCGCGGGGCGGAAGGAGCGTATCCTTAAGAGCTACTACATCAGTATGCTGTACGCCGCCGTTGTGGGCGTGCTGGTCGGCGTGCTGCTGACTGTCTTCGGCCGGGAGTTCCTGGGCCTGTTTGCCGACAAGCCCGAGGTCATCGACGCCGGCGTGGACCGCCTGCGGATCATGGCCTTCTCCTACTGGATCGGCCCCCTGATGGACGCCAGCATCGCCGCCTCCCGCGGCCTGGGCCGCAGCGTGGCCCCCACCATTATGGTCATTCTGGGCTCCTGCGTGTTCCGGGTCATCTGGATCTACACCATCTTTGCCTACTTCCACACGATCACGTCCCTGTATCTGCTGTATATGTTCTCCTGGATACTCACCGGCGTGGCGGAGTATATCTACTTCCGCATCACTTACAAGCGCAACGTGCTCACTGCCCGCGCCACATGGTAACAAAAAAGACCGTGCCGAGAGGCACGGTCTTTTCCTATTGCGGCGTTACTGCACGGCGGTGAACAGGGCGGCCATGTCGGCGGTGACATCCTCGGTGAAGCTGCACAGCGTCACGCTGAAGGAGTAATTGCCCGCCTTCAGGCATACCAGCAGCTCATACGTGGCGATGTCGCCGTTCATGGCGGATACGGCCACGGCGGGAACGTTCTTCTGACCGGCAAAATCCACGGTGGTCAGCTGGGCCGTCACGTCCGTGAAGCCATAGCTCTCCAGCGCGGCGGGGACCTGCTCCACGGACAGCTCGGCCACATCCTGGGGCGTCACGGTGCTGCCGCCCAGCAGGCCCATGTTGGTGAATACGACGTTGATGGTCATCAGACCGTCCGTGGAGGCGGCGTACATATCCTGCACGCTGCTGCTGCTCTCCAAGCGGGCCTTCAGCTCCTCGTCGCTGGTGCTCTCGCGGACGAAGCCGTTGAGCTCGTCGATCTGCTCATCGGTGTAGAAATACCAGCTGTCGTCCAGGGTGCAGCTGATGCCGGCGAAGCGGTTGGTGTAGGTGCCGCCGCTGACAGTGCCCATATCGGGAACAGCATCGTCGGTCACGCCGGGGGTCACGGCGCCGCCCGCCTGGTCATCCTTCTGGCTGCCGCAGGCGGCCAGGGACAGGGTCATCAGCAGCGCCAGCGCCAGGGCTGCAAGCTTCTTCATCATGGTGTTACCTCCTCTGTGCGGGGAATAGTGTTCCCCTTATGCTTACGTTATTCTACCAAATACAACGAAAAATTACAAGGGCAGACCGGCGCTTTTCACCCCTGGGCCGAAAAATCAAAGTCCTTTGCCATTTCCCGACGGAAATCGCGCCTTTAGCCGTTTACAATAACGGAAAAAGGAGGGACGAGCCATGAAACATCTGCTCCCGGCGGTACAGCGCACCGCCCTGCGTATTCCCTGGGCGGCTGTGGGCGGCTGTGCCGCCGCGCTGCTGCTGACGGCCGCCGCCCCCGGCGGGCAGTATGCCCCCTGGGCGCTGGCGGCGGTGGCGGCAGCCGGCGTGGGTTGGCAGGGCCTGCTGGCGGTGGTCTGCGCGGGGCTGGGCGCTCTGCTGTTTATGGACTTTCAGCCGGGGCTGCGGCACACCGCCGCGGCGCTGCTGATCTTCTGCGCCAACACGGCGCTGTGCAATACGCGGCTGTACCGGCGGCCCCGCTTCCGGCCTATGGCCGCTGTGTGCGCCGCCGGGCTGACCCAGCTGCCGTATCTCATCCAGCGGGGCGGACGGCAGTGGGCCCTGTGTATGGCGTCGCTGGCGCTGCTGTATGGCGCGGCGGCGCTGCTGCCCGATCTGCTGCCGGAGTCGGCGGCGGAGCAGGCGGACAAGCGCCGGGCCTGGTTTTTGCTGCTGCTGGGGGTATGTGCCGTGCCGGCGGGCTGGACGGTGATGGGATTTTCGCCAGCGGTGGTGCTGGCCGGGATCCTGCTGCTGTATTTCGTGGGACGCGGGCCCGTGCCCGACGCGGCGGCCGCCGGTGCGCTGGCGGGGCTGGTACTGGACCTGTGCGGCACGGGAGAGCTGTATCTGGCGGTGGTGCTGTGCGCCGCCGCATCCGCTGCCGCAGGGCTGCGGAGAGGACAAAGAGTGCCGGCGGCTGTGGCCTTCTGCGCCGCGGGTGTGCTGGCGGCCCTGCTGCTGGGGGAGGTCCGCCCTCTGGCGGTGCTGTGCCAGCTGCTGACCGCTGCCGGTGTGTGGCTGCTGCTGCCGGAAAAGGAGGGACCGCTGCTGACGGCCGCCGGAGAGGTGTCTCCGGAGGCCGCGGCACCTGCGGCGGCCTTCCGGGCGGTGTATGACAGCCTGGAGGACCACGCGCCGCTGCTGCGGCCGGAGAACCCTGCCGTGCTGTTTGACCGGGCGGCGGAGCAGGTCTGCCGGGACTGTCCCCTGCGGAGCGACTGCTGGCAGACCCATTATACCGATACGTACAACGCCTTCAACGACGCCTGCCCGGCGCTCCTGCGGCGGGGACAGGCGCTGGCGGAGGATTTCCCGCCGTACTTTGCGGATCGCTGTGTGCGTTTTCCCAAGCTGCTGGGGGCGCTGGACGGACAGCTCCATGATTTCCTCCAGCGCCGGCTGCACCACGGGCGGCTGGACGCGGCCTATCGTCTGGCCCGGGAGCAGTACCGGCAGGTGGCCGAGGTACTGTCACGGACCGCCCCGGCGGAACGGCTCCGCCGCGCACACCTGACCTGCCGCACCGCTGCCCTGCTGCGGCCCAAGACCGGCGAAAAGCACTGCGGCGATCAGTGCGCCGTTTTTGATGCCGGAGGGCTGACTTGTCTGGCGCTGTCCGACGGTATGGGCAGCGGCGAGAGCGCCCACTGCGAGGCCGCTATGACCATCCGCCTCCTGCGGCAGTTTTTGCAGGCGGGTATCGAGCCCCTTCCGGCGCTGAAGACCCTGAACACCGCTGCCATGCTCCGCTGTCAGGGGGGCGCCGGCTTTACCACCATCGACCTGGCCTGCCTGGATCGGGCCGAGGGCGTGCTGACGCTGTACAAGTACGGCGCCGCGCCGTCCTATATCAAGCGGCAGGGCGCCGTGGCCCGCTATCGCGCACAGGCGCTGCCCGCGGGACTGGAGAGCGCCGACGGCGACGTGCCGCCCCAGCGCGTGGCGGTGTCGCCGGGCACCTGGCTGGTGCAGGTGTCCGACGGTGTGGCCGGCGAGGACGACGAGTGGCTCCAGGACCTGCTGGCCGGATGGGACGGCACCTCGCCCCGGGCGCTGGCGGAGGAGCTTCTCCGTCAGTCCGTTCAGCGGACGGGCGGCGCAGACGACTGCGCTGTGCTGGTGATGGCCGTCGAGGGCAGGGAGGACCTGCACCGCGTTTGAGCGACAAAAAACGGCGGGAAATTTTGCCCGCCGCGCCGTATAACTTTCCGCCGCCGCGGCGATACTATGGCTGTAACAAACAGCGCCCGTCACGGCTGAAGGAGGCATCGGTTTTGGTAAAAGGCGTTTCCCGCCGCGTGATCGTCGTGGACTCTCCCGACCCGCGGATATTCGAGCAGGCTATTTTCATCCTTCCCACGGACGGCGGCGGCGTCAGCTCCCGTCAGCTGGTGGACGAGGCGGTGCGGATCGCCCGCAGCTATGCCCGGGGCCAGACCGGCGGCGAACGCCGGTGGCGTCCGCCTGCATGGCTGTGGGCGGTATGGGGCGCGTGTGCCTGCGGCCTGGTGTGGCTGCTGGCTGCGCTGCTGTGACCGCCCGCGGTCCTGCGGCGCAAGGGCGCTGTATCAGCTTACTTCCAGCGGTTTCCGCTGTTTCTGCCCTTTTTATCGCGGCGGCTGTGAGCAGTCACCGCCGCAAGGGTCCTGTTTTTTCTCCTCACTTGGGGCGGACGCGCGGCGTCCGCCCTCCTTTTTTACCCGGCGGTATCGTATGCCCTGCTCCAAAAAAAGAGACGCGCTGCATGGCGCGTCTCTTTTTTTGTGATTTTCCACAGGTTTTGTTGCCAGTAAATCAGTGCCTTTTGTCTTGCTTTTCCGGTGACGTAGTCGCTCCTTCCAGCAAATCTGTCACAACCTGATTGAGCTGTGCAGCGTTCTTGGCGGTAATAACAGGGACACCCGTGCGCTCCTCGACTGCCTTCCGTGCAATCCCAGCAGCTTCACCGCCCTCACGGGCGACAGCCAAATTCTCCGAAAATGTCCCCGGAGATTTCTGCTTGGATATTTCTGTGGTGGTCGCCTCCGCCAGCATATTCAGTACCAACTCCAGCGTGGTCATGTTGTCGCGGAGGTTTTCTTTCTTCAGACCCTTGAGGTTTTTATATTGCCGTGTGGACATCCCTGACCATGCACGGGAGATCTCATCGGTAAGTATTGCGTACTCCACGCCCTTCTGTACACCGTGGGCATCCCATTCATCCGCCAGTTCCTTGCGGACTTGGATAGCTTGCAGCCGCTGGTTGATCCATTCACGAGTATAGCCTTTCTTGAGGTACGTTTCCAGAGCTCGCTCGATGGTCAACTCTGGGTCAATGGTTTCTTCAATGCGCTCCCGTCCAACCTGTGCCAACCACAGCTTGAACGGTTCCGCTTTGGGCGAGGGAATAGACTGGATGATTCGGAGAATCTGCTCGGTGGCGGCTACGTCGGTCAGGCGCTTTTTGCCATCGGGAGCGGTCATTTTCAAACCGTGACAGTTTGTCACGGTTTCATTGCCCTCAGCTTTCAAACGTTGCTTGAGCTTACGCCAATATGCTGCGGGATCAACGCTATCCGTCAGCACGGCAACAACATCGACAACGGAGAAGTACCATTCTTCCTTTTCCTCATCCCATGCGGTACGGATGCGCTTGTCTTCGAATAGCTGGATCTTGTCATTTTGTGCCATTCTGTTCACCTCGCTTCTGTAGTAACTCTTTCAGTAATCCCTGACATCCTGCCAGCACATCCTGCCATGTTGCCTCGAAATCTCCAGTGTACCACGGGTCGGCAACATCGCGGGGGTGGTCGGTGTAATCCAGCAGCAGGTGTATCCTGCCATCCGGGTCACCGCCGCAGATACGGTGCATATTCCGCAGGTTGGCGCTGTCCATGCCGATGAGCAGATTGAATTCCTTGTAATCGTTTTTAGTGAGCTGCCGCGCCGCGTGACCGCCGCAGGCGATTCCGTGTTCGACCAACTTGCGCCGCGCCGGAGGATAGATGGGGTTGCCGATCTCCTCGCGGCTGGTTGCGGCAGACTCTATATGGAACTGTGCTGCCAAACCGGCTTTTTCTACTAGGTCCTTCATGACATACTCCGCCATCGGACTGCGGCAGATATTGCCGTGGCAAACGAAAAGGATCTTCTTCATATCACGGTGTCTCCCAATTATTATCTTTGCTTTAAGTATAGCAAATGAGGCCCTGTCCGTCGAAAGAAAATATATAAAAGGGCTCCGTTTCTCGATATAATATTCGGGAAATGGAGCCCTTTCAAAAAATCATCTCTCTTCCAGGAATTCTCTCAACAGTACGTCTTCTTTTCTCTCTTGTAAATTCCGAATTTTCTCAGATATATGCGCCCTATGTTCAACGAATTGCATTCCTATCAAGCTATCTTTAATTTCACTCAAAAATGCAATGTGTTGTTCTAAAATTGGAACTTCGCTACCACTCCAAGAGGCATGTGTTGGTATTATATAAATGCTTCGAAATGCCTCAAAAGCGGGATTGCATTGGCAAAACGTTACAATCGCGGGTAATCGTTGTTCTTCCGGCAAATTACAGACGATCCCAAACAAAAAGCGCATTGACTCTCCATCATAACAATTTGCTTCGACATAATACTTGATCCACTCATTACGCCGTTTATTAACTACCGGCATATTTATAGGTGAACTCAGTAGGTCCTCCGCTAAGGAATCCCATGTAAAAAATGGTTTTGTTGCGTTTTTTAGACACTCCATTGCGATAGAGATTAGCTTCAGATAGTCATCTTGCTGCCACAAAATATTTAGAGCATGCCATCCGTCTCTCCCAATCTGCTTCCCCGCAACTTTATGTACATAGCCTGCCAAGAACTCAGGGTTACCTCGTATTAATTCTGAAAAAAGTTCGCCGTCAAAATCATAATAGGATCTTCCTTGATGTGCATAGATATATGCTGTACATAAAACCTTAATATCTCCCCTAAAGTATTCGACTAGTTCTTTCGTACCAATACATTCACCATGCCCTACGCGGAATAAAAAGCCCGATAACAGATGCGGGTTTTCCTCCCCTAGATTATTCAGTTCCATCATATACCTCTTGAGATATCCCGGAAACTTTCCATTAATTCTTAGAACAGTTTTAAGAGAAACCGTATAATGCTCTCTATCCCCCCTCCCTCTTAAACATCCCATTATCTTTTCAATGAGACAGTTATCAATGTACTCATCCGGGACAAAATCGTATAGTATTCTGCGTTGATCTCCGCCATCGGTGCGGCACCGGTGAACAGATGCCGCAGGCGCTGGCTTTCGTACTCACTGCCGCCGATGGCGCTATATTGCATTCCTGCCAGCCGCAGGGCGAGCTCTTTAGCGTTGTTCTCATCCACCGGGCTGGTGGTGAGTGCTGCGGAAAATCGCCGCTCCATTTCGGCCAGCTCACCACGGTTGACTGTCTGCGGCTGCGGCTTGATTTGCTCCGGCGCTGCCGTAAGGCCGTTCAGCAGAGACAGTACCTGTGACTCCACCGCCGTGCTGGGCCTGCCGTTGCACAGGCGGCGCAGCGTCTTCTGCGCTTCGGTTATCTGCACCGCAGGCTTACGCTCTGACCGGCGCTGGGTGGTTTCCTTCATTTGATCTGCGTCGAGGATAGCCGGGAAACGGTCTGTGCCAGTGTAGCGGCTGTCTTCCAGAATACGGGCCACCATATTCTTGTTCCAGGGCTTGTCCGCATCGTAGGGCGGCCCTTTTTCTTTCAGATGGTCAGTGATGTCATTGAAGGATGCCCCGGCCAGATAGCGGGCATAGATGCCCTGCACCGCCTGTGCCTCCTGCGGATGAACGACTATCTCGCCCATGACCATCTTGTAGCCGAAGGGCAGCTTCCTGTTGCCCATTACCGCACCGTCCTTTCTATGCTCTCCCGCAACTCCAGTCCATTTTTCAGGCGGAACCGCAGGCTGGTGTTGCTTTCGATAATGACCTTGTCAATAAGCTGACCGAACAGCTCCCCGTCAAAGTCATGCAGCGTTTCAGGCCCTCTTTTGAGGATGGTGATGAGTTCCTGGGTGCAGGGGATGGTATCATCACCGTCTTGGTTGAGGATCCTGCTTTTGGCTCGCTTGGCGGCGCGGAGCTGTTCGGTCAGCGCATTGCTCTTGGATATAAAAATGTCAGGATCAACGCAGCCGCTTTCTTTCAGAGTGGTCAGCAGTTGATTCTGACTGGTAAGTTCCGCTATTTGTTTGTTCAGTTCAATGACATCTACACTCCAGAGAAATTTCCGTTCACGGATAGACTGGAGGTTGGCGATGAAGTCGGACAGGATGTGGCTGCCCTGGTGCTTGAGATTGTAATACAGCCGGAGGAATGCTTGTTGAACCTGAGTTTCGGGGATTTGGGTGATGGGGCAGGCTGTTTTATCTTCATCGTGACGGCGGCAAGCCCAATACCATGTGCCGTGGACACAACGGCTTCTGCACCAGGAACCGCAGGTGCAGCGCAGCACTTTTTGAAGCGGACGATCCGTTGGTGTTTGGATCACCTTTCGGCTATGCCGCAACGCTTGTGCTTTATCAAAGACCTCCTGCGATACGATGGCAGGATTACAGCCGTAGATCAGATACATACGACGCTCTCCGCGATTCTTTTTCACAGTACGGGGGAATGTATCGGTCGTATATGTTTTTTGCAGACGTGCGTTTCCTGCATATTTATCTAAGGAGGGATTGCTATGACATCGTTTGACTTTCTGTCCGGGTTCAACAATATTGATCCGAAGTTTATACTGGATGCCATCGACCTGATGCAGACGGTTGAGGCATCTGATGCCGAAAAGGAGATTATGAACATGGAAAACTATACGATTCACAAAAAGAGAACTGTCAGAAGATCGGTACTGGTGGCGGCGGCTGTCATAGCGCTTTTGTGCGCCATGTGCGTGGGAGCCTACGCGGTGAATCTGTTTGGTATCAGAGACGCTGTGATGGGCAGCCAGATCGTTTCCGACCACTATGTGGACGGCGAGTACGCAGGCAAAAAGCTGGATGACGGAATGACCATCAGTATGCAGGGCTGCATCGGCTCCCCCGAATACGAGGCCTCCCGCGAGTTCAACGCCTTCCTCAGCGCCTACGAAGCAAACGGCTATAACGGAGATGCGCTGCACCAGCCTCTGGGCGACTGGGGCGAAGCCCATCGAAGGCTCTACAACGGCCTTTACACGGAAACGCTGGTCAACAAGTTCCTTGAGATCAGTGAAAAATATGCTCTCAAGCCGTGGGACGATCTATACGAAGGCTCCGGGTATACAAGCCTTTGTGAGATCATCGGCAGCGATGGCTTTTTGACAATGGAAAACCCGTCACGGCAGAGTATCCCTGAATATCGGGTATGGAACGACGGTTCCTTCTCCTTCGGGGATGATTGGCGTACGGGCGGCGAGGAGGAAAGCTTCTGCACCATCGCCATAAACCGTCGGGTAAAGGGAAGCATGAGCATCGACTGCCTTTCTCTGGATGATGCCCATGAATACCATGAATGGTCGTATACCACCGCGCGTGGCGAGACAGTGTCTGTTTACTCCGGCAACCATCAGTTTATTGTCCTTTACAACGGCGAGAACGCATTTATCAGTCTGGTTTCTCAGCCGGGTGACTCTCTCGGCGATGACGAGATCAAAGCATATGTGGAAAGCGTTGATCTCTCTGCGCTGGATAAAATCGGTCATATCAACCTGCCGGTATAAGCCCACCCCGATTGCGGCAAACTGCTGGACAACCACCAAGGGAGGGACGGAAGTCCCTCCCTTGGTGGTTACTGGTCTTAGGTGGATCACAGCTTGGTTTTTGGATGTCGGTCAGGCTGCCGGTATTCTTGCCGGTGGAGTTCTTTGCTTCGCGCACAGTCTTATCCAGTGTAGGGTTACCGGTCTGGTTCTTGGGGTAAACGGTCACATCGTAATTCCACGCCGCGCCATCGATGGTGGTCATGGGCAGGGCCACGAAGAAGGGATTGCAGGTAGAGGTCACGTTTTCAGGGACGCGAGTCTCCACCACCAGATACAAGCCCTGCACCATATTGGAAGCAGAAGTGTGGCCGGTGGTGTCCGTTTCCGTCATAGCCACACCACCATTTCTGCCAGCGGCCTCCAGCGCATTTTTGACAGTGGTGGCATTGGCAACCAGCGCAGCGGTCAGTTTGTTGTTGAGCATATCGCTGGTGAAGTAGTTGATACCGCCCTCAGTCTTGTGAGTGTCTGCGCCGGTCAGACCGATGGCAGACAGTACGGCATTGGAGCGTTCAGAGCCATCAAAGCCATACAGCACACCCACCTGACGCTGGCCCTCCACGGCCTCACTGTTCATGGTAATGTCGGCCACGCGGAGGTATGTGAACTCTACGCCCTGAATGGCGTACTTGCTCAGCTTGTCGATAACCGCATCGTCATGCAGGCCAGCGGAAACGTAGGACTCGGCATCCCACGCACCGTCGTTGCTGGCCTTGGTGATGTCGTATTTATAGATGCTCAGGGATGCTTTCTTGCCGGGGTCGATGGTCGGCTCGGCAAATGCCGTGGTGATGAGGCTCAAGGCCATAAGCGCCGCCAGCAGCACCAATACGCGATGGATCTTTTTCATTTGGTTTTCTCCTTCATAAAATCAGATTTTTTGCAAAAATAAACACCCATGCAAAGCATGAGTGCTGCAAGCACAATATAGGTTGTAAATCCCGTACTGCCCGTGAAGGGCAGGATGAAGCCCGCATTGTTACAGGCGGTGATGGTAATATCGCGGTTGCTGCTGTCCAATACTCCCGTGAACAGCGGCTCGGTCAGCAGCGTGTACCCTGCGGGAGCTTTGGTTTCGGTAATACGATACTGCGCGCCAACCTTGAGGTCGCTCCACTTGGCGATGCCTGTGTTGTCGGTGGTAATTCTGCCCACCTCCGTCCACGTCTTGCCGTCCGCGGAAGTCTCCAGCAGCAGCTCCGCACCGGTGAGAGGTGCGCTTGTCGCATCCACCTTGCGGACGCTGATGCTGCCTTTTGCCAACGCATTTGTCCGCTTGTGCGTAATGTTCAATGCGGTTGCCGTGATGGTGATCTGATACTTGGTGTTGTCCACTACATAACCACTGGGGGCGCTGATCTCCTGATAGCTATACCTGCCCTGCGGCAAATCAGCAAGCACTGCCTTGCCGTCCGCGCCGGTGGTCATGTCAGCCACCTTTTTACCATTGGCATCAAATAGCCGATAGGTCACGCCCGCCAGTGCCTTGCCGGTTTCCGCGTCCACCTTATTGATGGTCAGGCTGCCTTTCTCCTCCACAATTTTGACCTTAAAATGAATGTACGCCCACACGGGGTCGGGAAGTGAGGTCAACGCGGCGCAAGCCTGATAATTGCTGCCATTGCTGGGCTCCAGCAGCACAGCCTCCGTGCCCTCCACATCCAGTGCGTAGCCGTAGTCGCTGCTGATATAACCGTTCAGCTGCGCTGCGGCATCCTTTGTGGCCGTCACGGTCAGTACATTACGCCGCTGGCTGACGGTTACGCCACTGATATTGGTCCGGAAGTAGTACTGCGACAGCACACCATTGGTATCGGTGGCTGTACCCACATACTGACTGCCGTCCCATGTCAGCGTAATGGCATTGGCGTCCGAAAGCTGATTGCGGTACTTCACAGCAAAGCTGGGGATCACGCCATGACCCATAATGCGGTCAATAAGGATGTCATACGCCTCCTGCACGCCGTCACCGGCGTAGTGGAACAGGTTGGCGCAGGTGGTATCATACAGGGTGTACGGATAGGTCGTGCCGCGGTAACCGCACACGAACTCCCAAATCACCGCCTGCGTCGCCAACTGCGCGCAGTCGGGATGGATTCCATAAAAATCATAGTTGCCGCCGTAGCCGTAGGAGAGTGCCAGCGTCACAGCGTACCGCTGATTCCAGCTCAAGCTGCTCCAACTGGTGGAGGAGTAGCTCAGATCGCCGCTGGCAGAGCGAACGGATGGCTCCATGCAATAGGCAGGCACCGTTACACCCGTATCATTTCGGGTAAAGTATTTCAGCTTTGTACTTGTAAACGCGCCCCACTGCGGTACGGGCGTTTTGTCCTCATGGTAACGGTACTCGTTACCACCGCTGATCGTGCCTGTGACCGTGGCTGCATGGGCGGTCACGATGGACAGACCCATGATTGCTACTAAAAGGCATACCAGCGTCAGCAGCTTAGGAATTGTTTTCTTCATGCTCGTCCTTTCTCCCAACGCAAAAGACCGGCAGCTCACGCTGTCGGTCTTTTGGTCGGGTATTCAGTTGATTTATCCGTACAGCACCACCACGATGTACTCGTCCGATGCCGCGTCGTAGCGGACGGTGCAGTTGAATCGCGCATACGCACTGACCGTCTCTGCGCCGTCCATGGCGGCGAGGCAGGCGAAGGTGGCGTCCACATTACCCCGCACCGCGGCAGTCAGTGCCGCCTGTCCGCCATTCTCCGCCAGCCATGCCACGCTGTCTGCCGTACCGGGGAAGTAGCTGGAGTCGGCGGCGGTCATACTGGTGTCGATGGTCACGCCGTACTGCGCTCTTGCGTACTCGTTGCCCGCTTGAATGGCCTCCGCAATAGAGTAGATGTTCCCGCTGGCGATGGGTTTAGGTGCAGGTTCGGGGGTAACTTCCGGCACTGTCTGTTCCAGTTCCTCTGCCAGTGTCGGTGCAGGTACGGGGACGAGTGCAGGCGTTACCGGCTGTTCAGGGGTAGTCGGCTGCTCCGGCACGTCCGGCTGTTCCTCTCCGGCGGGTGTGGACAGTGTTTCCTCCGTCTTGCCGGAAGGTGTCGCGGCATCCTTGGTAGGTTTCGGAGTCTCCTCGCCGCCTGCGGGCTCGGCCTCCTCGGTATCCTCCCCAACGAGCAGGCTCTCGGCATTTTCCTGCACCTTGTCATCCACAGGCGCGATGGCCGCTGTTGCGCTCTGCACCGCCGCCACTGGCAGCATCGTCGATGCGGAGCTGTTCCCCGTCTGCCCACAGGCTGTGAGCAGCAGGAGCGTCCCCAACATCAGAGTCAGGATCTTCTTTCTCATGTGCGTTTCTCCTTTCAGTGTTTTGGGTAGCACAAACAACTACCACACAACCATCCGTAAGTCAACGGAAAGATCTACAATGGTCTGACAGGGTGGGAGGCCCTCTGGCACAAGCCGTTCCCGTGCTCATACCATGCCGCCCATTTCCATGTGAGGTGCGACTTCCCGCGCCATGTTCTGTCGCTGGACATCCAGATCATAGGCCGTACAGTAGCAGTTGTAATCTCCGGGGGACGGATTGCAGCGCAGGCAGTAGCGGTAATGCTCGGTTTCCACGATGTAACCGTAGTTTTGTGTCCAGCCGCCGCTGATTTTGCTGCCGTGTTCATAGCAAAAACGCTCCATAGCAAAGCGGCTTTTCAGCACACTCTCCCGCAGCGTGTCCACGACCTCCTGCAGTTCCAGCTTGAATGCGGGGCTGTTCAGTTCCTCCGGGCCACGGGGCCACCATGTATGCCAGAATTCATTGCCGCTGCGCCCAAAGTCCATCCGGACATGGCCAACGGTACCCAGCCGCTTATCTTCTTCGGGGTGCGGGGTATAAAATAAGCCCGCCTCCTCCGGGCGGGCAGGTCGGATATGGAATTGTGTTGGTCGATCTTTCAAACCTGAATGCTCCTTTCGGATTTGCGAATTGGCTTGTATGCCGCTTCTATGTGTAGTAGAATTAATAATATCATCAGATACTTGTATTAGGAGGCAGATATATGAACCAGAGACAAATTAAGAAATATAAGAAAAAATTGGCGTTATTGTATCTTGAAAAAATTGTATGTATGTTAGATGAAGATGGTGGAAAATATAAAGCACATGTGCTGCGCACTCCATCCGCAGAAGTTAGAACTATAAAGAGGTTAAATGGCTATAGAATTGAAATACGCTCCACTCGCGAAGATAATCATAATTATGCACATTTTCATGTTGTTAAGGGAACTGATGGTATGGCAAGTATTAGAATAGATACATTGGAGGTATTGGAATCATCGCTCCCCAGAAAAGACTTAAATAAAATTTTAGAGTGGGCTCAAACCAATAGAGAAATATTATTGAATGTATGGAATGAGTACCATGGATGCCGAATTAGGGTAGAATAGCTCCTATATCGACAGCTTTCTGCTTACATCCGCATTCCCTGCTCCTGTTCTGAAAACGGCGGCTCTGAGCGCCGCAGCCTGCCAAACTCCGTGGTGACTACACCGTCGTTTTCCATGCAATCCTGACCGTATTTCTCAAAATCCATGTAGCCGTCCAGCTCATAGATGGCTTCATCATCCAGTCCCAGCGTTTCCTGCAATCGCTGCTGACCGTAACCGTAAGCACCCTCCGTGATGCGCTGATAGTTGTCCAGATTTCGCAGGAGCTCACAGGCTCCGCGCAACGTATCCGGTCGCTCAGACTCCAGCACGGCGGCGTAGGTCAGGAGCGCACCGTCCTGCTGCCAGACGTCCTCCAAGGCTTCGGCAAAGTCATTGTAATCCTCCACGGCGGGGCAATCCATATCACGGATCAGTTCGCCGATGTAAGGCACCTTGAAGCGAATATCGCAGAGCATGGCATCCGCGAAAACATCAATATCGAGGTAAGCCTTCACCTCGTCCAGGTAGTCCTCGTCAGCGGGGAGGACAAGAGTGTAGTCCGGCTTTCCATCGACACGCAGCGTCATGCGGAGCATTTCATCCCTGCTCTCATCCCGCCAAGGCTCTACCGGCGAAAGGTAGCTGCGGTCGATCCCCATATCCGGCGTCAGCAAACTGCGGGCGTTGGGGACAAAGGCACTGTATCGGGCGTAATTATACCCCTGCGGGTCAACAAGGAAACCGTCCGTTCCCTCCGCATCGAGGATGAGCAGACAGTGTCTGGCGTCCCCGTTATGCCGAATGGCATTTTTGTTCTCCGCGATAAAATCGTAGTCAGCCAGCAGTGCGCGGCTGAACTGTTGGAACCGCAGGCTTGGCAGCTCGATGACCTTATCCACGGCACAGGGTTCCCCCTCGTACTCGGACTGTTTCCGCCTGAGTTCTGCTTGAATAATCACATCATCCCTCCCATCTCCATGCGGCTGCTCTGGCTGCCGTTCATCACTTCCTCCATACTGTAATAGCCCTTGTAGGCAACATAGCCCCGGTCGGTGAACATCCCGTCCTCCTCATTCATCCGCTCCGTGCCGTACTTTTCATAGTCATAAAAAGCATCGAGATTTTCGTCATAGTCGAAATGGCCGGACTGCTGGATCATGTACTTGCCGTACTCGGCGGGAGAGTGCGCACCGGGGGCGAAGTCAAATAAGTCGAGGTTTTCTGCAAGATTTTTGATCTGTGCCGCGGACTTTGGCTCTGCCAGCATGACCACGGCGCCCAGCTTTTCCATATCCGCATTTGACAACCCATCCGTTGCCTCTGCCAGTTCGTTGAGGTCGGAGAGGGTTTCGTACTCCATATCCAGAAGGACATCCACCTCATTGGGGAGCTGGATGTCCTCCAGCCGCAGGCGGACATCGGCGGGATCTGTGATGCCCCCGCGAAGGAGGGCGCGGTCGATTTCCTCCCGCTCCATGGGAAGAAACAGCCATGTGATATGTTCTGTGTCCTCCGGCTCGGTTTTGGATGTCACCGCAACGGTGATGGCGTTCGGCTCATAGTAATAGCAGGGGAAGAACCGCCCGTCATAGACCTGCTCCAGCTTCATGCCGTTGTCGTAAACCACGCCATAGGGAGTAATTTTGCCGCTGCCGCTTTCAATGAGCTGCCGTGCGGTTCCCTTGCCATCCAGCGCGTTCAGTTCATCCACGCTTGCGTTGCCGCCGTGCAGGTTCATGTAGTGGTCACGGCCAACAGCGGCGAGGTCGGAAAAATCGGTGATGACCGTGGCCTGCTGGCAGCAGAAGGTCAGGTTGATGAGATCCTTCAGCTTGAAAAGCTCCAACTTGTGCGCCATCGCCTGAAACTGCGCGGCCTCACCGGTGTCAAAGCTGTCCAACCGTTTGGCGAGGTAGTTCAGCTCCTCCACATTGACCATGAGCATTTCCACTCGCTTGAGAACGGTGTAGAAGCTGTCGATCTTCTCCACCTTGCAGTCTGCCTTGACCGCGTCACCGATTTCCAACGCCGCCAGCAGTTCCATGCAGTGTGCGTACTGGTCGCGGGGGATGGGGAACGGGATAGTTGCTACGCCGTATTCCAGGTGGCTGGGGTTACTGAGAACCGCTTGAATCATCATTTGCTTCTCCTTTCTATTTCTTCCATATCTGTGCGCAGACAGCCTCCACCCCGGTGCCAACAGACAATACCGTGGGCGGGATACGGGCATCCACGGCATCGCTCGTTTTCGGTGCAAAACACCGGTTCCGGTGACCTCTGCTGATAGGGCACTGGCTGCCGCTCGTCGATCCGCCGTGCCAGCGGTCTTGTTGGTTTTCGCATATTGCTCCTCTCCGGGCTTCCGCCCTTGATCTGTCCTGAAACGCAAAAGAGCGCCGGTTGATGGTTTTATGAAACCAACAAACCGACGCCCCAAACTTTGTGAAACTTTTTTATGAAAAAAGCTCCCTTTTGTGAGGAAAATCCTCGTGCAAAAGGGAGCTGCATCTGATTTTATCGCCAGAAAGCAGAAAAAGGGGGGTTCAAATCACGTCGAACGCCTCCCAGACGGCTCTGACATCCATGCTTGAAACCGTTAAAATCGGGGTATGGGAAACCCCGGAAAAGCTAGATGTCATGCGGTTTTCACCGCATGACATCTAAACCTGTTTGTTAACTTGGAGCAGGGTACGGGAGTCGAACCCGCCTTAACGGCTTGGGAAGCCGCTGTAATACCGATATACCAACCCTGCGATTTACTTACCGGGTTATTGTAGCATACCGGCGGCGGTTTTGCAACCGAAAATTATGTCGAAAGGGCATGAACGTCTTGTCCCGCCGCATACCCATAGAAAAAAGCCTGGAGGGGACGCTATGAAACGAAAACTGACAGCGCTGCTGGCGGCGCTGTGCATCACCGCTGTGCTGCCGGTACACGCCGGGGCGGTGGACCTGCCGCTGACCTCCCGCGCCGCGGTGCTGATGGAAAAGACCACGGGACAGATGCTGTTCGCCCAAAACGAGCATGAGAAGCTGGAGCCGGCCAGCGTCACCAAGATCATGACGCTGCTGCTGACCATGGACGCCATCGACAGCGGCGCGCTGGCCTATGACGACGTGGTGACGGTGTCGGCCAACGCCGCCGGCATGGGCGGCAGTCAGGTCTTTCTGGCGGAGGGCGAGCAGATCACCGTGGAGGAGCTGCTGAAATGCGTGTGCGTGTCCTCCGGCAACGACGCGGCGGTGGCGCTGGCGGAGAAGGTCGCCGGTGTGACGGAGCTGTTCGTGGAGCAGATGAACAACCGCGCCAGGGGGCTGGGGATGGACGATACCCATTTTGCCAATCCCACCGGCCTGACGGCGGCGGGCCACGTTACCAGCGCCTATGACATTGCCCTTATGAGCCGCGAGCTGCTGACAAAGCACCCGGACATCCGCAATTTCACCACCATATGGACGGACAGCATCCGAAACGGCACCTTTGATCTGGCCAATACAAACAAGCTCATCCGCTGGTACGACGGCGCCACGGGGCTGAAGACCGGCTACACCGCCTCCGCAGGCTACTGCATCAGCGCCACGGCGGAGCGCGAGGGCATGGAGCTGATCGCGGTGGTCATGAAGGGGGAGACGTCCGACAAGCGGAATACCGACGCCAAGGCGCTGCTGAATTACGGATTCTCCGCCTATACGCTGGTCTCCGCCGCGCCGGAGGAGCCGCTGCCCGCCCTGCCGGTGACCATGGGAGAGGCGGAGCAGGTGGGCCTGACGCTGCCGGAGACGGGCGTTACCGCTGTGGTGGAGAAGGCGCAGGCATCGTCGCTGGAGTATCGGGTGGACCTGCCGGAGACGCTGGCGGCCCCGATACAGCAGGGCCAGCAGGTGGGCACGCTGACCCTGTGCAGCGGCGATACGGAGGTGCTGACGGTGCCCATTCTGGCGGCGGAGAGCGTTCCGGGGCGCAGCTGGGGACGGATGTTCACCGATCTTTTGAAGCAGGCGGTGTTCCTGGCGTAGCGGAAAGGGGAAAAGCGGGGGAAAGTCCCGTTTTTCCCCTTGTATTTTCCCCGGAAACGTTGTACGATAGGGCAAATAGTTGCATTGCACCGACGAGGAGGTTTTAACATGATACAGGTCGATCTGCAAAATGTCCGCAGCTTTATCCCACTGCCCTACGAGGCCGCACTGTCCCCCCGCCTGCGTATCGCCCATGACCATCTGCAAAATGGTGATGGCGCCGGCGGCGAATTTACCGGCTGGGTGCGTCTGCCGGAGGACTATGACAAGGCGGAATTTGCCCGCATCAAGGCGGCGGCGAAGAAAATACAGTCCGACTCCCAGGCGCTGGTGGTCATCGGTATCGGCGGTTCCTACCTGGGTGCCCGGGGCGTCATCGAATGCCTGCGCTCGCCCAATTACAACCTGAAAAAGAAGAATACGCCCAACATTTACTTTATCGGCAACGGCCTCAGCTCCGACGCGCTGACCGAGGTGATGGAGCTGGTGGACGGCGTGGACTTCTCCGTGAACGTTATCTCCAAGTCCGGTACCACCACGGAGCCCGCCGTGGCCTTCCGCTTTTTCCGTGAGCTGCTGGAGAAGAAGTACGGCCCGGAGGAGGCCGCCCGGCGTATCTATGCCACCACCGACGCCCGCAAGGGGGCCCTGAAGGGCCTGGCCGACGATAAGGGCTACGAGGAGTTCGTGGTGCCGGACAACATCGGCGGACGGTACAGTGTGCTCACGGCCGTGGGTCTGCTGCCCATTGCTGTGGCCGGCATCGATATCGCCGCGCTGATGGCCGGCGCGGCGGATATGATGCGCGAATGTGCCCTGGCGGACATGAACGCCAATCCCGCCTGGCAGTATGCCGGCGCCCGGTATGAGCTGTACCGCACCGGGAAGAAGATCGAGCTGCTGGCGGCCTATGAGCCCTGCTTCCGCTTTATGTCCGAGTGGTGGAAGCAGCTGTACGGCGAGAGCGAGGGCAAGGAGAACAAGGGTCTGTTCCCCGCCAGCGTGGAGTTTACCGCTGACCTGCACTCCATGGGCCAGTACATCCAGGAGGGTGAGCGCCACCTGTTCGAGACGGTGGTGCGCTTCGGCCCCTCTCAAAACGAAAACCCCGTGCCCTATGACGAGGGCAACGGCGACGGCCTGAACTTCCTGGCGGGCAAGAGCATGGACTTTATCCGCCAGCAGGCCATGGACGGTACGCTGCTGGCCCATGTGGAGGGCGGCGTGCCCAACGTGACGCTGCGGACAGGATCCGTCAATGAGCAGACCCTGGGCGGGCTGATCTACTTCTTTGAGTACGCCTGCGGCCTGTCCGGCTACCTGCTGGACGTGAACCCCTTTGACCAGCCCGGCGTGGAGGCCTATAAGAAAAATATGTTCGCCCTGCTGGGCAAGCCAGGGTATGAGGACCTGCGGCAGACGCTGCTGGGGAAGCTGGAAAAGTAAAAGTGCCCAAAAATAAGTTTACTTTTTCTGCATTGCTATTTTTCCACCGGTATGGTATGCTGTACTCAGGTGGAAACCACCAATGACAAAGGAGTGATTTCTTATGGTTAGACTGATCATGGGTGCCAACGGTGCCGGTAAGACCAAGCAGCTCATCGAGCTCATCCACACCAGTGTGGAGTCCGAGACCGGAAGTGTCGTGTGCATCGAGCCTAAGGGCGATATGACCTACGACGTCAGCTACAACGTCCGTCTGGTCAACGCCGGCGAGTATAATGTGGATTCTTTTGACTGCCTGCGCGGATTCCTGTGCGGTATGTACGCGGGCAATTACGATATTTCCCATGTGTTCGTGGATAATCTCTGCAAGATCGCCGGCAGCAACGACCTGCAGGCGGTAGAGACGTTCCTTCACTGGCTGGACCGCTTCAGCGAGGAGAATGGCGTGAAGTTCACCGTCACCATCAGCGCGGACGAGGACACCGCCACCGAGGGCATGAAGCAGTACATCTGAACCGAGCAAAAAGAACCGGCTAGAGGCCGGTTCTTTTTTCATGTGCCGCCGAAAGGCGGCTTTTTATGTGTACGGGCGGACACGGTCGTGACCGGCAGCGCCGGCGCTCACGCTATGCCAGCAGATACAGCACCAGCCCGTACACCACGCTGGCAGCGGTGCCGAATACGATCACCGGCCCGGCCACAGTGAACATCTTGACCGCCGTGCCGGTGACGATGCCCTCCGCCCGGAAGTCGATGGCCGGCGAGGCTACGGCGTTGGCGAAGCCGGTGATGGGCACCAGCGTGCCTGCCCCGGCGTACCGCGCCAGCCGGTGGTACAGCCCCAGCGCCGTCAGCAGCACCGACAGGAACACCAGCGTTACCGAGGTGGCGGAGGCCGCCTCCTGCTGCGTCAGCCCCAGCGCCTGCCAGCCGTTGGCGATCAGCTGTCCCACGGCGCAGATCCCGCCGCCGACGACAAAGGCCAGCGCCGTGTCCTTGCCGATGGGTGAGCTGGGCGACAGCTGCCGTACCAGCGCGTCATATTCCTTGGGTGTCACGCCATCACATCCTTTCGCCGGTAATATGTGCCGCTTCCGCCGCGGCTATACTTGTCAAAACCCATGAAAACGGCTATAATAATACGGTGATCTCAGGAAAGGAGGGCGTCAGTTATGTACGACCCTGCCCATCCCTTCGGGCGCAAGGCGGTCCAGCTGGCCGTGATCGACCCGGTGAGCTGCACTGGCTGCGGCTGGTGCGCCATGTTCTGCCCCATGAAGTGCATCGACCTGCGGCCGGACGGCTATTACCAGGTCCGTCAAGATGACTGCATCGGCTGCCGCAGCTGCAAGGTCAACTGCTTTTACGGCGCTGTGACCATACTGCCGCCTCAGGTACGCTGATATGCAGAAAGAAAAAGCCCCTCTCGGGCTCTATATCCACATCCCCTTCTGCCGCCAGAAATGCGCCTACTGCGACTTTTACTCTCTGCCCCGCAGCGAGGAGAAGATGGACGCCTATACCGCCGCCCTGCTGCGCCATATCGAGGAGGTCGCGCCCCGCACTGCTGCCCACCGGGTGGACACGGTGTACTTCGGCGGCGGTACCCCCAGCTATCTGGGACCGGACCGCCTGACAAAGCTGCTGCGGACCCTCCGCAAGCGCTGCCCTGTGGCCCGCGACGCCGAGATCACGTTGGAGGCCAACCCGGACTCCGCCTGTGACGTCAAGGCCCTGCGTGCGCTGCGTCGGGCGGGCTTCAACAGGATATCTCTGGGCGTTCAGTCGGCGGATGACGGCCTGCTTCGCGCCATCGGCCGCATCCATACCTTTGCCCAGGTGCAGGAGGCCGTGGCCGCCGTGCGGAAGGCCGGGTTCAAAAACCTCAGTATGGACCTGATATACGGCCTGCCGGGCCAGACCATGCAGCAGTGGGAGGACACCCTCGCCGCCGTCATCGCCCTGGCCCCGGAGCATATCTCCTGCTACGGCCTGAAGCTGGAACCCGGCACGCCCCTGTATGACCGCCGGGACAGCGAGTGCTTCCCGGACGACGATGCCCAGGCGGATATGTATCTCTACGCCGTCACCGTTTTGGCGCAGAACGGCTATGAACAGTACGAGATATCCAACTTCGCCAAGCCGGGCTTTGCCTCCCGCCACAATTTGAAATACTGGCACATGGAGGAGTACGCCGGCTTCGGCCCCGGCGCCCACTCCGACTTCGGCGGTGTGCGCTACGCCTACGTCCGGGACCTGGACAGCTACATAAGCGGTCGCCTGATCCTGTCGGAGTCCGAGTCCGACGCTACGCTGACCCGGGATTATGAGTACGTCATGCTGTCCCTCCGCACGGCGGAGGGCATCGACCGCCGGTATTTCGAGACGACCTACCGCCAGCGATTCCAGCCCATGGAGGATCTGTTCGTGCAGTATGAGTGCACGGGTCTGGCTGCCCGAACGGAGAACGGCTGGCGCCTGACGCCCCGCGGCTTTCTGGTGTCCAACAGCATCATCGTGGCCCTGGAGGAGGCCCTGGCCGCCCAGAAAATACGCCGGGAGCAGGCCCTGGCCCAGCGGGATTATCGGATAATTTAACTGAAAAAGGCGGCTGTGTGCCGCCTTTTTCCGCTTTCCTCTTGACATTTTTTCAAAACCGTGCTACATTGTCAGCAATATCGAAAGTTGCGATGAAGGGGACAGGCCGTGCCTCATGTCCACGCGAAGAGAGCCGCCGTTTGGTGCAAGGCGGACGGGACAGGGACACCGAACATCACCCCGGAGCATCCGCCTGAAAGCTCGCCGAGTAAGCGCGGACGGCAAGGGAGCCGTTACCTTCTCCCCGCCCCATTCCGTGGGGGATGAGTGGCCGCCCCGGCGGCAACGAGAGTGGTACCGCAGAGGACGTTTTTCCGCGCCTTTGTCTCTTGAACGAGACAAAGGCGCTTTTTATTTTGTTTTCAAAACTATTCAGATAAAGGAGAAGCAACATGGAGTACAAGAAGACACTGAATATGCCCAAAAGCGGCTTTCCCATGCGCGCCGGCCTGCCCGCCCGCGAGCCGGAGATGCTGAAGCACTGGGAAGAGCTGGACCTTTACAATGAGCTGCTGAAGAAGAACGAGGGCAAGCCTCTGTTCTCCCTCCACGACGGCCCTCCGTTCTCCAACGGCGCGCTGCACATGGGCCACGCCCTGAACAAGTCCCTGAAGGACTTTATTACCCGTATGTACGCGATGCGCGGCTACTATACCCCCTATATCCCCGGCTGGGACAACCACGGCATGCCCATCGAGTCCGCCATCATCAAGCAGAACAAGCTGAACCACAAGGCCATGAGCGTCTCTGAGTTCCGCAGTGCCTGCCACGAGTTCGCCGACCACTACATCGACGTGCAGCGCGACGGCTTCAAGCGCATGGGCGTGGTGGGCGACTGGGAGCACCCCTACAAGACCATGGATCCCGGCTTCGAGGCCCAGGAGGTCCGTGTGTTCGGCAGAATGTACCAGAACGGTCACATCTACAAGGGCCTGAAGCCCGTGTACTGGTGCCCCCACGACGAGACGGCCCTGGCCGAGGCGGAGATCGAGTATAAGGACGATCCCTGCACCACCGTCTATGTGAAGTTCCCCATGCACGACGATCAGGGCAAGCTGGGCCATCTGGACCACAGCAAGCTGTACTTCGTGATCTGGACCACCACCGTCTGGACCCTGCCCGGCAACCTGGCCATCGCCCTGCACCCCGACGAGAGCTACGCCGTGGTCAAGGCGCCCAACGGCGAGATGTACATCATGGCCGAGGCCCTGGTCGAGAAGGTCATGAAGATCGGCGGCTTTAACAGCTATGAGATCGTGGAGACGCACCCCGGCTCCTTCTTCGAGAACATGCTGGCCGACCATCCCTTCCTGCCCAAGACATCCCGCCTGGTGCTGGCGGATTACGTCACCATGGACTCCGGTACCGGCTGCGTCCACACCGCACCCGGCTTCGGTGCCGACGACTATGTGACCTGCAAGCGCTACGGCATGGACATGGTAGTGCCCGTGGACGATCAGGGCAAGCACACCGCCTACGCCGGCAAGTACGAGGGCATGACCACCGATGCGTCCAACCCCGTCATCCTGCAGGATATGAAGGACAACGGCACTCTGTTCGCCAGCGAGGACATCGTCCACAGCTACCCCCACTGCTGGCGCTGCAAGCAGCCCATCATCTTCCGTGCCACCCCCCAGTGGTTCTGCTCCGTGGACAGCTTCAAGGACGAGGCCATCGCCGCCTGCTGTCTCTTATACACATCTCCGAGCCCACGAGACCGGAGCCTATCTCG
>ENA-OZHZ01000245-OZHZ01000245.1-human-gut-metagenome-genome-assembly--contig:-NODE-245-length-26048-cov-6.408802_pt1 | contig 26048 bp, 16 predicted proteins | sample MGYA00244053_ERZ653699 | MGnify/ENA primary metagenome ERZ653699 (study PRJEB26926, sample SAMN06165200) | human gut metagenome | biome: ENVO:00009003; feature: ENVO:2100002; material: ENVO:00002003...
AAGCAGCAGGTGCAGCGCTTCGCCGCGCAGGCTGCCGCCAACGCGCACGGGGGTCAGTTGGAAGCCGGAAAACGGCACATTCAGCGCATTCATAAGCTGCGCGGCGCTTGCCGAAGCCCCGTCTCCTGTCAGGTACAGCTGCTGCATCGGACGATTCCTCCATCATGGTCTTTTCGGGCACTAATTGACGGATTTTCTCTATGCTTTATTGTACCCGTTCGCATTCGTTTTGTCAAGCAGTGCATTTTTCCGCCGTATTTTCCGCGTGGGCAAAAAAACCGGAAAAGTACGGAAATGCAAGGCTTTCAGCAGGATTTCCGCCGTTCAAAGTCGAATATCTTCCCTGTGCGTTTTCAAGCGATGGAGAATTGTAAATAATCCGCCTGTTTGCTTGACACCGCCCTCGATTTGTAATACAATGTTAACAAACCATCTTTGCGCCTTGGCGCACGAACTTTGAGGTGAACCATTGATGAAGCACAGCTGGCATTGGATGCGGACTCTCCTGACGCTGACCCTCGTGCTGACGCTCTGCGGGCTGACTCCCGCCGCCGTCCCCGACGTGGGCTATGCGGAATCTGCTGCGGAAGGAACGACCGCCGTCGCCGCGTACGGCATGGCAACGGCGGATGATGTTATCGTCCGCAAGCAGCCGTCCACGAGCGCGAACTACTGGTTCCGCATCAATACGGGATTCGTCTGCGAAATCCTTGATACCGTCGTTCGCGGCAACACAACGTGGTATAAGGTCAACAGCACGCATCCGACCCCCAATGGGCGCACCTACATCGGCTATGTGCGCGCGTCGTTCTTCCGTCCGCTGACGGCGGAGGAAACAGAGGCGTACCTTGCCAGCGGCCGCGTGAATGTGACGGCGACCCCTGCCCCCGCGCAGACACCCGCGCTCACGCTTCAGCCTTCGGCGGATGATGCCCTTGTGACCGCCACGCCTGCCAGCGGCAGCGATTTTCCGTTTGATACCAGCATCATGGGCGGTACAACGTCGACCCCGCTTGTCTCGCTGATTACGCCCACCCCGACGAACTCTCAAGTCACTTACGGTACAGGTGAAATCACCGCCAGCGGCACGAACTTCCGCGTTGCGCCAAGCCTGAGCGCTGGGGTCATCGGCAAGCTGAACAGCGGTACGGTGGTGACGCTGCTTGCCATTCCGGATACAATTGACGAAAATCACTGGTATCAGATTCGCTACAACGGACAGGAAGGCTATATCCAGTCCAACTTTATCCGTGTGCTGACCGCGGCGGTGACGGCGACACCTCAGCCTTCCGTCTACGGCACGGTGAAGCTGCTGTATGACTCCGCGAACCTGCGCGACGCGCCCAACGGCACGACCCGCGCGCTCTGGCAGGGAAAAGGCTCGACGCTCTCCGTCGCTGGGATTTCGCAGGATAAGGGCGGCTTCACCTGGTATCCGGTGTATTACGGCACGGACAACACAGTCTATTATGTCCGCTCGGACGTGGTGGAATACACGGCGGGCAGCGGCGTCATCAACACGCCCACGCCTACGCCTGCATCCGGCAGCGCTTACGGCTACGTCATCACCACGGCGGCAGGCGTCAACCTGCGCCTGAGCGCGGGCGGCGAAGTCATCGTGCAGGTTCCGCGCAATGTTGTGCTGACCTGCATCGGCGCGCCTGTCCAGACCTCTGGCAGCAGTTATCTGTGGTATTACGTCCGCTACAACAATCTGGCGGGATACATCCGCGGCGACTTCGTGCGCGTGTGCGACCAGAACGGCAATCCGCTGGGTGAAGCGACCGCTGCGCCTTCCGTTACCGCGACCCCTGTGGTCTATTCCGGCTATGTCAAGCTGACGAAAACCGGTGTCAACCTGCGTGTTTCCCCCGCGGGCAGGTCGCAGGGACAGTATGACATCGGGCTGATTCTCCCCATTGCGGGCGCGACGGTGTCCTCCGGGCGCTACCAGTGGTTCTGCGTCCGCACGCCCGATGGCAAGACCGGCTATGTGCGCTCCGACTGCGCCGTGCCGTGTGACCTGAACGGCAATCAGGTGACGGTCACGCCGACGCCCGCGCCGACCACGACCACGAGCATCAGCACCTACGGCTATATTCAAATTACCAAGCCCAGCACGAATCTGCGCCGCACCATCGGCGGTGAAACCATCCACCAGCTGGCGAAAGAGTCTGTCTGGCCGCTGATTGGCACAGTTATCACCACCAACGGCGTGACGTGGTATCCCGTCTCGGCGGACGGTTACACGGGCTTCGTGCGCGGCGACTGCGCCTACAAGCTCTCTGCCACGCAGGAAGCCAGTTACCTCGCGGGCAAGGGCATCCCGAAGGAAACGCCCGCGCCTACGGGCAGCATTCAGCAGACCAGTTATGTTCAGACGACGTTGGATTATGTCAACCTCCGCCAGACGGCCAGCCGCGACAGCAAGTCCGTCGCGAAGGTGCGCACGGGCACGGTGCTGGCGTTCAACGCCACGACCACGGCGGGCACGTCCACTTGGTATCGCGTTGTCTACAACTCCACGGAAGTGTGGGTGCTGGGCAGCTGCGTCAAGGTGATGACGCAGGCGGAATATCAGGAGTGGCTGAACAAGAACCCCGGCGCGGCAACGCCTCAGCCTGACGCGGCGAAGGGCTATATCGTTACCACGCGCGACGGCGTGAACATCCGCGCCACCGCGAACGGCAGCAGCATTCTCACCCGCGTGAAGAAGGGAACGGTGCTCCCGTACTATACCGAGAATATCAAGGCGGGCAGCTATACATGGTATCTCATCCGCCTGAGCAACGGCACGGAAGGCTACATCCGCTCCGATATGGTAAGCAAGAGCAACAATAACGGCGGCGTCCTGCCGACCGCGACGCCCGCGCCCAGCAGCAGTCCCACCACGAAGCCGAGCGCAACCTACACCACCCTGCGCCTTGGCTCGACGGGCGACGCTGTAACCCGCCTTGTGCAGGAACTCATCAATCAGGGTTACTACACCGGCAGCGTCACGAACGTGTACACCTCCGCGGTTCAGGCGGCGGTTCGCGCCTTCCAGAGCGCCAAGGGCTTGACGGTGGATGGCATTGCGGGCAAGCAGACGCAGCACGCGCTGTTCGGCACAGTTGAACCCGGCGCGGACGACTACACGGACTACAACTTCCAGTTCTACCCGGCAGAGAAGATTGACTGGTACACAGGCGGCATCCAGCAGTTGTGGGCGAAGGGCGCCAGCTACAAGATTTACGACGTGAAGACGGGCATCGTCTGGTGGGCGCGCCGCTGGGCGGGTTACAGCCACGCGGACATTGAGCCCGTGACGGCCGCCGACACTGCGCGCCTGTGCCAGATTTACGGCGTGAACAACGCGCAGGAAATCTGGGATAAGAACCTGTGGCAGCGCCGTCCCTGCCTGATTACCATTGGCAACAGGACGTTCGCGTGCTCCCTGTTCGGTATGCCGCACAACCCCGACGGCGACACCATCCCGGACAACAACATGACGGGTCAGATTTGTATGCACTTCACGAATTCGAAGGGTCACGAATCCGGCAAGGTGGACACCTACCATCAGCAAGCCATTGAGTACGCATGGCAGAACTGCCCGGCAGGACACAAGTGACAAGGTAACACCGCGCAATTTGCAGCGGCAGCAGAAGCGCAGGAAGCCATCCCAAAAGAAAAATGCGCCCGGCGAGTGGAGGAACAATCATCCTCCATCCACCGGGCGTTTTGTTATACCACGGCCATGCCCTTTTCTTCCGTCAGGCGAAGAATTGCGCTGTCAATGCACTGCCCAATCTGCGTGCAAAGCCCAACTTGCAGCGCTTCGTCCTCTGCCAGCGCATCCCGAATCGTCTGCGCCATCTTTTTCTGATTGCTGTCGCTGAGCAGCCGCTGTTCATTCGCCGTCTTCCGCAGAAGTTTGGGGATGTTCATCTGCCGCATCAGCGGACGGGTCAGCTTGTCCAGCGCAGGACGGCTGACGAACATGGCAATCAGCCCAATTGCCGCGCCGATGACCAGCCCCACCGGGCCGGACGCAATCAGCGCGATCCCGCCGCCGCCGCAGAGGTTCGCCGCCATCATCGCGACGATAATATCCAGCAGCACCTCCATCAGAGGCATTTCCGGCAGCGGCAGATTGTCCCGCATCGGCAAAGTACTCGTTGTCACCATGGCTTGCCGAATCTGCAAGCGCTGCACATCCACGCCATACTGCTCGCAAAGGCGGTTGAGGTCACGCTGCACGTCCATCAGAATGTTGTCCAGCCACGGCGAGACCACTTCTGACAGTGCTGCGCTCCATTCCGGTGACATCAGCAGCGATTCCGCCCGCTTCTGGCACGCATCTTCCATGTCGCCCAGTGTTGCCGTTTCGCCCTGCCGCCACTTTCGGTATTCCGGAACGAGCACGCTGTCCGTCAGCTGACGCGCCATAGCGTCGGAAAGCTGCTCTGTCAGCGCGGGCATAGCGGACTGCACCTTCTGCTCCACCGCATCGCTTTCTACATATGCCGCGGCATCCGCCTTCAGCCGCCTGACCATTTCGTCCACATGCCCCGCGTACGCCAATCCGCGCGCAATGTCAAATTCCGGCGTGGCGGAAACGTGCAGCACGCTGTCCGGAAATGTCTCGCGGCAAAGCTGCTGGAAGAACGTCATCCGCGACGCGCCGCCTGTCAGCAGGACGACCTTCGGCGGACGCTGCGCCGTCATTTGCTGCGCCATCAGCAGACAGTTCATCATCCGGCTGCGGAAGGATTCACCCTCCAATAGCGGCGACGGGCGTTCGCACAGTTCCTCGACGATGGCGGCACTGATGGTGAGGTTCAGCACATGCCGCCCTTCGCAGAAAATCGTCTCGCGCCTCGTCAGCTCTTCGCCTGTGCCGAGCGTGAAGAATTGCTCCTTGAGCCGCCGCGCGGACAGCATCATTCGGCTCTTCCACGCGCTTTTTTCGCGCAGGATTTCCCGCACAAGTTCCGCTTCCTCTGCGCACAGCGCGTCTACCGCCCGCTCCAGCAGCAGTTCATCCAGCATACCGCCGCCCAGCTGCACGCCCATTGTGCTGACGGCGTACTCCCGGCCGTCGCAGACATACGCTAAATCCATGGTGGAGGAGCCAAGGTCAATCACCAGCGCGCAGTCCATCAGCGCCCGGCGGAGCGTTTTGTCCTCTTCCGCTGTCGACGCGGACAGGAATGCCGCCCGCGATTCTGGCACGATGCGCACATTGGGCAGCCCCGCCGCCATCAACAGGGATGCATAGCGCGTGCGGTCGCTGTCCGCCCAATCCGCCGGACAGCCCACAATGAAGCTGACGTCTTCCGTCTCCATGATATGGCGGACGACGCTATGGTCTTGCAGGGCGGTCAGGACGCCTTTTGCGAAGGCGGCGACGGTCTGGTTGACGAAATCGCTGTTGGTGCGGAAGTTGCGCTTGAAGCAGACGCGGAGGTCTTCAGCTTGGGGGTTGTCGCTGGCAAGTGCGCCAACGACGGGATGACCGTCATAGCGGGCGAGGGCGGTGATGAAGCTGTTGCGCCCGTGGACAGGGAGGATAATAGGAGCGATGTGCTGGTCGGAATAGAGGGCGACACAGCTTTCACCGTCGCCCAGGTCAAAGCCAAAATAACGCATAATTCACCTCACTGGATAGGGATAAGAAAATAAACACGCGGAAGAACTATGGTAGAGATGCCAACTCAATCGCGCGGAGGGGTCAAGGGGGGATCCCCCTTGCAGGGTCAAGGGGCAGCGCCCCTTGTGGGGTTTGGGGCAACGCCCCAACCGTTCCACGGGCGACCAATTCAAAGGGAAAAGCCAACAAAGGTGCAGGCAGCGAAGCGTCCCTGCCAGTAACTTTGCGCTTCCTCAGAAGCGCCCCCCAAGCTGCTCTACCTACCACTTGCGCATTGGCGCGACCACGCTGCTGGTCTTGTAGACAGGGCATGTCTTTTCTGCAAGCAGAGGATTTCGCCTCTGCGGAGGCGACAAGGGGGCTTTGCGGTCGCCCCCTTGACCCCTTCGCAGTGCACACCCATGTTTCTTGATTTTGATTGTTGCAGGGGGATTCGCGCCTGTGGGCGCGACAAGGGGGCAGCGACGGCGTTACCCCTTCCTTAAATACAGTCCCCTCTGCTGCACAATCCCGTCCGCCTTCTGCACAATCGCGGGGCGGCGCTGCTGGGTGATGTCCGCGTCCATCACGTCATAAAACATCGCCGTTTCCGGCGCGTAGTCCACCGCTTCGCAGCCGACAGCATGCAACAGGCGCTTTGCATTCGACAGCGGCCACGAGAGCGCTTTTTCCTGATTTGCGTCGCCGTCCAGCCGGGCGTCCTGTGCCATTTCGTACAGCGAGGCATATAGCTCTGCTGCCGTTTCCGCGCCTGTGCTGATGATGGTAACGGATTCCTGCGCGAAAAGCGCTTCGATGGCCTGCGCGTCCAAAGCGATTCGCCCTTCTGCTTCCACCAAACGGCGGCGGAACTCAGTCTCATCCGCCACCACAACAGGCTTGGGAGGCTTGCGGCGCATGGCGCTCACAATGCTCCCGATGGCGGCGCAGAGCGATACCGACTGCGCAACGATGCACAGCGCGAATCGCCCCATCCAGCCGCTGTTTTCCGGCGTCACGCAGTTGGGCAGCGTCAGCCAGAGCGCCAGCGCACCCAGATTCAGCACCGCGGCGGCGAGCGGGAAAATCAGCGGCTTCCAGTCCCGCTTTTGGGTGGCGGGAATTTCAGCGCGTACCAGTGTCATGGATTGCAGCGCGGCGGCTTCCCGCGCATAGAGCAGATGCAGCAGCTGCCGGCGCGCAGGGTCGGTTTCACTGGTCAGGCGCGCCTGCTCCGCGGTTTGCAGCTGCTGTACAGCGGCTTGCAGCATTTCTTCGGTCGATTTCATGTCGATTTTCTGCCTTTCGGGGGATGCTCTCCCCAATACAAGGGTACTGCATCTGACTTTCTTTGTCAAGTGCGGCGAAAAAAACAAGGATTTTCGGGATTTTTGCAGAATATTTCATTCGGTATGCGCTGAAAGGGCTTCCATGCGTAGAGAGAATGAGAAAGGCAGGGCAAATCCTATGGCGATGAGCGCCGAAGAAAGACAGCAAATGCTCCTGACGCAGCCGGTGGAGAAGATTATCCCAAAAATGGCGCTTCCCACCATCTGCTCAATGCTGATTACCTCCATTTATAATATGGCGGACACCTATTTCGTCAGCCAAATTGGCACAGCGGAAGCCAGCGCAAGCGGCACATCCGCCTCCGCCGCCGTCGGCATTGTCTTTTCCGTGATGGCGATGATTCAGGCGCTGGCGTTCATGTTCGGCATGGGCAGCGGCACGAACGTCAGCCACCTGCTGGGCATGGGCAAGCGCAAGGAGGCGGAAGTGTACAGCGCGGTCGGCTTTTTTTCCGCAGTGGCGGCGGGCGTGTTGATTGCGGTACTGGGCAATGTGTTCAATGAGCCGCTGATGCGCCTGCTCGGCGCGACGGAGACCGCTATGCCGTATGCGCTGGATTACGCACGGTATATTTTCCTCGCCGCGCCGTTCATGATGGGGTCGTTGTCAATGAACAACCTCCTGCGCTTCCAAGGCTTGGCGACGTATGGCATGGTCGGCATCATTTCCGGCGGCTTGCTGAATATGCTTCTTGACCCGCTGCTGATTTTCGTGTTCGACATGGGCATTGCGGGCGCATCGATTGCGACGGCAATTTCGCAGCTGACGAGCTTTGTCATCCTGCTGGTGATGTGCAGCACGCACGCCGACGCCATCACGATTCATCCGCGCAACTACCGCCCAACGAAGCAGATGTACGCCAAAATCCTGAACAACGGTCTGCCGTCGCTGGGGCGGCAGGGCATCATGAGCGTGTCGACGTCGCTGCTCAACAATGCCGCGGCGGTCTATGGAGACCCTGCGATTGCGGCGTTCGCGATTGTCAGCCGCTGCCTGAATTTCGTCAACTCCACCGTTGTCGGCTTCGGGCAGGGCTTCCAGCCGGTCTGCGGCTTCAATTACGGCGCGAGAAAATATGACCGGATGCACCGCGCGTTTTCCTTCAGCGTCAAGGTAACGACGATTGTGCTGCTGGTGCTGGGCGCGGCAGGCTTCGCCTTTGCCGAGCCGGTCGTCACGCTGTTCCGCCGCTCCGACCCGGAGGTCATTCGCATCGGCACGGAAACCTTCCGCGTTCAGATTCTGACCGTGTGGGCGTGGGGATTTATCACGCTGAGCAACATGTACACGCAGGCGATTGGCTACGGCATCCGCTCGACGATTCTGGCGGCAGCGCGGCAGGGCTTGTTCCTGATTCCGACGCTGCTGGTGCTGCCGAACGTGTGGGGGCTGCGCGGGCTGGAAGTCTGCCAGCCGCTGGCGGATGTGCTGACGCTTGCCCTCGCCGTTTGGATGATGACGAAGGTCATTCGTGCGCAGAAGGCGCAAATGGCGCAGGAAACCGCGTGAAGCCCTTGCAAATCGCATGACAGAATGGTATAATAGCCCTTGCGATTGACCCCATTTTGTGCGAAATTGAAGGGAGCAGCCTTTATGAAGCAGATTACATCCGCCCAGCTGCGGGAAATGTTCCAGCAGTTCATGGAGTCCAAGGGACATCATCGGATTCCCTCCGCCTCCGTTATTCCGGAAAATGACCCGACCGTCCTGTTCACCACCGCCGGTATGCACCCGCTCGTGCCGTACCTGATGGGTACGCCCCACCCCGCCGGCACGCGCCTGACCGACGTGCAGAAGTGCATCCGCACGGGCGATATTGACGACGTGGGCGACCCCAGCCACCTGACCTTCTTTGAAATGCTGGGCAACTGGTCGCTGGGCGACTATTTCAAGAAGGAAATGATTCCGTGGAGCTGGGAGTTCCTGACGAGCGAGAAGTACCTCGGTCTGGACCCCGACAAGCTGGCATTTACCGTCTTTGAGGGCGACGAGGACTGCCCCCGCGACGAGGAAGCCGCCAATCTCTGGCGCAGCTGCGGCGTGAAGGATGACCACCTGTTCTATCTGCCGAAGGAGCACAACTGGTGGGGCCCGGCGGGCATCACCGGCCCGTGCGGCCCGGATACCGAGATGTTCATCATCACCAAAAAGCCCTGCGGCCCGAACTGCTCGCCTGCCTGCCACTGCGGCGCGTATCTGGAAATCTGGAACGACGTGTTCATGCAGTACAACAAGCAAAAGGACGGTACGTTCATTCCGCTCAAGCAGAAGAACGTCGATACCGGCATGGGTCTGGAACGCACGATTTGTGTGCTGACGGGCAAGAAGACCGTCTATGAGACGGACGCCTTTACCGACATTCTGGCGAAGATTGCCGAACTGTCTGGCAAGGAGTACGGCGCGGATGAGGAAACGACCAAGGCGTTCCGCATCATTGCCGACCACATGCGCACGTCCACCTTTATTCTGGGCGACGACCGCGGTGTGTCCCCGTCCAACACGGATCAGGGCTATATTCTCCGCCGCCTGATTCGCCGCGCAGTGCGCTACGGGATGCAGCTCGGTATGCCCGACGGCTTCACCTGCGAAATCGCGAAGGTGATCATCAACCAGTACAAGAATGCGTATCCGGAGCTGGAGCGCAACGCGGCGTTCGTCATCGATCAGCTGACGCTGGAGGAAGGCCGCTTTGCCCGCACGCTGAAGCAGGGCAACAAGGAGTTCGACAAGGTGGCGTCCCGCGCGGCGGACGGCAAGATTGACGGCGAGACGGCGTTCCACCTCTACGACACCTACGGCTTCCCGATTGAGATGACCGTGGAGCTGGCGAAGGAGCGCAATCTGACGGTGGATACCGCCGGATTCGAGGAAGCGTTCCGCAAGCATCAGGAGCTGAGCCATCAGGGCGCTGAGCAGAAGTTCAAGGGCGGTCTGGCGGACACGAGCGAGGAAACCGCACGCCTGCACACCGCGACCCACCTGCTGCACGCGGCGCTGCGCAAGGTGCTCGGCGACGAAGTGGCGCAGAAGGGCTCGAACATCACGGCGGAACGTCTGCGCTTCGACTTCTCCTTCGGCCGCAAGGTGACCAAGGACGAACTGGCGCAGGTCGAAAAGATGGTCAATGAGGCGATTCAGGCGAAAGTGCCGGTTGTGTGCGAAGAGATGACCGTGCCGGAAGCGAAGGAGAAGGGCGCAATTGGCCTGTTTGAGTCCAAGTACGGCGAGAAGGTTCGCACCTACAAGATGGGCGATTACTCCTTTGAAATCTGCGGCGGCCCCCACGCGCAGAACACCGGCGATCTGGGCACGTTCAAGATTCAGAAGGAAGAATCCTCTTCCGCCGGCGTCCGCCGCATCAAGGCGGTTCTGATTCCCGACCAGAAGTAACCAGAGGCGCTGCCTCTGGACTCCGCCAAAGGGTCTTCGACCCTCTGGACTCCCTTTCGCGCGATTCAGTTGGTGACGCTTTCAGGCTATGCCCGCGTGTTTATTGAGGGAGACGAACGTCAGCTGAAACTTTCGCGCAGTGATCGAGGAACAAAATGCACCCCTCTTTCGGTGATTTGCCGAAGGAGGGGTGCTTGCTATCAGAATCAGGAATATCAGTAGTTTTCCGCTTTGACCATGAAGTAGCTCTGCGGATGCGCACACACCGGGCAGATTTCCGGCGCTTTCTTGCCCACAACGATATGGCCGCAGTTCGCGCATTCCCAAATCACGTCGCCGTCCTTGGAGAACACAAGGTCATTTTCCACGTTCGCCAGCAGGCGGCGATAGCGTTCCTCATGCGCCTTCTCGATGGCGGCGACCATGCGGAATTTATGCGCAATCGCCGGGAAACCCTCGGCGTCCGCTTCCTCTGCCATGCGGACGTACATGTCTGTCCACTCGGCGTTCTCGCCCTCAGCGGCGTGCAGCAGGTTCGCTGCGGTATCCTTGATTTCGCCGCCCTCCAGCAGCTTGAACCACATTTTGGCGTGTTCCTTCTCGTTCGCCGCGGTTGCCTCGAAGAGTTCGGCAATCTGCACATAGCCGTCCTTGCGTGCCTTCGATGCGAAGTAGGTGTACTTATTGCGCGCCATAGATTCTCCCGCGAAGGCTTCCAGCAGGTTTTGTTCGGTTTTCGTGCCCTTAAGTTCCTTAGCCATGGTAAAAATCCTCCTAATCGTTGGTTTAACGTGCATTTTGCAGAAGTCTGCTGGAATCATTATACCACAAAATTGAGGGATTTGAAACAGAAATTTTGCCTCCGCAGAGGCGAAATCCCTGCGCTGCACGCGCATATAGCATATAAGTATGAAAGCAAAGTCAACTGAATCGAGAAATGCTTCAATCGCGAAAACTTGACATTGACGCGGCATGGAGTTCGTGGTATAATTCACAATGTATTCATATGCCAAGATAAAGGAGCAGTATGGATAAGAAGAACTATTGGGTCATTGCGCTGATGGTCGCACTTGCCGTCGGATTGCTGGCGGCGGTAACGCTGCTGCGTCCGAGTGGGGGTCAAAATGGCGAAATCGTCGTGACGGTGGATGGCGCGGAGTACGCCCGTGTGCCGCTGGGGCAGAAGCAGACATTGACCGTCACGCAGGAGGACGGCAGTGTCAACGTGATTGAGATCAGCGAGCGCGGCGCGGTGATGGCATCTTCAACATGCCATAATCAGCTGTGCGTCCAAATGGGCGAAGTGACGCTGGACAACTGGGAGACGCGCCCCAATCAGCAATTCATTATCTGTCTGCCCAATCGGGTAAGTGTGGAATTGGTGGTGAAGGAATGAAAAAAACAGCGGTGCTTTCGGGGCTGATGGCGTTGACGCTGCTGCTGGGCGGATGCAGTGCGCAGCAGGCAGGCGGCGAAACCCCGACGACACCCCCCGCCGCGGCCGCCACGGTTGACCCGGCAGAAAAAACAACGGGCGTGGGTTTCTACTTCGACACAGTTGTGACCATCACGCTCTACGGCGCGGACGACGCCCTGATGGATGACATTTGGGCGGCTTGCAAGCGTTACGAGAACATGCTCTCCAAAACGGTGGAGGGCAGCGACGTCAGCCGCATCAACAACGCTCATGGGCAGACCGTGACCGTTGATGCGGAAACGTGGAACGTCCTCAGCGAAGCGAAGAAGCTCAACCGCTTGACCGGCGGCGCGTTCGCCATCACGATTGCGCCCCTGACCGCGCAGTGGGACTTCACCGGCGGCACGAACCGTATGCCGACCGATGAGGAGCGAATCGCCGCCCTGCCGCTGGTGGACGACGAGCAGCTCACGCTGGGCGAGAACAACACGGTTACGCTGCCCGCTGGAATGCAAATTGACCTCGGCGGCATCGCCAAGGGCTACATTGCAGACCAAGTGGCGGCACTTGTGCGTGGGCGGTGCAGCGGCGCAATGCTGAATTTCGGCGGCAATGTCTACGCCGTTGGGACGAAGCCGGATGGATCGGCATACCGCGTCGGCGTACAGGATCCGGACGAGCCGAACAGCAGCAACCCCACCGGCGTCATGTCCGTCACGAACAGCAGCGGCCCTATCGGCGTCGTTTCTGTCATCGACCGCAGCGTCGTGACCAGCGGCATCTACGAGCGCGGCTTTACCATCGATGGCGTGCGGTATCATCACATCCTGTCGCCATGGACGGGGCTGCCGTCCGATTCCGACTTGGCGTCGGCAACCATCATTGCGGAAAGCTCCATGGACGCGGACGCACTGGCGACAGCGTGCATCGTCCTCGGCAGCGAGAAGGCACTCCAGCTCACGCAGGAGAACGGATATCCCGCGCTGATGATTCTGCGCGACGGCACGGTGATGATGAACGACCTGATGAAGCAATGGGGCTATACGTCCCTGCGATGATACGCTATTTTCCTCTGAAAATAGTATCAGCTTTCAATTTCACTTTTTCATAGTTCTCAGGAGGAGGCAATAAACCATGAGTGAAACCAAGACAACTCGGAAACAGCTTCCGGCGTACCTGATTCTGGCGCTGATTGCGCTGGCGGCGGCGCTGCTGCTGGCGGTGACGAATGCGATTACAGCAGGTCCCATCAAGGCGCATGAGGAAGCGGCGCAGAACGCGGCGTTCCAGAGCGTCATGGAGGCGGATTCCTTCAGCACCATGAGCATTCCGGATGGCTGCAATGTTACATCACTGGTGGAAGCGAAGAAGGACGGCAAGACCATCGGCTACTGCGCGGTGTCCTCCGCCAAGGGCTACGGCGGCAATGTCGCTGTGACACTGGGCGTTGATATGGATGGCAAAATCGTCGGCTGCCAGATTGGCGACACGAACTTTGCCGAGACGGACGGCTTCGGCGCGCGCTGGAAGGAACCGGCTCGTGCGGAGGCGTTCATTGGTCTGAGCGCGTTCGGCGGCGACACCATCGAAGCGATTACCGGCGCGACCGTCACCTCCAAGGCGGTGCTGGCGGCATCCAATGATGTGCTGAAGTGCATCAGCCATGTGCTGGGCAAGGACGTCGAAGGCGACGTGCTGGCGTTCGGCGTGAAGGAAGAAAAGCCCGTGCAGACGGTTGAGCTGACAGGCGACGTGCATCAGGGCAAGGCTGTTGGCTTCGGCAATGGCGAAGTGACGGCGCGCCTGACGCTGAATGATGATGGCACGATTGCGGCGCTGGTTATCGACGCTTCCACGCAGACGCCCGGCTTCGGCACGCGCTGCGCGGACGAAGAGTTCACGGCGCAGTTCATCGGCAAGAGCGGCCCGTTTACCCTGAATGAAAATGTGGATGGGCTGACCGGCGCGACCATCACCTCGACGGCAGCGGTGGAGGCCATCAATGCGGCGCTGACTTCGCCCGCGATGGCGGCGGAGGATCTCGAACCTGTGGCGACGGAAGCACCTGCTGCGACGGAAGCGCCCATGGTGCTGGAAAACGCGAAGACCGCGACGATTGCGGGCTTCGGCGGCGCGGACATCACGGTGCAGGTGACAGACGAGAACGGTGTGATTACGGCACTGGTGGTGGATGCGTCCAGCCAGACGGCGGGTCTGGGTCAGAAGTGCGCGGAGGAAGCGTTCACGAGCCAGTTCATCGGCAAGAGCGCGCCGTTGACGCTGGGCGAAGGCATTGACGCGGTGGCAAGCGCGACGATTACGTCTCAGGCGGTTGTAGACGCGGTGAACAGCCTGTATGCAGCGGCTGAACCTGTGGAAGAGCCGACGGAAGCACCTGCTGCGACGGAAGAACCCGCGAAGGTGCTGACCACGAAGGTCAAGGGCTGGCACGAGGGCGTGGCCGTGACGGTGGAAATTGACAAGAATCATGTCATCACGGCGCTGACGGTGGATGCTTCCGGCGAATTCTACGCGCTGGGCGGCAAGTGTGCCGATGAAGCGTTCACGAGCCAGTTCATCGGCAAGAGTGCGCCGCTGACGCTGGGCGTGGACATCGACGCGGTGACAGGTGCGACGCTGACCTCTCAGGCGGTTGTCGATGCGGTCAACCAGCTGGCGAAGTAATGCATGAAGAACGGGCAGGACGCATTTTCACGTCCTGCCCGTTGCTTTATGTCTTAGGAAGCATGACTTCCGGGGACTAATGGTTTTCACTCCATACTGGTCATTGGCATGCTTCCAGAGGGCTTTCCGATCGCCCTCTGGACTCCTTCGGCACCCCTTCGGATGCTGATTGAGCTGTGTTGGAAGGTTTTTTAGTTTGTGTACTGGATGTTTTGCCCGCGTGTTTATTTTTTCGGTGTCAAACCCAGTTTTGCCGCGCATTCATCCATATCCAGCGTCGCAAAATAATCCTGTGCGGTCTCCGCGCGGCGAATCAGCTTATAGCCGCTCTCCTGCGTATACAGCACCTCTGCCGACCGCAGCCGCCCATTATAATTATACCCCATCGCATGACCGTGCGCGCCGGTGTCATGAATCACCAGCAGGTCACCGATCTTGATTTCCGGCAGGACGCGGTCGATGGCGAACTTGTCGTTATTTTCGCACAGGCTGCCGACGACGTCATAGATGTGGTCATGCGGCAGGCTTTCCTTCCCGCAGACGGTGATGTGGTGGTACGCGCCGTACATCGCAGGGCGCATGAGGTTCGCGGCGCAGGCATCCACGCCGATGTAGTCCTTGTAGGTGTGCTTCTCGTGAATCACGCGCGTGACAAGCCAGCCCATGTTGCCAGTCATCCAGCGGCCGAGTTCGGTTTTCAGCGCGACGCCGCCGTTCGGGAAGATTTCCTCGTATACCTTGCGGACACCTTCGCCGACAGCGAGTACATCTGTCGCGGGCTGGTCGGGGCGGTAGGGGATGCCGATGCCGCCGGAGAGGTTGATGAACGCCAGTTCCAAGCCGGTTTCGGCGGCGAGGTCGCGACCGCAGGTGAAGAGAATCTTCGCCAGCGCGGGGTAGTAGTTGTCGTCAGTGTTGTTGGAGGACAGGAAAGCGTGCAGTCCGAAGCGCTTTGCGCCAAGTTCTTTCAGGCGCTTCAAGCCCTCCTGCAATTGGGCATAGGTGAAGCCGTATTTCGCGTCGCCCGGATTGCCCATGATTTCGTTGCCGATTTTGAAGTCTCCGCCGGGGTTATAGCGGCAGCAGATGGTTTCGGGAATGCCGCCGTGCTGACGGAGAATGTCAATGTGGGTAATGTCGTCGAGGTTGACGAACGCGCCGAGACGGCGGGCATCGTCGAACTCATAGTAGGGCATGGCGTTGGCGGAGAACATGATGTCCCGCCCGGAGAATCCGCAGGCGTCCGCGAGCATCAATTCCGTGTCGCTGGAGCAGTCCACGCCGCAGCCCTCTTCCTTCAGAATGCGGAGGATAGCGGGGTTCGGCAGCGCCTTGATGGCGAAATACTCCTCAAAATCTTCGCACCACGCAAATGCCTGCTTCAGCGTGCGGGCATTGCGGCGGATTCCGGCTTCGTCGTAGAGGTGGAAGGGGGTCGGGTACTTGGCGGCGGCGTTTTCAAATACCGCGTCAGAAAGCGAAAAATTCGGCATGGCAGTTCACTCCGATTAACTTATTGGATTCCGCGTCAATATAGCACAGAATGCGGGGGAATGCAAGTTTTTCTGCTGTACAGGTGAAGAAAAGGAAAAAATGCGGCTGGGAAAAATCAAATTCAGGTATGATTCCGGCGAAACCCCAGCAAAATACTCGATTTTTTCCGCGAACCCTTGTAATTTCGGGGGAATGCCGTTATAATGGTGCAATACCCGGTATCATATTTTCTCGGGTGATACTACTTCCGGATTCGTCAGCGCCGCCTGCTTGCGCCTTTTTGATTCTGGAAATGGTATAGAATGGAGAAGGAGGAAACGATTCTATGGAAGAAGCAACGACTCGCAGTAATTTTGTCTGGGAGGCCGTCGAACAGGATTTGAAGGATGGTCGCTACACGCAAGTGCATACGCGGTTTCCTCCCGAACCCAACGGCTATATGCACATTGGCCATTGCAAGGCGTTGATTACGGACTTCCTGACGGCGGAGAAATTCGGTGGCAAGTGCAACCTGCGCTTTGACGATACAAACCCCGCGAAGGAAGACACCGAGTTTGTCGAAGCCATCAAGAACGACATTCACTGGCTGGGTTTTGACTGGACGGGCGGCCTGTATTACGCTTCTGATTATTACGATAAGTGCTACGAAATCGCGGAGGACTGGATTCGGCGCGGTCTGGCGTATGTGGACGAGCTGAACAAGGAGCAGATGCGCGAATACCGCGGCACGCTGACCAAGCCCGGCAAGAATTCGCCGTGGCGCGACCGTCCCGCCGAAGAGAGCCTTGACCTGTTCCGCCGGATGCGCGCGGGCGAATTTGCCGAGGGACAGTACACCCTGCGTGCCAAGATTGATATGGCGTCGCCCAACATCGTCATGCGCGACCCCACCATGTACCGCATCCTCTACAAGGAGCACTGGCGCACGGGCAAGAAGTGGTGCATCTACCCGATGTACGACTTCGCGCACCCGATTGGCGATGCGCTGGAAGGCATCAGCCACTCCCTCTGCTCGCTGGAATACGAAATTCATCGCCCGCTGTATGACTGGGTGGTGGAGCACAGCCAGTCCATGCTGCCGGCACGTCCTCGCCAGATTGAGTTCGCCCGCCTGAACATGACCCGCACCGTGATGAGCAAACGCAAGCTGCGCGCGCTGGTCATGGGCGGCTACGTCAAAGGCTGGGATGACCCGCGTATGCCCACGCTGTCGGGTCTGCGCCGCCGCGGCTGCACTGCCGCTGCGATTCGTGATTTCGTCAGCCGCATCGGCTTGAGCAAGGCGGATTCCACCGTGGATACCGCGCTGCTGGACGCTTGCATCCGTGATGATCTTGGCGAAAAGGCTGCGCGTGTGATGGCGGTGCTGCACCCGCTCAAGGTGGTGCTGACGAACTGGGATGCCGACAAGACGCTCACGCTGACGGTCGAAAATCACCCGAAGCACCCCGAAATGGGCAGCCACACAGTCACGTTCGGCAAAGAGCTGTACATTGAGCAGGAGGACTTCATGGAAGTGCCTGCGAAGAAGTTCCAGCGCATGTACCCCGGCTTCGAGGTGCGCCTGAACGGGGCGTACATCGTCAAGTGCGAGGGCTGCAAGAAGGACGAGAACGGCAACGTCACCGAAGTGTACTGCACGGTGGACATGGACAGCCTGTCCGGCAGCGAGGGCGCTGACCGCAAGATTAAGGGCAAGACGCTGCATTGGGTGAGCGCGGCGGACGCTGTGCCGTTTGAGGCGCGCCTCTACGATCTGCTGCTGGCGGATGACAGCGCGCTGGAAGATGAAACCGAACCGACCGCCGAGGATGCGGAAGAAACCGAAGAGGCAGAGGAAGCGGACGCGAATCTGTCCCGCGCGGATTATGACTTCCTGAAGAAGCTGAATCAGCATAGTCTGACGGTGGTGCGCGGCGTGATTGAGCCGTATGCGAAGGAATGCGCGCCGGGGACGGCACTGCAGTTCCTGCGCACGGGCTATTTCTGCAAGGACCCGGATTCCACGGCGGAACTGCCGGTGTTCAACCGCACGGTTGGGCTGCGGGATGCCTTTGCGAAGGCGGCTAAGTAATTTCTAAGTAGGTAGAATTGCTTTTCTGCGGAAAAGGGCTTTTGTGAAGCAGGGGGTTCGCCTCTGCGGAAGCGAAATCCCCGCATAAACACGCGGACACAGCATGAAAGTGCGCTCAATCCAATCGCGAAAAAGGGTCAAGGGAGGAACTCCCTTGCAGGGTGCAGGGACAGCGTCCCTGCTGGGGTCAAGGGGCAACGCCCCTTGCGGTTTCCCTTTTATCATTGAACTAAGGAGAATCAGAAAATGAATCAGGAAGTGCGTACACGATTTGCGCCGTCGCCGACGGGCTTTATGCATCTGGGCGGACTGCGCGCGGCATTGTATGGATATTTGTTTGCCCGGAAGAACGGGGGCAAATTCATCCTGCGCATTGAGGATACGGATCAGGTGCGCTTTGTGGAAGGCGCGACGGAGGTCATTTACGACACGCTGCGCCGCTGCGGCATGAACTGGGATGAAGGCCCGGACGTGGGCGGCCCGGTCGGCCCGTACATCCAGTCTCAGCGCAAGGATTTGTACCTGCCCTATGCACAGCAGCTGGTCAAGACGGGCCACGCTTACTACTGCTTCTGCACGAAGGAAGAGCTGGAAGAGCGCCGCGCGGCGTGCGAAGCGAAGGGCGAAGTGTTCAAGTACGACAAGCACTGCCTGCACCTGACGCAGGAGGAAATTCAGCGCAAGCTGGATGCGGGCGTGCCGTATGTCATCCGCCAAAACGCGCCGACGACGGGCGAAACCAGCTATGATGACCTTGTGTTCGGTCACATGACCTTCCCGAATGACACGCTCGACGACATGGTGCTGATTAAGCAGGACGGTATGCCGACCTACAACTTCGCCAACGTCATCGACGACCACTTGATGGGCATCACCCACGTCATGCGCGGCATGGAGTACCTGTCCTCGACGCCGAAGTATAACCTGCTCTATGAGGCGTTCGGCTGGGAGATTCCGCAGTACATCCACATGCCGCCGGTCATGCGCGATTCGCAGCACAAGCTGTCCAAGCGCGATGGCGACGCGTACTTCTCCGACTATGTGGACAAGGGCTATCTGGTCGAAGCCATCGTCAATTATCTGGCGCTGGTCGGCTGGAATCCCGGCGACGACCGCGAATTCTTCACCCTTGATGAACTGGTGGAGGCGTTCGACATCCACCGCATCAACAAAGCGCCCGGTATCTTCGACGTGAAGAAGCTGACGTGGTTCAATGCCGAGTACATCCGCCGCCTGACCCCGGAAAAGTATCTGGAAATGGTCACGCCGTGGTTCGACAAGGTGTTTGGCGACAGCAGCAAGATGGACTATAAGCGCCTTGCGGAGCTGATGCAGGGCCGCACGGAGGTATTCAACCTCGTGCCGGACATGGTGCGCTTCCTTGCGCAGCTGCCGGACTACGACAGCGCCATCTACATCAACAAGAAGGCGAAGACGAACAAGGAAGCCTGCTTGAAGGCGCTGAACCTGCTGCGTCCGGTGCTGGACGGCATCACCGAATGGACAGAGCCGGTCATCCACGATACCGTGATGGCGGCGATTGCCGAGGCGGGCATGAAGAACGCGACAGCGCTGTGGCCGCTGCGCATTGCCATCTCCGGTCAGCAGAGCACCCCCGGCGGCGCGATTGAAATCGCTTATCTGCTGGGCAAGGAGGAAACCCTGCGCCGTGTGGACGACGGCATCCGCCGCGTGAGCGAAATGCCGGACGCGTGAAAAACGCATTAACGAAAGGAATGAATCCTCATGACGAAGGAATGGGAGAAGCCTGAGGATCTGCGCCGCCGCAAGCCGGTGCTGTGGCTGACCATGACCGCGCTGTTCATGGCGATGGTGGTTGTGCTGAGCATGAGCGCGCTGAGCATCCCCGTGCCGGGTGGACACCTCTACTTTAACGACGTCGTGATTGACACGGCGGCGATGCTCATGGATCCGCTGTCGGCGTTTATCGCGTGCGGCGTGGGTGCGTTTCTGGGCGACCTGCTGTTCTATCCCGCGCCGATGTTCGTGTCGCTTATTACGCACGGCTTGCAGGCGCTCGTTATCTCCCTGCTCTGCCGGAAGCTGCGCATGAAGCAGCCGCTTGCCTGCGCGATTGCGGTGCTGGCGGGCGCGATTGTCATGGTGGTGGGCTACACGCTGGGGCGCGCGTTTGTGTACAGCACGCCGGAATATGCCATCATGAAGCTGCCGTTCCAGTGCCTGCAGGCCGGTGTGGGCGCGGTGACCTCGTGGATTCTGTGCTGCCCGCTGGGGTTGACCCGGCGCTTCCGCAGCATCGTCAAGTAATGCAATTTCCGGACGCAGCCGCGCCATCGGCGTGCGCGGCTTGTTGGGCGATTGGATAGGGAGAATGAAAACGATGAAGAAGTTGAGTGTGCAAAAGTTGACGCTGTGCGGCGTGATGGCGGCGCTGGTGTTCGTGATGACCTACTTCCCGAAGATTCCCGTGCCGGTGACGGGCGGCTATGTCCACCTCGGCGACGGCGCCATCTTCCTGTCCGTGCTGCTGCTTGGCCCGCTGGGGATTCCGGCGGCGGCGGTCGGGTCGATGCTCTCTGACCTCATCGGCGGCTATATGGTCTATGTGCTGCCGACGTTCCTCATCAAGGGCTTGGTGGCGCTGGTGGCATGGAAGCTCTGCCGGAAGGATCAGCCGCTGCTGGCGATGCTGTCGTTCCTGCTTGCAGAAGCGGTGATGGTGCTGGGGTACTTCCTGCTGGAATGGGCGCTGTACGGCATTGCATCGGCAGCCGCGGCGATTGGCCCGAATGTGGTGCAGGGCATCGCGGGCGTGCTGATTGGGATGCTGTGCCTGCTGATTACGCCCCGGCTGGAGCGCGTGGCGAAGCTGTGACAAATAGGGATGCCAATGGTTTTCCACTATGGAAGACGTTGGCATCTTTTTTCAATGATGCAGAAAAATCTCCTGATGGGAGACAAATCCGGCGGAAAATGTGCTATAATAATATATTGGAAAGGGATACCCTTTCCCCCGAAGCGGAGACCCGATGCAAGGAAACCTTGCGTGAAATCGTTAGATAGAGGGAAACTCTGATGGATTCAGCTGTCAGCGTTCCCGCCGAGAAACTGTCACACAAGGAGGTTTTTTGCCCATGAAACGAAGTGCACGAATGGCAGCGTTCCTGCTGGCAGCGGCGCTGTCCGCAGCGCCGTGTATGGCGGAATTTACGCCGGTGGAAGTCCCGCAGGCGACGAACGCCCCTGCTGCGCCAGAAGCGATGGAAAATGTCCCGCAAATCACCGAAAAAGGGCTGACGCTGGGCAATAACAGCGTCAAATATCCGGAAATCACCGGGATGGCGGACGAAAGCATCCAGCAGCAGGTGAATGACGCGATTTTGCAAGCCGGGAAAATCGAGAACCGATTGAGCCGTATGGCAGTGCTGATGTCCTCGCCTGTGCCGCTGACGGTGACATATTCAGCGGCGCTGGCGGATGATGTGCTGAGCGTCGCGATTCTCTCCAGCGGGGCGCTGGAAACGGAACGCGCGACACAGGAATGGGCGGCGGTCAATATCGACCTGCGCACAGGGCAGGAAATCACCTTTGACGACCTGTTCACCGACGCGGACGAAGCGCGTGCGATGATGGAGGAGACCATCGCGGATGAGATTCTGCCGGACATGAGCGCGCACCTTGCGGCGGCGGAGCTCCTGCCTCTGCCGGATGTGTTTTCGCTGACGGAATTCGGTTTGACGCTTCATTACCCGATTCGGCGGTTCGAGACGCTTTCGGAGCGCGCAGGGACGATTACGTTCCTGTGGAGCGAACTGGCGAACGTGCTGGACTTATCAGAGGACAGCGTGCTGACGCGCCTTGGCGTGGGCAAGCACCTGAAGCTGGCGGCGGATGCGAAGAAAACGTTGACGGCTGCGCTGTCCGGCGGTGCGTTTCCGGGGATTCCGGCGGCGCTGGGCGACAGTGTGCAGGGGCTGATAGACACCTATCAGCTGCTGAACGACCCGGATTTGGCGGGCGATCAGCGGATGATTTCGCTGGAAGACGGCGCATTCCGAAATGTGTACATCCTGACGGACAATCTGACGCGGAAGCTGGACAGCAGCGTTGCGCAGAGCATCCGGGCGGACAGGCTGATGCTGCTGGGGCTGGTGACGGGCAGCACGACGCAGGACGAATGGCGGCAGGCACTGGGCGAACCGACGCGGACAGTATCGGTATCCGCGGAATCCGCGGAACTGCGGCGCTTATGCGCGGGGCAGACGGATTATTATGCGTGGTGGAGCAATGCGACGCTGTGTCTGCACGCGGATGAGGATGGTGTCCTGCGGACGGTGATGCTGATGCAGGCGGAGAATGGGGGAGAAAACTGACTTTTCTCCTAAAATGGCTTTTTGCTTGCAGGGGTTTCGCCTCTGCGGAGGCGACCAAAGGGCAATGAAAACAGGCGAAGTCTGCGATCGCCCTTTGGAAACCTTCGGCGCCGCCACTTTTGGGGTTTCATGTTTGTTGGTTGATAATGCTGCATAAGGAACGAAAGGCACACCAACTAAAAATGTTGCGATAGCGCTCAATAAACTTAGATGGGGACGCGAAGCAGTCCAGCGGGCGACCGCAAAGCCCTCTGGTCGCCACCGCAGTGGCGAAACCCTGTATAAACACGCGAAAGTAGTATGAAAGTGCGCACAATTCAATCGCGCGGAAGGGTCAAGGGAGGAACTCCCTTGCAGGGTCAGGGGCAGCGCCCCTTGCGTTCCCTCGTATTACAGATAGAGAAATGGTAGGAGGCCGAAATGGCGCAGAGTAAGAAGAATGGCAAGACGAACCGAACGGGGAGGACGGCGAAGCAGAAGCGAATGCCACGGTATGAGGCGGATTCGCTGGCGGCGTGCCTGATGGTGGGCATATTGCTGCTGGCGACGGGCATTCTGACGCTGCTTGGCGCGGGATTCGGCTTGCAGCATGAGGTGTTCCGGTATCTGCGGCAATTTTCGTCCTCCATGTTCGGGTCGATGACGCTGCTGATGACCTTCGCGCTGATTGCCGCTGGCGTGGCGCTGCTGATTTCCACGACGCGCAAAGTCAGTCGGCGATATGTGGCAAGCTATGCGATTCTCGTTGTGCTGCTCAGCGGCTTTGTGTCGCTGATGACGTTCGTAACATCGTCGGAAGGACAATTCCCCCTGCTGGACTATATCGCCCAAAAAACCGGGTCGGACGCGTTCAGCGGCATGATGTCCCGCAGCATGACGTACGGCATGAAGGGCTACGGCGGCGGCATGGTTGGGATGCTGCTTGCGTGGCCGCTGTGGAAGTTCTTTGGCGCAGGGCTGGGGGCAGTCATACTTGGTCTGCTGATGGCGGTGGATGTTCTGGTAGGTGGCTGGTCGCTGTTCCGCCGCCTGTATGGCTGGACGGGCGAGAAGCTCGTGCAATTGCGCGAGAAGCAGGCGAAGCGCGCGGAAGAAGCAGCGGCGGAGGAAGCACGCCGGCAGGAGCAGGAACGTCAGCGGCAGCTGGCGGAAGAACAGGAGCGGATTCGCCAAGGGAATGCGGCGAATGCGGCCTATACGCAGAATACCCCGTCGCCCTACGCACGTCCCGGTACGGAGAAGGGGCGCGTCGTCAGCCCGTATACGCAGTATCCGAACGCCCCTGTGCAGCCCGTGATGCCGCAGAATCCGCCGGTGCGGAAGCAGCCGATGCCGCAGGGCAAGCCTGTTCAGCCCGTAACGAGCCGGAAGAACAACAAGATTGGTTTTGCGCCGTCGGCGGAGGAATTGGGACAGACCGGCTTTGCAGATGATTGGACAACGCCGCGCCGGAAATCCGCATGGAGTGACTCGCAGCCGTTTACGCAGCCGACGTACCCGATGGGGCAGGCTGCGGCAGAACCGCCGCAGATTCCGACCTACGAGCAGCCGAAGCAGCCCGCGCCCAGCGGCGTTGGGGAGCCGGCGACATACAGCTGGAACGACATGCCCGCGCAGCCCGCGCCGATGCAGCAAACGGCGGACGCTGTGCCGGAGACGGAGCAGAATCCGCCGATGATGCAGTGGACGCAGCCCACAATGCCGACCCAGCCGACAATGGCGGTAGATGCGCCGCAGGAAACGCAGGAGATGCAGGAGGAAATTCTGCCGGAAGCCCCGGAAGAAACGCCTGCGGATTTGCCCGAAGCCGTGTCCGCGGACGATGCGTTCGACGATGACGCGGATTTCCCGGCGGAACTGGATGACCGCCCGCCGTGGGAAGAGCCGGAGGATGCGCCGAAGAAGGTGGTTGCGCCCGTGCTGACGCAGGAACGCCCGGCAGGCGCGTGGCAGCCGGATTTGAACCTGTCCGCGCAGCCGGTCAGCAGCGGCACGACGAACGTTCCCGTCGCTTTGCAGCAGCCGGAGAATGTTCCCGCAGCGGTTCAGCCGGGCATTCAGGTCGCAAAGGCAACGACGGAAGCACCGTCTGGCGGGCCGAGCGCGACGGGCGCATCCGCCACATCCACCTTCAACCCCGAAGTGCCGTACACCTATCCGCCGATGATGCTGCTGCGCGACCAGCCGGGACAGCAGGGCGTGAACGCGGAGGAGGACGAACTGCGCACGCAGCGGCTGGAAGAGACGCTCAAGTCCTTCCGCATCCCCGCGAAGGTGCGCCACATCACCCACGGTCCGGCAATTTCGCGCTTTGAACTGGAAATCGCCCCCGGCATCAAGGTCAATAAGGTGACGAACCTGAACCACAATATCGCGATGAACATGGCGGTCAAGTCCGTGCGAATTGAAGCGCCGATTCCGGGCAAGGCGCTTGTCGGCGTGGAAGTGCCCAACAGCACGCGCACAACCGTCACGCTCAAGGAAGTGCTGCAATCTGACGTGATGCACAAGGCGAAAGGCCCGCTGACCGTCGCGCTGGGCAAGGACATCGCGGGTGCGCCGATTTTGTGCAACCTCGCGAAAATGCCGCACCTGCTGATTGCAGGCGCAACGGGTTCCGGTAAATCCGTGTGCATCAACACAATCATCAATTCGCTGTTGTACCGCTGTTCGCCCAAGGAAGTCCGCATGATTCTTGTTGACCCGAAGGTGGTTGAACTGCAGTGCTACAACGGCATTCCGCACCTGCTGATTCCGGTGGTGTCCGACCCGCACAAGGCGAGCGGCGCGCTGGCGTGGGCAGTTGGGGAAATGATGGATCGCTACAACAAGTTCCAGGAAAAAGGCGTCCGCGCCATCGACGGCTACAACGAAGCGCTGGATGACGACGAAGAGCCGATGCCGCGCATTGTGATTGTTATCGACGAATTGGCGGATTTGATGATGACCTGCAAGAAGGAAGTCGAAGAGCGCATTTGCCGTCTGGCGCAGCTGGCGCGCGCGGCGGGTATTCATCTGGTCGTCGCGACGCAGCGCCCGTCGGTGGACGTCATTACGGGTCTGATTAAGGCGAACATCCCCAGCCGAATCGCCTTCAAGGTGTCCTCGAACGTGGACAGCCGAACGATTCTTGACCGCAACGGCGCGGAACAGCTGCTTGGTTACGGCGACATGCTGTATATGCCGATGGGCGAATTCACCCCCATCCGCGTGCAGGGCTGCTTCCTGACCGATGACGAAGTGAATGGCATTACGGACTTCATCCGCCAGTATTCGCCGGCAAACTACGACAGCGGCGTGCTGGATGAACTCGACCGCTTGGCGAACATGGGCAACGACGGCGACGAGGATGACCCGGACGCGAATTCGACGGTGGACGAATACTCCTCCGCTGACCGCGACCTCTTCTCGCAGTGCGTGGAAATGGCGGTGCGCGACCGTGAAGTCTCGACGAGCCTGATTCAGCGCCGCCTGAAACTGGGGTACGCGCGTGCCGGACGCTTGGTAGACGAAATGGAGCAGCGCGGCATCATTTCCGCGAAGGACGGCGCGAAACCCCGCCGCTGTCTGATTTCCATGGAGCAATACGAAGCCATGAAAGCCAGCGGGGAGCTAAAGTAAGGGGAAGCGCCAGAGGCTCTGCCTCTGGACTCCGCAAGGGGCCTGTCTCTT
>ENA-OZHZ01000286-OZHZ01000286.1-human-gut-metagenome-genome-assembly--contig:-NODE-286-length-24351-cov-5.937850_pt1 | contig 24351 bp, 13 predicted proteins | sample MGYA00244053_ERZ653699 | MGnify/ENA primary metagenome ERZ653699 (study PRJEB26926, sample SAMN06165200) | human gut metagenome | biome: ENVO:00009003; feature: ENVO:2100002; material: ENVO:00002003...
GATGTGTATAAGAGACAGTCGCGGGACAGAGTGCACTCTGTCCCATTTTTCATGCCCTGCATGAAAAATATTTCCCTTGCCAGGCTGACACGCTGCCATACACAGCGAAGCGGTGCGGAAAACTCGACTGTCAAGCTGAGGCGCCGTGCGCTTTCCATCTGACCGTGAAACCGTGCAGACGAGTCCCCTTTGTCAAGCTGAGGCGGCCATTGGCCGCGTGCTTTTCCATAAGTGGGGCGGGGATGTTGCCGCATCCCCGCCCACCCCCTCACGTCGACAAAAAATTTACATAAAGGAGAAAGAGACATGAAGAAGAGAGTCATAAGCTGGCTGCTGACCGTCGTGATGGTCGTCAGCCTGCTGCCCACCTCCGTGTTGGCCGACACGCTGGCCGCGGAGCAGGAGCAGCAGACCCAGCAGGAACAGACCGCCCCGGCGGATACGGTCAGCAATGTCCCCACCGAGGATGAGGAGACGCAGGAGCAGCAGGAGCCTGCTCCGGAAACGCCTGTGTCCCGGTCTGCCCGCAGCGGCGGTGCGGCGCCGATGCTGGCGGCGGCAGGCGCGGTGCAGGATATCGGCACCGCGGAGGCGTTTGCCGCGATGGACGCCAGCGGCAGCTATACGCTGACGAAGGATATCATTGTCACCGAGCCCTATGCCAGCGACTTTTCCGGCACCTTTGACGGCAACGGCCACACCGTGACGCTGGAAATCACCGCCAAAACGAACTATGTCGGTCTGTTCAAGACGCTGGCGGGCGGCGCCGTGGTGAAGAATGTGATCACCGCAGGCAGTGTCACGACAACAGGTAAGAAATGTGTAGCAGGCATTGCTGGCTATGCTACAGATAATGTTAAGATCGAAAATTGCAAAAATACCGCGAGTATTACAGGAAATAAGAATGTGGGCGGTATTTTGGGCGAAGCTTATAATAACGAAGAAAGCATTTCTGTTGGGATCAAAAACTGTGCGAATGAAGGTGCAGTAAACGGTACTGGTTCTGCTGTAGGTGGTATTGTTGGAAAGATGGAGGGCCAGAACTCCATCATAGACTGTTATAACAGAGGGAATATCACTGGCTTTAATAACTACGCTGGCATCGTGGGACAAAGCACAGGCGCTCTTGTTGCAACGATTAAAAATTGCTATTCTGTCGGAGCAGTCACTGCTTATGGTGCATCTACCAATGCGGGATATGCGTTGATAGGTGGAGGTAAGAACTATGCTTTGACTAATTGCTACGCAATAAAACAAGACGGGTTGAATTTGGCGTATAACGGAACGAATGCTACAACGGAAGAGTGTGACCTCAAATCCGCCGAGGAGATGCAGTCCGCGGAATTTGCCGCCACCCTTGGCAGCGCATTCCAGTACAATGTGGGCGGCTATCCTACGCTGAAGGACCCGGAGCCAGTGGTGGAAAAGAACGTCGTGTCTATTTCCGTAAAGTCGGCTAAAACGACGTGCTATACCGGCGATGAACTGGAGCTCAGTGTTACAGTTGCCTATGACGATAACAGTAGCGAGGTCATCACCAAGGGTTTCACGGTGGCGGGATTTGACAACACCGCGCCGGGAAAGCAGACGGTGACTGTGACCTACAAGGAAAAAACGGATTCCATTGAGATCGAGGTCATTAAGAAGCCTGAGTTTGATGACTTCTTCGCTGGTATTGTTAACAGTGTTGAGGCGACGAATGATGCCACCTATCCTTATGTGGTGGACATGACCGACAGCGACGGCCTTTGCCTGCGCTCCAGCAATCCGGTTCAAGGAAATACAAGCAGTACATCTACGATTACGCTGAAGGCAAAGGCCAATGTGACGCTTAGCTTTAAGTATTGGGGCTGCAATTATGATTCTTCTTCCGCAGCTCTTACGATCGTAAAAAACAACAGCTATAATCCAGAGATGCGGTCATGGGGGAGTACTCAGTGGAAGGACTTCACCATTGATCTGAAAAAGGGCGATACGCTGAGACTGAATCTTATAAAGACGTATGTCTTAGGTGATTACTATGTCAAGCTCAAGGATTTCACAGTTTCGTCCCTGTATGAGGTGAAGTTGACAGCGGAGCCTGAAGAGGCTGATGCGGTCGTTGCACTGAAGGACAGCACAGGCGCAGAACTTAAAGGTACGAATGGTGTATACATCGTTTCTGCAGGTGAGTATACCTACACGGTGTCGGCTTATGGGTATGACACTGTTACGGAAACGATCAATGTTGCTGCAGATGTGGCAAAGACGGTGCCGCTGACCAAATCTGCGGCCTATTCCGTGGCGTTTGATATCTCGCGCCCCGCAGGGATCACGGCGGATCCGACAGTGACCGTCAAAACCAACGGTAAGGCGGTATATACCGGTGATGGTACAGGCTGCAGTCTGTCCAATGGCAGCTACGCTTATACAGTTGCCTGCGATGGCTGCGATAATGCCGGCGGTGTATTCTCTGTGAATGGCGATAAGGTGAATATCACAGTGACGCTGGCAAAAAAGGCGATATTTGAGGATTTCTTTGCCAATTGCCAGGGTATCACCGTCAGCGGTGACAAGGGGAAATTTACCATAGAGGGTGCTGGCAAGGACTCCTATCTCAAGACCACAGAAACGACCACACTGGCTCTCACAGCTACAAAGAATGTGAAGCTGTCGTTCAGCTATATCGCCAATGCGGCAGGGTATGTGGAAGGCGACTGGGATTATGATGAGCCGGATGAATACTATTATTTCACCATAAAGAAGAACAGTAAACAAGTCAAGCGTGCTTACAGCGAAACTTCTTGGAAAGATTTTTCAGTGGAGCTTACGCAGGGTGATGTGCTGACCATTAGTTATGATGGTTATACCAGTTACTATTACGCAGCCCTGAAGAATTTTGCAGCAGTTCCGTTCTATACCCTCACCCTTAAAACTCCCGACGGTGCAACGGTGGTGCTGAAGGACCGTAGCGGCGCGGAGATCACCGGCAAAAACGGCGCATACACCGTTGCCGCCGGTACCTACACCTACACCGTCAGCAAGTACGGCTATGAGACCAAGACGGGGAGCATCACCGTTAATGCCGATGTGAACAAGACCGTCACGCTGAGCGAACTTGCCTCCTGCACCCTGACCTTTGCCGTGACCCCGGCGGAAAACGCTAAGGTGACCGTGACCCACCCCGTGGGCGGCACCATCAAGCCCGAGGCCGACGGCGGCTACAAACTCTACCTCGGCGAGACGTACGCCTATACCGTCGCCAAGGAGAACTATATCACGGTCAGCGGCAGCTTTACCGCTGCCAAAAACGACACCATCAAGGTAACACTGACCTATGCCGGTGAGGGATGGGACGGCACGACCAAGACCGAGCCCGCGCAGGACGAGAGAGGTGTCTACCTGATCGATACCGCCGCGGAACTGGCATGGTTTGCCGATGCGGTCAACGGCGGGCAGAAAGCCATCAACGGCAAACTCACCGCCAACATCAACCTCAACGGCAAGCCCTGGACGGCCATCGGTACCAGCAGCAATAAGTTCGCCGGCACCCTGGACGGCGATAGTCACACCGTTAGTGGTTTGGCAGGAACTGGCGGATTAGTCTATTATTTGAGCGCCAATGGAACTGTCAAGAGTTTGTGTGTGGATTGCGCCATTGACGGTACAAGTAATGTCGGAGGTATTGCGGATAAGAGTGAAGGCCGGATTGAAAACTGCCTCGTCAGTGGTTACATCAAAGGCGGCAATGACACGATCTTTGGTGTTGGCGGTATTGTTGGTCATGGTGTGGCAGGCAATGTCATTAGTGGCTGCGTGAGCACAGCGGATATTCTGTTCAAGTACTCCCGGTATGCGGTGCAAAATGGCGCGGGAGGTATCGTGGGTTATACTTACGGTACCGTAGAGAACTGCTATTTTGCGGGGAACGTCCACACTAACGCAAAGAGTGTTAGCGATGGCGGATTTGGCGGACTTGTCGGCTGTGCGCGCAGTAATGCTGTTATGAAAGACTGCTACACTGTAGGTGCTGTCACCGGTCCGGAAAGCAGCTTCGGTGCGGTGGTAGGCAAGGTGAACTCCGGCGCCACCATCACCAACTGCGCTTATCTGGACACCGTCGCACCACAGGCCGCGGCGGATGGCACCACCAGCGGTATGACTGCCCATACCGCGGACTATATGCGCTCCGCGGAGTTCGCCGTGGACATGGGCATGAATCAGGATGACGGTACCCTCAACGGCGGGTTCCCCGTTCTGCCCTGGCAGGGCGGCACCGTGCTCTCCGCCGACGACCTCAAGGCCGCTGCCGCCGCCGCCAACGCCTTGGAACTTCGCGGCATGACCGCCGCCGACGCCGCCAAGAAAGCCAAGGCCGACTGGTACGCCAAAATTGTGCTGGAACCCTATGACCTCAACAACTATAACGATAAGGCCGACCTCTGTGAGCAATACGGCATCGAAGAGCCCGGCGAAGCGGTCACGGACCTGCACGACTACTTCCTGACCGCCCTGCAAAAGTACTTCTATAAGGAACTGGGGCTCGATGCCGAGAATGCAGACCTTCTGAAGGCCGATGCCACCGGCGTCTATCAGCTCCGCGGCCTTACCCCGGTGAGCGGCGACCCGGAGGAGGAAGAGGAGACCGCGCAGACCTATACCGGCTTCCTGACCCTGCCCACGAGCGTCACCGTTCCCGTGGAGGGCAGTGGAGAGAAGACCGTTTCCCTCACATGGACGGCGGATAACGCTCTGGTGAACACCGCCACCGGCGCGCTCACCGCGCCTGCCGACGACAAGGCTACTGTCACCCTCAAGGCCACGCTGACCTCCGGCAGCGAGAGCAAGGTCAAGACCTTTACCCTCTGCCTGTGGTCCGAGAATGCGGAAAAGGTGCAGACTCTGGAGGATATTGCCGCCGAGTTCACGCGCAAGAATACCGCCGTGCAGCCTCTGGAAGGCGTGGGGCTCTATTATGAAACCAACATCACCCAAGCCTTCCGCCGCCTGCTGGCAGAGCAGGGCTATGCGGATGTGGCGGACAACTCCGAGATCACCTATGTCAACGGCAGCGCCAAGGCCAACGGCTTTGACGGTACCAAGGTACAGTACATTGCCGACAACGGCAACATCACCTACTTCACCGGCGACGGCACCGCCCGCCAGACCGTGCAGTACACGGGATTGAAGTTCAACATCACCTATGCCGGGGGCACCAAGGAGATCACCCTGCGAGGCACCGTGGGAGCAGCGCCGATGATGTGCAGCAGCTGGTGGAGAGCGCCGCCGGCTCCCTGAATTGGGAACTCATCCGCGGCGAGAACACCAACGGGGCCACCCAAAGCGAGGTGGCGGGCTGGACGCTCTACACCGTGAACGACCGCATCACCTCCAACCTCACGCTTCCCTCCGGCATTGAGGGGCGCTATGATGTGAAGGTGCAGTGGGGCACCCGGAACACCGAGTGGCTCTACATCACCAACGGCACCAACGGCACCGGCGTGGGCACCGTCAACCGCCCCCTGCAGCCCGCAGACGGCACGGCGCTGCCCGAGAAGGCCGGCAAGTTCCGGCTGATCGCCCGCGTGACCTATGACGCCTTCGATGACTACACGCTGGCGCACATCACCGGCGACAACGGCGTGGAGGTCTATGCCGATGTGTTCTTTGACGCCACCGTTGCGCCCTTCGACAGCAGCGTGACCAGCGAGATGCAAAACGCTCTGGCGGAGAAGTATCAGGGGCTCCTGCGTGACTTTGTGGACAAGACAAAGCCCGTGGACACGACTGCCGTCAGCGACGATATGCAGATGCCCAGACCCGCTCTTCTGGAGGAAAAGGGCATCATGAGCGACAGTTATAACCAGAAGGTCACGATGGTGAGCCTCACCCCGGATGTGCTGGACTTCAACGGGTATCACGCCATGGTCTACCGCCCGCTGCCCGGTGAGGAGCCGGTGGAGGCGAAGTATGTGGTGACCATCACCACCCGCAGCTCCGGCCTTCTGCTGGCGCGGCAGGAGTTCAGCTTCACCATTCAGCCTTTTACCCAGCCGGAGTTGGATGGCGCTGCCGCCTTTATGACGGAGGCGCGGACCGAAGACGCCTACTGGGACGGTATCAAGAACGAGAATACGGTTAAGACCAAAGTCACCTCCGACCTGTACCCCTTCGCAGAGATCTGCAAAAACGAGGACGGCACGCTGAAATACGTCCGCGGCACGGTGAATATGACCTTCGACGGCATCGAGGCCGACGATATCCCTGGCTGGCTCGATACAGAGAAGTACCGCTGCTTCCGATCCTCCCGACCCTCCGTCATCGAGAATGAACTCCTGCGTGTGCACCAGCCGGAGTACAATACGACAGTTACGCTGGACAGCGTCCTGACCTACACCAAGTACGCCCAGTATTGGGAAAAGTTCGGCATCAACGGCACCGAGGAGAGCAAGGAACGCTACAAGGACTTTGCCCAATTCTACAAGCAGCCCATCCAGATCGACCTGACGGTGCCCGGTACCACGGGGCAGAATGACCCCAACGAAAATCAGACCCTCACCGTGAAGGTCAAGGTGGACGGCTACAACAAGAACGGCCATACTTTCACGGGAATCTCCGGCTTTACCTTCACCGGCAAGGCCAACGAGGATCCCACCGCTTGGGACGCTGTGAAGGCGTGCCTTGACAGTGCCAAGTACACCTATACCGGCAGCGGCGCCTACATCAAGAGCATCACCGATGCGGCGGGCCACACCCTCAAGGAGAAGGGCGACGGCAAGTCCTCCGGCTGGATGTTCGGCATCGCCGTCAAGGACGGCAACGAGACTCTGCCCAAGACCACGCTGGACAACACCTATCTCAAGGACGGCGATACCCTGCGCCTGTTCTTTACCGACACCTATATTCCACTGGACCCGACGGATCCCGTGGTGCCCGGTGCGGAAGTGCCCGGCTTCGATGAGGCGTATGCCGGCGCCAAGGCGTATATCCAAAGCGCGGTGAGCGCCCCGGTCGTCAGCTATCTCTTCGGCGAGTGGGCGGTGCTGGGACAGGCTCGCGCCAAGGTGCCTCTGTCCGAGGCATATATCGCGGCCTATTATGAGAAGGTCGTGGCCTATGTAAAGGCGAACATCGGCTCTGACGGCGTTCTTGTCGATCCCGAGAGCCATAACCCCACCGTCACCGACAACGAGCGTATCATTCTGGCTCTTACCGCCATCGGCAAGGACCCCGCCAACGTGGGCGGCGAAAACCTGCTGAAGGCGCTGCAGAACAAGGATATCATGAAGGTCACCGATACCAGTAAAACGGATATCAACGGCCTCGTCATGGGTCTGCTGGCGCTCAACAGTCGCAATTACACCTCCGACACCTCCTGGCTGGTGCAGGCTGTCCTTGAACAGCAGAACAAAGACGGCAGCTGGAGAGCCAGCGCCGACACAAAACCCGTCGGCGACGTGGACATGACCGCCATGGCGCTGCAGGCGCTGGCGCCCTACTATAAGGACGGCGGCAATGAAACCGTGAACACCGCCGTGAAGAAAGCCCTCAACTGGCTCTCCGGCAAGTATCGAAGCGGCTACGACTCCTCCGAGAGCTGCGCGCAGGTGGTCATCGCCCTTTCCGCCCTGAATTTGGATGCCAACACGGACGCGCGCTTTACCAAGACCGTGGAGGGGAAGACCCTGAGCGTGCTGGGGAACCTCCTGCAGTACCGCGTGGCGGAGAACGGTGGCTTTAAGCATCAGTTCGCAGACAAGGCCGTCAACGAGATGGCCACGGAGCAGGCGCTTTGCGCCATGGCCGCCTATGCGCGCTTTACCGAGAAGGCCAACGCCCTCTACGATATGACCGACGCCGCCTGCGCCCATCGCTTCGGCGAGTGGAAAGTGACCGTGGCCGCCACCTGCACCAAGGACGGCGTCAGCCGCCGGATCTGCTCCATTTGCGGCGTCGTGGAGGAAAAGCCTGTTCCCGCGACGGGCCACAACTTCGGCGCGTGGACGGTGACCAAGGCGGCCACCTGCACCGAAAGCGGTATCAGCACCCGTAAGTGCAGCGTTTGCGGCACGGAGGAGACGATGATCGTCCCGTCTCTGGGGCACAGTATGACTGCCACGGCAGGCAAGGCTGCTACCTGCACCGAGGCAGGCAACAGTGCCTATTGGACCTGCTCTCGCTGCCACAAGTTCTTCAGCGATGCGGCGGGCAAGACCGAGATCGCCAAGGACAGCTGGGTCATCGCGGCCCTGGGCCACGATGAGGCCACCCGTGCGGCGGTGGCGGCCACCTGCTACGCCTCCGGCCATGAGGCGGATACCTACTGCAAGCGCTGCGGCATTGTCATCACAGCTGGCGCGACCATTCCCGCCACCGGCAAACACACCTATGTGGACGGCGTCTGCACCACCTGCGGTACCAGGAACCCGGCAGGGGGCATTAAGGGTGACGACCTCAAGGTGGACAGCAAGGACAACACGATCGTCACAGGCGGCGGTCTGACCATCAAGACCGACAAACCTGTTACGGATGAGAAGTTGGCGGAGATCAAGGCGGCTGTCGAGAACGGCTCTATCGTCATTACCGTGAATAACACGCCCATCCTCCAGCTTACAAAGGAGGACAAGGAGTCGGACGGCGGCAAAAAAGCCCTGATGCAGGCTGGTGCAGCTGCCAGCGGCGAGCTCAAGAAGGAGTTGGATAAGCTGGCGGAGAAGCTGGATGCCCTGCGCGGCGACAAATCCCGCAAGAACGCGCAGTTGGAGAAGGTCGTAGACGTGACTGTGGCGCTGGTCAAGACGGAAGGGAACGAGATCAAGACCGTGGCGCAGCTTATCGAGTTGCCCCACAGCGTCACCGTGACCATCCCCATCACCGACGAGCTGTACGCGGCCCTTCAGGGCAAGCACGTCTGCGTGGTGCGCAGCCACACCGACGCCAACGGCAGCGTGACCACTGCCGAGCTGCCTGCCACACTGGGCGGCACCAAGGGCAACTACGTCCTGACCTTCCAGACGGACAAGGCCTCCGCGTTCGCCATCGTCTCCTATGAGACGGTGTCCTCCGGGTACTACTACGGTGGAAACGGCTCGGCCGACAGCGGCAAGAAGGACTCCGCCAACACGGCGGACGACAGTCAGATGGTGCTGTGGCTGGGCAGCGCAGCACTGGCGGCGGCAGCCGTTGTGGTGCTGACCCGGAAGAAGCGCGTTTCCAAGTAACAACAGCACAGCCGACGCAGGGGCGCGAAAGCGCCTCTGCGTATGGCGCTTTTATGAGGAATGAGAGATATGAAGAAAAACCACCGATTTTGGCTGTTGGCGCTGGCGCTGTCCCTGCTGCTGACCTGCGCCGCCTGCGGAAAAAAGACCGTATCGTACGCCCCCGGCAACATTCCCACGGCAACGCAGGAGCAGACCACGGACACCAGGAAGGACGACACAGCTGAAACGGGCACCACCAAGGCTGACGGCAAGCAGGACGCGGCAAAGACTGAGGATAAGACCGCGGACGATAAGAAGCCTGACAAGCAGAAGCCGGCTGATGATGCCAAAAAGGCCGAGGAGGACGCCAAAAAGCAGGAGGAAGCCAAGCGCCTGGAGGAGCAGAAGCGGCTGGAAGAAGAGAAGAAACAGCAGGAACAGGAGCAGCCTTCTGCGCCGGACCCGGACCCTGCGCCTGCACCTGACCCTGCGCCGGCGGCATCCGTATCGCTGTACATCTCCTGTGCCACGGTGCTCAATAATATGGACAAGTGCTCCGACAGCGTGAAGGGCCTTATCCCCGCCGACGGCGTGATCCTGTCCACCACGGTGACCATCACCGAGGGTGAGTCTGTCATGTCCGTACTGAAGCGAGCCTGCGGTGACGCGGGTATCCCGGTGAGCTCCAGCGGCAACTATGTCAGGGGCATCAACGGCCTGTTCGAAAAAAATGTGGGCAGGAGCTCCGGCTGGATGTACTGTGTGGGGGGAACCTTCCCCAGCTATGGCGCGGACAGCTATACGCTCTCCGGCGGCGAGAGTATTCAGTGGCTCTACACCTGTAATATGGGTGCAGACGTGGGCAATACCTACATGGGCTGACAAAAGGGCGGCTTTTGCCGCCCTTTTTCCGCACGCAGGATTGACGTATCCCCTGGCGGCAGGGTATAATCAAAAGGTTAAGACATCATGTATGCAGGAGGTGATCCCATGGACGATACGCTGCGCACTTGCCATCCGGCGGTGAGCTTTTCCTACTTTGCCCTGGTCATCGCCTGCGCGATGCTGCTGATGCACCCGGTGTGCCTGGTTCTGTCGACGCTGGGCGGCGGGTGGTATGTTGCCCGTCTGCTGGGCGGCAAGGGCCTGCGCCGCCACCTGCTGTGGCTGCTGCCTATGGCCCTCCTGGCGGCGGCCCTGAACCCGGCCTTTGTCCACCAGGGCGTCACCATTCTGGCTTATCTGCCCTCCGGCAATCCTTTGACGCTGGAGAGCCTGCTCTACGGTCTGGCCGCCGGCGCCATGCTCAGCGCCGTGGCGCTGTGGTTCGTCTGCGTCACCGATGTCATCACCTCGGACAAGGTGGTGTACCTCTTTGGCCGCGTCATCCCGGCGCTGTCCCTGCTGCTGAGCATGATCCTCCGCTTTGTGCCCCGCTTTGTCCGGCGGCTCCGTGCCGTGGCGCAGGCCCAGCGGCATCTGGGCCGTGATACCCAGACCGGCGCCCCGGCCCGGCGCGTCAGAAGCGCCCTTCGTGTGTTCTCCATCGTTGTCACCTGGAGCCTGGAAAGCGGGCTCATTACCGCCGACAGTATGCGCTGCCGGGGCTATGGCCTGCCGGGGAGGACATCCTTCTCCCTCTACCGTTTTGACCGGCGTGACGGTGCCGTCGCCCTCTGGCTGGCCTTCTGCGGCCTGTATCTGTTGGGCGGCGGTCTGGCCGGCGGCTTGCGCTTTCAGTATTACCCCATGCTGCTCAGCGGCCCCGTCACACCGCTGACGGTCAGCTTTTTCGCCGTTTACGGCCTGCTCTGCTTTACGCCGGTGCTGCTGGACGCCCTGTCCCGGCGCCGCTATCTCGTCCGGAAAGGAGGGACGCCCCATGCCTGAACTGCTGCGTTTGGAGCATTTTGGTTTTACCTATCCCCAGCAGCCCTGCCCCGCGCTGGCGGATGTGTCCCTCACGGTCCGTCAGGGCGAGTTCTGGGTCCTCTGCGGAGCCTCCGGCTGCGGCAAGACCACGCTTCTCCGCCAGCTGAAGCCCGCCCTGCGCCCCCACGGTGCGGCCGAGGGCCGTATCCTCTTCGACGGTCAGCCGCTGGATGACCTGCCGCCCCATCGGCAGGCCGCTGATATCGGCTTCGTCCTTCAGTCCCCGGAGGAGCAGACCGTCACCGACAAGGTCTGGCATGAGCTGGCCTTCGGACTGGAGAGCCTGGGCTGCGACACGCCCTCCATCCGTCGCCGCGTGGCGGAGATGGCCTCCTTCTTCGGTATCCAGGACTGGTTCCATAGGAAAGTGGACGAGCTCTCCGGCGGCCAGAAGCAGCTGCTGGCCCTGGCCTCGGTCATGGTGCTCCAACCCCGTCTGCTGATTTTGGATGAGCCCACCAGCCAGCTGGACCCCATTGCCGCCGCCGACTTTTTGCAGACTGTGGGCCGCCTGAACCGCGAGCTGGGCATCACCGTCCTCCTGACGGAGCACCGTCTCGAGGAGGCCTTGCCCCTGGCCACCCACGCCGCCGTGCTGGACGGCGGCCATCTCCTCTGTGCCGGCGCGCCGGAGGCGGTGTGCCGTTCCCTGCGGGGCCGTGGCCACGATATGTTCCTGGCCATGCCCGCCGCCGTCCGTATCTGGGCTGGGGTGGACAGCGACGCGCCCTGCCCCATCACCGTCCGCGAGGGCCGCGATTTCCTGTCCGGCTGGTGCGATGAACACCCCCTGTGCCCGCTGCCGCCGGAGCCGGTGTATCCCGCCGGGGATACCGCCCTTGCCGGCGCGGGTCTCTGGTTCCGCTATGAGCCGGATCAGCCGGACGTGGTCCGCGGTCTGGACCTTCAGGCCCGCCGGGGTGAGCTGCTGGCCCTGCTGGGCGGTAACGGCGCGGGCAAGTCCACCACCCTGGGCCTGCTGTCCGGTGCGCTGACGCCCCAGCGGAGCACCGTGACCCATACGGGCCGCATCGGCGTTCTGCCCCAGGACCCGCAGGCTCTGTTCGTGAAAAACACGGTCCGTCAGGACCTGTACGAATCCTTTGACGGCACGGACCTCCCCAAAGACCAACGTGACCGCCGGGTGGAGCAGGTGACAGCCCTTTGCCGCCTGACCGAGCTGCTGGACCGCCATCCCTATGACCTCTCCGGCGGTGAGCAGCAGCGGGCCGCCCTGGGTAAGGTGCTGCTGCACCAGCCGGATATCCTGCTGCTGGACGAGCCTACCAAGGGCCTGGACGCCGCCTTCAAGCAGTCCTTTGCCGCTATTCTTTCCACGCTGACCGCCGCCGGCACGACAGTGGTGATGGTCAGCCACGACGTGGCCTTCTGTGCCCGGTATGCCCACCGCTGCGCCCTGTTTTTCGACGGCAGCATCGTCGCGGAGGGCACACCCCGTGACTTCTTCTCCGGCAACAGCTTCTATACCACTTCCGCTAACCGTATGGCCCGGGACTTCTGCCCCTGTGCCGTCACGCCGGAGGACGTGATCGCGGTCATCGGCGGGACCGTCCCGCCCCAGCCGGAGGTGCCTGCCGCCTGGCAGCCTCTGCCTCCGGTGGCGGAGGAGTCCACCGCCTGGAAGCCGAAAAAGCTCCCCTGGTGGCGCAGAGCCATCGCCGCCGTGTGCGGCGCGGGTGCGCTGGCGATCTTCTGGCTGGCGGCCAAGCACACCGACCTCACCGCCCTGGTGGGCGGCGGCACACTGTCCCAAGCCGGCTGGCAGGCCCTGAGCCTTTACGGCCTGTTCATCGCCCTGCTTTTCGGCTGCATCGCCGCCATCGGTCGGCGCTCCAAGCCCCTGACGCTGCTCCAGACCCCGGTGCAGAAGCGAAAGCTCTCCCACCGTACCCGTCTGGCGGCGGCACTGATCCTGCTGTGTATCCCCGCCACGCTGTATCTGGGCTTTTTCTACCTGGGCAACACCGCCTACTACCCCATCGCCTTCGCCGTGCTGCTGGAATGCATGGTGCCCTTCTTCCTGGTGTTCGAGGGACGGAAGCCACAGGCCCGTGAGCTGGTGCTGGTGGCCTCCCTCTGCGCCCTGGGCGTGGCGGGCCGCGCCGCCTTCTTCATGCTGCCTCAGTTCAAGCCCGTCCTGGCTCTGACCATCATCTCCGGCGTGGCCCTGGGCGGCGAGACCGGCTTCTTGGTGGGCGCCATGACCATGCTGGCCAGCAACGTTCTGTTCTCCCAGGGCCCCTGGACGCCCTTCCAGATGTTCGCCATGGGCATCATCGGCTTCCTGGCGGGCTATTGTTCCGCCGGGGCTGGCTGCGCCGCAGCCGCGCCGCCCTGTGCGTCTTCGGGGCCATCTCCGCCGTGCTCATCTACGGCGGCATTATGAACCCCGTCTCCGCCCTGCTTTATGCCCGCACGCTGGAGTGGAAGGTCATCGCCGCCTACTATGTCACCGGCTTTCCCATGGACTGCGTCCACGCCGCAGCCACAGTTTTCTTCCTGCTGGTGCTGGCGGAGCCTATGCTGGAGAAGCTGGACCGCATCAAGATCAAATACGGCCTAGTGGAATAAGCAGGCGCCCACCCTGTCGGAGTGGGCGCGTCCGCGCGGTGCAACTTCAGGTTTCCCACCTTTTTTTTCGCCGCAACCCAAGGCTGATAGACAATCTGCCCGATCTGCTGTATAATAGATCCAAACACACAGAAGGGAGGACCGCCTATGCCTGCCATCCGCTGCAAGGCCTGCGGCAAGACCTATGATTCCCGTGAGGGCTTCTGCCCCAAATGCGGTGCCTATAACCGCCCGCCCCGCCGGGAGTGGGTGGACGCCGGCGGCGACGTCCACTACGCGGAACAGGAGAAGGTCTGCTACGAGCAGAAGGAGTGCCACGAAGAGAAGGTTTGCTATGAAAACCAGACCCGCCGCCCCCGGCCCCATATCCAGTGGCACGTACCGAAGAAGAATGCCGCTTCCGGCGCCATAGGGGCCGTGATCGCCGTGTCCATTGTCATCGTGCTCATCAACACGCTGCGCGGCGTGTCCGGTGACATCTTTGACCGCAACGAGCCGATGCCCGACTACGACTGGAGCACTCCGGAGTACGTCGGTGAGGCGGTAGCGTCGGCGCGGGAGTACGCGGAGATGGGCGAATGCTTCACCTTGGAGGGCGGTGCCTTCGTGGTGGCCTATACCGAGCTGGACCACGAGAACCTGTCCCTGCTGGCCTATGTGGTGGAGGAGGGGGACTACCAGACCTTCCCCGACCTTATCTGGGTGGACGATGACGGCTTTGAAAACTGGTGCTATCCCGAGGATGTTGTCGTTTCAGACACCGACGACAATGTGTTCATATGCACGTATGACCTGTCGCCGATGGAGGAGCTTACGGAGGAGACTTACCTGCTCTTCTCCGGCATGGATAAAGAGGTCGTCGTTCCCGTTGACCTTGCACAATGGTGATACAAAAGCCTCCCCTGTGGGGGAGGCTATTTGCTCTATATAGACAGGCCCTCCGGCGAAGCCGGGGGGCCTGTTTCTCAGAACTTGTCCTTATTGAATATCCGCAGGATCTCGTCGAAGGACTTGTCCATCTCGTCCTGTCCCTGCTCGCCCTTCACCTCGTCCAGGGGCTGGGGCGCGCCGCTGTTCTCCGTCTGTGCGGGCTGGGTCACAGCAGCGGCATTGGCGGCCTGCTGCGCCTCGTCAAAGCCCGTGGCGATGACGGTCACGCGGATCTCATCGTCCAGCGTCTCGTCGAAGGCGGCGCCGAAGATAGTCAGCGCGTCGGGATGCACCGCCTGCTGCACCAGCGTGGCGGCCTGCTCCACCTCCTCCAGACCGATGTCCATGGAGCCGGTGACGTTGATCAGCACGCCCCGTGCACCGTTGATAGAGGTCTCCAGCAGGGGGGAGGAAATGGCCATCTTGGCGGCCTCCTCGGCCTTGCCCTTGCCGGCCGCGCGGCCCACGCCCATGTGGGCCAGACCCGCGTCCTTCATAATGGCGGTCACGTCCGCGAAGTCCAGGTTGATGAACCCGGTGTCGCGGATCAGGTCAGAGATGGACTGCACCGCCTGGCGCAGCACGTCGTCCGCGATCTCAAAGGCGTTGGCAAAAGTGATCTTCTGGTCGGTGGCGTATTTCAGACGCTCGTTGGGAATGATGACCAGCGAGTCCACCTTGCTCCGCAGCTCCTCAATGCCCTGTTCCGCCTGGGTCATGCGGCGGCGTCCCTCAAAGCCGAAGGGCTTGGTCACCACGCCCACGGTCAGAATGCCCGCCTCCCGGGCGATCTCAGCCACCACGGGCGCCGCGCCGGTGCCGGTGCCGCCGCCCATGCCGGCGGTGATGAACACCATGTCGGTGTTTTCCAGCGCCTTGGCCATCTGGTTGCGGCTCTCCTCCGCGGCCTTGCGGCCCACATCCGGGTTGGAGCCCGCACCCTTACCGCCGGTCAGCTTCTCGCCGATCTGAATTTTATAGGTAGCGCTGGAGGCATTCAGCGCCTGCTTGTCCGTATTCACGGCCACAAAATCCACGCCCTGCGCGCCGCTGCGTACCATGCGGTTGACCACGTTGTTTCCGCCGCCGCCTACGCCCACGACCTTGATGCTGACAACGTTCTCCGGGCCGGTTTCCAATCCAAAAGCCATGTCTGCTCCTCCTGCCATAATTTGTATGAAAATGACGGATTATCTCCTGGTAAATGCTATATCTTGTATTGTATTACGAATTGGCGCAAGCGTCAAGTGTAAGCACTTAATTTACCGAAAAAGTTTTGTGCCGGGAGCATGAAGCACCTACGCAGCGTTCCCGATGCGGTGCGGTACGCGCGGCATCACTCCGGAATGAACCGTGCCTTCCCCTCCTGCATCATATTGATAACGCCCTTTTCGTTGACCTCCAGCTTCTCCACCACGGCCATCAGATAGTCCAGCTTGTAGCCGTAGTCGGCCTCCCGGGGCAGCTGCACGTCGAACCGTTCCAGATACCGCAGCGTCAGCTGTGCCGGGTCGCTCATATCCAGCAGCGATACGTCCGCCGTCATGCCGCGCTGGTCCAGCGCCTGCATGAGCGTCAGCAGCTGCTCCAGTGTCAGCTCCTGTCCCTCCGCCGCCTTTGCCGGCTGACCCACCGCCGGGTCTGTCAGCGTCAGGCCCTTTACCTGCATCCGCTGCTTCGCGGCAGCGGGCGTTACCTCGTCCACGATGTTCCCCGTGTCGCACAGCAGGTACGCTTTCCCGTCCTGCACGATGGCCGCCGGGTCCGCGCACTCCGTCACGATGATGGAAAGCCCGTCCGGCAGCGACCGCCGGAACTGCACCGTCTCGATATACGGCAGCGCCCTGCGTATGCGCTCCGCCGCGCTGTACTTGTTCATCAGGAACATATTGTCCCCCTCATTGACCCCCGCTGCGTCGATGATCTCCTGCCGGGTATAGCGGTCGTTGCCGCTGACCTCGATGCTGCGTATACGGAAAAACAGCGTCAGAGCCAGAGAGATGGCGGTGCAGATCAGCACAAAAGCCAGCAGCTTGTAGAGGAAGCTCAGGCTTCCTCTCCGCCGCTTATGGTTGTACCGTCTGCGCCTTGCCATCGTCCGTGCTCCTCCGCTGTTTCTGCTGTCTCGTCTATTGCTCTGTGATCCGGGCGCCCAGCGCCCGCAGGTCCCCGGCCAGGTCCGCGTAACCCCGCTGGATGTGGCCGATGCCCTGCACCGTGGTCACGCCCTCGGCGGCCAGCCCGGCCACCGCCAGCGCTGCCCCGCCCCGCAGGTCGGTGGCCACGACCTCCGTGCCGTGCAGCCGTTCCGTGCCGCACACCACTGCCACCCGCCCCTCGGTCCGGATGTCCGCGCCCATGCGCGCCAGCTCCGGCACGTGCCGGTACCGGCTCTGAAAGATGTTCTCCACAAATACCGTGGTCCCCTGCGCCCGCAGCAGCGCCGCCATCAGTATGGCCTGGCAGTCGGTGGGGAACCCCGGATACGGCGCCGTCCGCACCGGCGGCACGGCCCGCAGCGGCCCCATCCGCACCAACTGTATGTACCCCTCGCCGCAGCGGACGCCGCAGCCCGCCTGATCCAGTACCGTGGTCACCGCAGCCAGGTGCCGGTGCTCCGTGTTCCGCAGCGTGACCTCTCCGCCGGCGGCTGCCGCCGCGCACAGATAGGTGGCCGCCACGATCCGGTCCGGTATCACCCGGTGCACGCACCCATGCAGCGGGCGCTTCGGCGACACCGTGATGACCGAGCCGCCCGCGCCCCGCACCTCCGCGCCCATGGCGCACAAAAAGGCCTGTAAGTCCGCGATCTCCGGTTCCCGTGCCGCATTGCAGATCACCGTCTCGCCCTCCGCGCCGCAGGCCGCCAGCATGGCGTTCTCCGTGGCGCCCACGCTGGGCGTGGCCAGCACGATCTGGCAGCCGGTCAGCTTCCGCGCCCGGCACCGCAGGGTCCCGCCCGCGTCGTCGATATCCGCCCCCAGCGCCCGCAGGGCCGCCAGGTGCAGGTCGATGGGCCGCGGCCCCAGCTCGCACCCGCCGGGATAGCTCAACTCCGCCCAGCCGCACCGCGCCAGTATCGCCCCCAGAAAGATCACGGACGACCGCATCCGCCGCATCAGTGTCTGGGGTATGTCGCACCGCGTCAGTGTGGTGCTGTCCACCAGCAGGTCGTCTCCGTCCCACTGCACAGCGCAGCCTAAGTACCGCAGGATATCTGCCGCCGAGTCCACATCGCTCAGGTGTGGACAGCCCTCAATGCGGCATACGTCTCCGCTGAGCAGCGTGGCGGCCAGAATGGGCAGTACGCTGTTTTTCGCGCCCTGCACTGCCACCTCGCCCCGCAGCGGCGTGCCGCCCTCTATGGTGATATACCTCATGTGCCCTCCCTTTCCCGTCCATCCAACAGCTATGCCATTGTATGAATGGACAGGGGAGAGGGGTGACTCCCTTACTTCCGCACCAGCGCCATGACCGTGTCGTAGATACGCGCCGTGGCGTCGGGGATACCCAGCTCCTTCATGGCCCGGGCCATGGAGGTGCGCTTTTCGCTGTCGGAGAGAATGGCGCTCACGGCCTTGTACAGCCCGTCGCCGGTGCTCTCCGGCTCCGTGATGACCACCGCGCCGCCGTGCTTTTCCAGCAGCCGCGCGTTCTTCTCCTGATGGTTGTTGGTGACGTAGGGTGATGGCACCATCACCGTGGGCTTGCCCAGCGCCGTCAGCTCACTGATGGTGGAGGCCCCGGCGCGGCACAGCACCACGTCCGCCGCCGCCATCACCACATCCATGTCATAGATATACTGCCGCACGTCCAGCCGGTCGGACTTGGGCAGGCCCAGCTCCCGCAGCTTCTGCTCCATGGCCTCCCAGCCGCCCTTGCCCACCGCGTGGATGTGGCGGAAGGGATAGCCCTCTGCGTCCTCCCGGCGGAAGAAGTCCACCATGCACTCGTTCATGTGGCTGGCGCCCAGGCTTCCCCAAAAGGATACCACAAGGGGCGCTCCGTCGTCAAAGCCCAGCTTTTTCCGGGCCTCCTCCCGGCTCAGCCGGAAGAAATCCCCCCGCACCGGCGTGCCGGTGACGGCGATGCGCTCGGGGTGCTTGTAGTGCTGCCGGCAGTCCTCAAAGCCCACCATGATGACATCGGCGTAGCTTTCCAGCATCTTCGTGGTCAGCCCCGGCACCATGTTGCTCTCATGCACCGCCGTGGGGATGCCCGCCCTGGCCGCCGCCTTCACCATGGGATAGCTGGCGTAGCCGCCGGTGCCCACTACCAGGTCGGGCTTGAAATCCCGCAGGATGGCCCGCGCCTGCCGCCCGGAGGACGCCAGCACCCGCACCGTGTGCAGGTTGTGGCGTATGCCCGCCGCGTTCAGCTTCCGCTGAAAGCTGCTGACCTCCACCGCGGCGTAGTCGTACCCCGCCTTGGCCACCAGCTCCCGCTCCATGCCCGTGGGGGTGCCCACGAACAGCACGGCGGTGTCCGAGTCCTTTTCCTTCATATACCCCGCCAACGCAAGGGCAGGGTTTACGTGTCCCGCGGTGCCGCCGCAGGTAAATATCACTCTCATTCTGCTGCTCCCTGGGACCGCCGCGGCGGTCCGACCTCTATATTTTGATACGAATAGTAGTTTTCCTGCAATAAAATACGGAATGTTGTCAAATCCTGTGCTTTTATCCCGCCCGTGCCGCCGGTATCTGTCGCGATACGCTCAGCACGATGCCCATCTCCACCAGCTGCAAACACAGCGCCGTGCCGCCGTAGCTGAAGAAGGGGAGGGAGATGCCCGTGGTGGGCACGAAGCCCGACACCACGGCGATGTTCAGAAATGTCTGCAAGGCCAGGTGGGTCATCACGCCCACCGTCAGCAGCGCGCCGAAGCGGTCCCGGGCATGGAGGGCGATCCAGAAGCCCCGCAGTATCAGCATGGAGAAGATCAACATGATGACGCAGGCGCCGATCAGCCCCAGCTCCTCGCAGATCACGGAAAAGATGAAGTCGTTGTACTGCTCCGGCAGGTACAGGAACTTCTGCCGTCCCCGGCCCAGTCCCACGCCCAGCAGGCCGCCGGAGCCGATGGTGATCAGGCTCTGCGCCAGCTGGTAGCCGTCGCCATAGTAGTCCTCCCAAGGGTTATGCCACATCTCGATACGGGCCGCGCCGTACTTGATGACGCCGGCCTCCGCCAGCTTCACGAACAGGAAGGCCAGCGCGCTGATGCCGCCGACGCCCACCGCCACCAGCCAGCCCTGTATGCCGCCCACGATCATCAGCACCGCGCCGGTGGCGAAGATCAGAACGGTGCCCGACAGGTGGGGCTCCAGCATCATCAGTACGCCGATGACCGCCAGCAGCGCCACATAGGGCAGTATGCCCTGCCGCCACGTCAGCATCTTCTCCCGCTTTTTGGAGATGGTGTCGGAGAAGTAGACGATGACCGCTAACTTGGCGATCTCCGACGGCTGGAACTGGAACACGCCCCGGATGCCCAGCCACCGGGTGGCGTTGTTGGAGGTGATGGCCAGCGGGTTGTGGGGGATGATGACCAGTATCAGCAGAAACAGCGCCAGCCCCACCAGCAGCCGTCCCGCGCCGCGCCAGCGCTGATAGTTGATCTTGCTGACGATGAACATGGCCACAAGACCCAGCGCCGCGAAGGCGGCCTGCCGCTTGAAGTAGTAGGTGCCGTCCCCGGTGTCGTAATAGGCCCGGGGAAAGCTGGCGGAAAACAGCATGATCAGGCCGATGACCGTCAGCAGCAGCGTCAGGATCAGGAAGGGGAGATCCATCTGCCCGCGGGCGGCTTCCTTATGCCGGCGCTCCACCTGCCGCATCCGTTCCTGCTGGGCCTTCCGGGCGCGCTGTTCCTCCCGTGTCATAGTCTCCCTCCTTCCCTGTGAAAATAGTGCGAAGCCTTAGAAGCTGAAGCGCTGGCACACGGCCAGATAGGCGATGACGCAGCCTATGACACTGACGGCGGTGAACACCGCCACCACCTTGGTCTCCTTCCAGCCGCACATCTCGAAGTGATGGTGCAGCGGCGCCATCTTGAAGATGCGCTTGCCGTGGGTCAGTTTGAAATAGCCCACCTGGATAATGTCGCTCAGTGTCTCGCAGATATACACGATGCCCACCAGGATCAGCACCAGCGGCATATCATAGGCGAAGGCCAGCGCCGCCACGGCGCCGCCCAGAAACAGCGACCCCGTATCGCCCATGAACACCTTGGCCGGATAGTGGTTGTACAGCAGGAACCCCAGCAGACCGCCCACCAGTGCGCCGGAGAACAGCCCCAGCTGCTCGAAGCCGGGCCAGATCACCGCCATCACCAGGAAGAACAGACCCACCGGCACGGTCACACTGCTGCTCAGTCCATCCAGACCGTCCGTGATATTCACGGCGTTGACGGTGCCCACGATCACAAAGGCCGCGAACACCAGATACACGATCCACGGCAGCACGATGTGGGTGTTCCAGAAGGGAATATACAGGTTGGGGCTCAGCATCCCCTCGTACCGCATCAGGCACAGGAACGCCACCGCCGCCGCCAGCTGCAAAATAAACTTCTGCGGCGCGGTCAGGCCGGTGTTCTGGTGGTGCTTCACCTTCTGATAGTCGTCGATATATCCGATAGCGCCGAATACCAGCGCGAACAGGTACACATACAGGTGTACGAAGCTGCCGGCCATCATCTGCTGCCAGCCCAACACGACGATGGTGAGGCCAATGCCGATGATGAACATCAGCCCGCCCATGGTGGGGGTGCCCTGCTTCGTCATGTGCCAGGAGGGCCCGATCTCCTTGATGGACTGTCCCGCCTTCAGCTTTACCAGCGCCGGTATCAGCAGCTTGCCTGCGATGGCGGTGACGATAAAGCATACCGCGACAGGCAGCACGATCTCCATAATTCCCATACTATCTTGCTCCTTCCCTCCGCGCTGTGCGGAGGTCTTTTCTTTATTTCTGCGTTTCCTTCAGGTGCTCGGCCACGATGACCCGTTCATCCATGGGATAGTGCTTGTGGTCGATCTCCTGGTAATCCTCGTGGCCCTTGCCGGCCAGTACGATCACGTCGCCCGGCTGGGCGTGGTCCATGGCGTAGTGAATGGCGGCCACCCGGTCGGGGATCACCGCATAGGGTGTGTCATAGCCCTTCAGTCCCACCAGAATGTCGTCGATAATGGCCTCCGGCTTCTCCGTCCGGGGGTTGTCGCTGGTGACGATGACAAAGTCTGCCAGCCTTGCGCCGATCTCACCCATCACGGGCCGCTTCGTCTTATCCCGGTCGCCGCCGCAGCCGAACAGCGCCACCACCCGCCCCTTGGCGAAGGCCTTGGCGGATTGCAGCACCTTTTCCAGCGCGTCCGGCTTGTGGGCATAGTCGTTCAGCACGGTGTAGCCCGTTCCCGGCGTAGGGATGATCTCCATCCGGCCCTTCACGCCGTGGTTCTTCGCCAGTGCGTCGGCACACTCCGCCAGCGGTACGCCCAGGTTCCAGCAGCAGGCCATGGCGTCCAGCGTGTTGTACACGGTGAACAGCGCCGGTATGCCCACGTGGACGTGGCACCATTCCGTGTCCGCCTCCGCGTCAAAATCCACACTGCCGGGCTCCAGCGCCACGTTCTTCGCCATCAGGTCCGCCTGACCGTTTACAGAGTAGGAGAACCGCCGGCGGCAGGTGGCATCGGCCATCAGCCGTTCCGCCCAGGGGTCGTCGGCGTTGTAGATGCCCACGTCGCACTGCCGCATCAGCAGCGCCTTGGCGTCGCAATAGGCCTCCATGGTCTTGTGGAAGTCCAGATGGTCCCGGCTCAGGTTGGTGTAAATGCCCACCGCGAAGGGTATGCCGTACACCCGGTCCAGCATCAGTGCGTGGGAGGATACCTCCATCACCACATGGGTGCAGCCCGCGTCGGCCATCTCCCGCAGCAGCTTTTGCAGCTCGAAGGACTCCGGCGTGGTGCGCTCGGTGTGCAGCACCCGGTCGCCGATCATATTCTGTATCGTGCCGATCAGGCCCACCTTGGCCCCGGCCTTCTGTTCCAAAATGCTCTTGATGAGGTAGGTGCTGGTGGTCTTGCCGCTGGTACCGGTGATGCCGATCATGGTCATCTCCCGTGCGGGGTGATCAAAGCGATTGCCGCCCACCACTGCCAGCGCCCGGCGGCTGTCCGCCACCCGGACGAAGGGCGCGCCGTCCTCCGGCGCGCGCTCGCACAGCACGCAGGCAGCGCCCTTCTCCCGTGCCATGGGGATATATTTATGTCCGTCCGTCTCCGCGCCGGTGACGGCGATGAACAGATCGCCCGATTCCACCAGCCGCGAGTCGTACCGTACCTCCCGGATGTCGCTATCCAGCTCGGCGTTTGTTTCCAGAATATCCAGCCCGTTCAACAGCTCACGCAGTTTCATCATCAACTCTCCTTTGCGTCTGTGCATAATGGTATACACACTATTCTACCACATTTCGCCCGCGGACAAAAGGGAACCGTGTGCTCTGTTGGGCGCAAAACGTGTGGCGTCAGTCCGTCACGGACGTGTCGCCCAGCTGCACGGTAATGACCGTGCCGGCCTCCACCTCCGTACCCTCGTCGATGGACTGGCTCAGTACCCGGACGGAGCTGGACTCGCTGCCCGTGGTGCCGGAGAACCGTATCAGCAGCCCTGCCGCCGTGGCGGTGGTGTTGGCCTCTGAGGGCGTCTTACCGATCAGATGCGGCACCACGCACTTGTCCGTGGACTTCTCCTCGCCGACGTACAGAATAACGCTGGACTTGCCGGGGATGATGGCGCCGCCGGCCGGCGTCTGGTCGGTGATCGTCTCGCCGTCGCCCACGATCTTATAGCTCAGCGCGCGGTCCTTCAGCTTCGCCTTGGCCTCCTCCACGCTCATGCCGATGACGTTGGGCACCGTGGTGTCCATGCCCAGCAGCTCCTCTGCGGAGTAGCTGGGCTCCACGCCCAGATAGGGCAGGATCTCCGCCATGACGGTGCTGGCGGTGGGTGCCACCATGTTGCCGCCGGAGACGTAGGTCCCCGTGGCGCGGCTGGGGGTGTCCATGGTGATGAGCATAATGACCTGCGGGTCGTCCGCCGGCGCGAAGCACAGGAACGACACCACCACGTCGCCGGTCTGGCCCTTATCGGCCGTGCCGGTCTTGCCGCCGATGCGGTAGCCCGCCACCTGGCCGTTCTTGCCGGTGCCGCTGGCCACCACGTATTCCAGACACTCCCGCACCGTGGCGGAGGTCTGCTCGCTGATGACCTGCCGCACCGGCGTGTCGTCGTGGCGATAGGTCACGTTCCCGTCGCTGTCGGTGATGCGCTCCACCAGATACGGTGTGTGCAGATACCCGCCGTTGACGCAGGCCGCCTGCGCCGCGATCAGCGCCAGGGGCGTCACGGTGAAGTTCTGGCCGAAGGCGTAGCAGGCCAGGTCCAGCTGGGTAAAGCTGCTGTCCGCGGCAAACACGCCCACGGCCTCGCCGCCCAGGTCGATGCCCGTGGTGTTCATCAGGCCGAAGGACCGCATATATTCATAGAATTTCTCGCTGCCGATCCGCAGTCCGTAGTTGATGAACGCCGGGTTGCAGGAATTCCCCACCGACTGCACCAGCGTCTGCAGGCCGTGGCCGTTCTTGTTGGAGCAGTGGATGGTATAGCCCTGTCTCTTATACACATCTGACGCTGCCGACGACTTAATAGGTGTAGA
>ENA-OZHZ01000289-OZHZ01000289.1-human-gut-metagenome-genome-assembly--contig:-NODE-289-length-24248-cov-8.581201_pt1 | contig 24248 bp, 22 predicted proteins | sample MGYA00244053_ERZ653699 | MGnify/ENA primary metagenome ERZ653699 (study PRJEB26926, sample SAMN06165200) | human gut metagenome | biome: ENVO:00009003; feature: ENVO:2100002; material: ENVO:00002003...
AGATAGGCTCCGGTCTCGTGGGCTCGGAGATGTGTATAAGAGACAGCATAATAACGTTGCTAACATTCTTTTGACTAAACCAGAGTATATCTTATATAGCCGCCTTGTGTGATATAGGAGATCCGCCACTGTATATGCGGTCGGAGCGGTAGCGCAGTTGACTGCCATTCGACTGGTTTCTTGCCGGAGCGGCGCCCGCAGTGCCCTTATCGCGGGCAGAGCGCAGTGCAGATAGAAGCCAGTCGAAGGGCGGGCAGACAAGCGTGCTACGGCGGCATATACAGTGGCGGATATCCGCGGCACACTCCGGAGCGGCGCCCGCCCATCAAAAAAATTCAACATATCTAAAAAATCCAACATGTTTCTAAAATCATTGATATATACGGATTGGAAACGTTTTCTTATAATAATGACATAAGGTAAAGGTACTGCAAAGGTGTTAAAAACATTCAATCAAAACTATATTTTTAAGGAGGAACAGTTATGAGAGTTAAGAGATTTGCAGCAGTTGCACTTGCGGGTGCAATGGGAATGTCAATGCTGGCAGGATGTGGAGATTCAGGAAAGGACGAGTCAACAACAGCAGCAAAGAGTGATGCAACAGAGGCTACAGATGCAACAGAGGCAGCTTCAGAGGAAGAGGCAATCAAGACAACACTTACAGTCTGGGGACCAGCTGAGGATCAGTCACCTGATTACGGCGAGTGGTTACAGACAACATGTGAGGCATTCAAGAAAGAGCATCCAAACTGGGATATCACATTTGAGTATGGTACATGTAGTGAGGGTGATGCAGGAAAGACTGTTACACAGGATGTTTCAGCGTCAGCAGATGTATACATGTTTGCAAATGACCAGTTACAGACTCTGATCGATGCAGGTGCTATCTCAGAGCTTGGCGGAAGCACAGCAGATTACGTTAAGTCAACAAATTCACAGGCGATTGTAGATTCTATCACAGTTGATGGAGGTATCTATGGTGTGCCATTTACAACAAATACATGGTTTATGTACTACAACAAGAAGACATTTACAGAGGATGATGTAAAGAGCCTTGATACAATGCTTGAGAAGGGTAAGGTTTCATTCCCACTCACAAACTCATGGTACATCGCAGCATTCTACCTTGCAAATGGCGGAACATTATTCGGTGATGGTACAGACAATGATGCAGGAATCAACTTCGGTGGCGACAATGGCAAGGCTGTTACAGACTACCTTGTAGATCTTGTAAACAACAAGAACTTTGTAAACGATGAGTCAGGTGTTGGTATCTCAGGTATGACAGATGGTTCAATATCAGCAATGTTCTCAGGCTCATGGGATTATGCAGCATTACACGATGCACTTGGCGATGATCTCGGAATCGCAGTTATGCCAACAGCCAAGATTGGTGGTGAGGACAAGCAGCTCCTCTCATTTGCAGGATCAAAGGCAATCGCTGTAAATCCTAACTGTGAGTATCCACAGGTTGCAGTTGCACTTGCACTCTACCTTGGAAATGAGGCATCACAGGAGTCACACTACACAGCAAGAAACATCGTTCCATGTAACACAAGCCTTCTTGAGAGCGATGCAGTTAAGGGCGATGCACTTGTAGCAGCTCAGAATGCAACATTCGATACAACAGCATTCATCCAGCCATTTGTTCCTAAGATGGGCAACTACTGGACACCAGCAGAGAACTTTGGTAAGTCACTCGTAAATGGTGAGGTTACACACGACAACGCAGCAGATATGACAGAGTCATTCAACACATCACTTAACACTGATGTAGCACAGTAAAAATACTAGTTATATATTTCAAAAACAGGTGCTCCATTCATCTACAGGTGATGGAGCACTTGTAATAAGAAGAGATAATGATTTACTTTGAGACGGAGGTGTTAGGATGGCTCAGGCTATAACAAATAAAAAAAGCAAATTAAAGAAAATACAAAGATCTGATTACCCATATACCGTTGCACAGGCAGCGGCAAATGGAGACATAGCTACCAGAATTTCATTTCTAATCTTGGGGTTTGGAAGCATAGTCAGAAAACAGTTTGTAAAGGGATTTTCGTACCTGGTACTTGAGGTACTGTTTATATGGTTTATGATAAAGCACGGAGCATCACTTCTGGTGGATCTCTTCCATCTGGGTGGTCAGGAACAGCAGAAGGTCTGGAGTGATGCAAAGGGTGTATTTGAATATACCCAGGGTGACAACTCTCTGCTCATGCTCCTGTATGGTGTGGCAACACTGTTTATAATTTTCGCATTCATCTGCCTTTGGGTAGTAAGTATAGAGAGCGCATACAAAGCGTATTGCCTGCGGGATAAGGGCAAAAAGGTTCCAAAGTTCAAGGACGATGTGAAGAGTCTGTTTGACAGCAATCTCCATGCATTCCTTCTTCCACTTCCTGTACTTGGAGTCGTTGTATTTACGATATTGCCATTGGTTTTCATGATATTTATGGCATTTACAAATTACAGCAAGCTTGGTTCACATACAGTTATATTCAACTGGGTTGGACTGAAGAATTTTGCAAAGATATTGAACTTTAGTGATGCAATAGGAAGTACATTCTGGTCAGTGCTTGGCTGGACGCTTGTTTGGGCTGTGGCAGCCACATTCAGTAACTACTTCCTTGGAATGATACTCGCAATGGTGATCAACAGAAGGGGAACTAGGGCAAAAGGTATGTGGAGAGCGATCTTCATGCTCTCAGCAGCGGTTCCACAGTTCGTATCACTTCTTCTGATGAGAACAATCTTCAGTCAGAATGGTATCGTCAATACATTACTTATAAATAACGGAATAATCGACAATGCTATTCCATTCTGGAGCAATGCAACACTTGCCAGAGTCATGGTAATTGTCATCAATATCTGGATAGGAATTCCATTTACCGTCATGCAGGTCACAGGAATTCTCCAGAGCATACCGGAGGAGATATACGAGGCTGCGAGAGTTGACGGCGCAGGCCCGGTAAAGATCTTCTTCAAGATCACTCTTCCTTATATGTTGTTTGTCACAGCACCATATCTGATAACAACATTTGCGGGAAATATCAACAACTTCAACGTTATCTACCTTCTGTCAAATGGAGCGCCTACTCCGGTTGGAAAGACTGCCGGAAAGACAGATCTTCTTGTCACATGGCTCTATAAGCTGACGGTTGATAATCAGTACTACAACTTAGGTGCTGTTATAGGTATCATGACATTCATAGTTCTCGCTGTTGTGTCACTGGTAACTTACCACAACACCGCATCATATAAAGATGAGGAGGGATTTCAGTAATGGCTAAATCAAATAATAATGAGATTAAAGCAAGAAGCAAATGGACACTGGGAGACATCGTGGTTCATATCATACTGGTAATCCTTTCGGTTATCTGGGTACTGCCGATCGCATGGATAATCATGATAAGCTTCAGAGGAGAGAAAGGGCAGTATGTTTCAACTCTGCTGCCAAAGTCTCTGACTCTGGCGAACTATACAAAGCTTTTTACAGACACAGGTATTCTGAACTTCATGCAGATGTTCAAGAATACTTTGATAATAGCAATTTTCTCATGTATAATATCAACAGCGTTCGTGCTTGCAGTTTCATACTGTATGTCAAGAATGCGTTTCAGACTGAGAAAGCCATTTATGAATGTGGCACTTATACTTGGAATGTTCCCGGGATTCATGGCTATGATAGCTGTGTATTACATCCTTAAGGTTCTGGGACTTTCAGAAGGCTCACTCATCAGGGTTGCTCTGGTACTCGTATATTCAGGCGGTTCAGGACTTGGTTTCTATATCGCCAAAGGATTCTTTGATACTATACCAAAGTCGCTGGAGGAAGCAGCATACCTTGATGGTGCTACAAGATGGCAGTCATTTACAAGGGTCATCATACCACTCAGCCGTCCGATCATAGTTTTTACGGTTCTGAATTCGTTCCTTGCACCATGGATTGATTTCGTGTTTGCCAAGGTTATATGCAGAGCCAACAAGGACTATTACACAGTATCCATTGGACTTTGGAACATGCTCGAGAAAGAGTATGTGTACAACTGGTTCAACTCATTTGCGGCTGGCGCAGTGCTGATATCCGTACCGATTATCATTCTCTTTATGATAATGCAGAAGTGCTACAAGGATAGCATGTCTGGAGGCGTAAAGGGTTAAGGATAATATATGAAATTATTTGCAAAACCTAAGTGGAATGAGGAAAGCATATGCCAGCAATGAAGTATCTGAAAAAAATAATAACATGTGTGCTAACAATTACCCTTATAATAATATGTGGATGCCAGGACAATAACACCCCCTCCAACCCGTCTGAGGCGACCACAGATGCAGAATATGAGTCTGCCATGCATATTGCGGAGACAACGCCGCTTGGAAGGTATCCGGAACAGCTCACCTATACCCTGGGAAAGCTGTCCGGTGCAAATAATTCAAATCTCCCACAGGGAGAAACGTATGAAAATAATGCATACACACAGATATTAAATGAAATCTTAAATGTGCAGAACCAGGATATATTTGAGGCTGCTGATGATCAGTATGATGATAATGTATCCATGGTGATAGCACAGAAGGATCTTCCGGATGTGATGATCGTCCAGGACATGGATGAGCTGCAGTATCTGGTGGAAAATGACATGATCGAGGATCTCACAGACAGTTATAACAACTGTATGAGTGAAACGATAAAGAACATATATAAGAGTTATGGCAGCAGTATCATGGATGTGGTCACATTTGATGACCGTATCATGGCCATACCTGAGACAAATATATCAGATGGACCAAATCTGATATGGCTTAGAAAAGACTGGATGGATAAGCTGGGACTTGATGCTCCGAGAACACTTTCGGATGCGGAGGAGATCATCAGGCAGTTTATTGAGAAGGATCCGGGAAATAATGGTGTAGGAAGTACCGTAGGGCTGGTGGCAGACACAAGTCTCTGCGGCGGTTGTGGTTATAGCAGCGAGTACACGCTCGACATTGTATTTGCCGCATATGGGGCATTTCCAAAACAGTGGATAAAGGATGAGGACGGAAATGTTGTGTATGGTTCTGTACAGCCGGAGGCAAAGAAGGCTCTGGAGCATATACATGAGATGTACGAGGAAGGGATTCTGGATCGGAATTTCCTCATGCGGACAAGCAGCAACATAATAGAACTCATAGTGAATGGACAGTGTGGTTCATTCTTTGGACCATGGTGGGCGCCAAATAATCCTCTTATGGACGCTGTAGCGGCCGATCCAACAGCAAAGTGGGAACCATATCTGCTTGCCACAGAGGAAAACGGCTCAACGAGTTATCACACTCAGGTTCCATATGGCAACTTCGTGGTAGTCAGAAAGGGATATGAGCACCCGGAGATAGTGTGCAAGATAATAAGTGTGCTGTTCGACTATGTAAGATATGAGGACAAAGACAATCAGGCTATAAAGGATTACTACAAACTCAATGTGGATCCTACCGCAAGACCACTTGCAATGAACGTGGACTACAACAATGCACTTCAGATATGCTATGGCGAGCTGAACCACGTGTTCTCTGGCATAAGGCAGCCGGATGATCTGAATCTGCTGGAACAATCTTATTATGAGGCGTGTGAGTCATATCTCAAGAATGAAGATAATGCGTCATCGGAGGACTGGGCGGCATATACATCCCGTATAACTGCATGCAAGATCCTCAATGATGCGCGTACAAATAAAGTCGAATCTCTGTACTTCGGGGAGACCGAGACCATGGTGTCAGACTGGTGGCACCTTGAGAATCTGGAGAACAATACTTACCTGAAGATAGTTACAGGTGAAGCAGATCCGGATGAATTTGACAGTTTTGTGGACAACTGGTATAAGTCCGGTGGAACAACGATCACCGATGAAGTTCGAAGTGAGTGCCAGTAACTGGATATATAATTAAATAAAATGATTACTCGCTATTTTCTATAGAACCTGACGGCGTCAAAACCGTCAGGTTTTTTTCTTTTCCGGACGGAACGTCCATGGGGACGGAGGGGACAGGTACCTCCGTCCCCCTCAGGGTATGAATATAATTGGTGTAATGCGCACAAGGATGAGATTGTAAAAAAAGCTCAAAACATATATACTATGTATACAGTATGAACTAGAACATCCGGCACAATACTAAGGAGAATGTATGATAAAAGCAATAGTATTTGATTTAGATGATACATTATACGACTGCCTTCACGAGAATGATAAGGCAGTGGATGACACTGTGAGATACGTGGCAAATGAACTTCTTCATATAGATGAAGTGACAGTGATGAAAGCTTTTGAGGAAGGCAGAGACATGGTAAAGGATCAGCTCTCTGCCTGGGATATGGCGGCGCAGCACAACAGGGTGTTGTATTTCCAGAAGATGCTGGAGATCCTGGGGGTATCACCATTTAAGTATGACCTGCAGGTGTATAATTACTTCTGGAACAACTTTCTGAACAGAATATCCATATTCCCCGGGGCATTGGAGTTTATAGATGATATGAAAGCCAGAGGGATAAAGATAGGTATCTGTACAGATATGACTGCTCACATACAGTTCAGGAAGATAGACAGACTGGGACTTACGGGCAGACTTGACGCAATGATAACAAGCGAGGAGGCTGGTATAGAAAAGCCGAACCGCAGGATGTTTGATATGATAGCTACAAAGCTGGGCGTAAAGAACGATGAGGTCATCTATGTGGGGGACAGCTACAAGAAGGATGTCATGGGAGCGCAAAATGCCGGAATGACACCGGTGTGGTATCTGTCGCTGCAGAACAAGACGGACGAGGATGTACTGGCTGCATGCAATTATGCGGAGCTTCGAAATATAGTGAATAAGGTGATATAGCGAGCAGTATGCCAGCTGCGCACCAGATCCCGTTGATACCGAATACAATAGGCAGTATCAACACCGCTGCAAGCTGTACCACTGGAGTTCTGGGGGAACGATATGCATAAATATTTTCATTTAAAGATAGGTAAGGGTGTTGTTTTGGGTCGGTCGTGTGGCTATAATAATAGACATGGGCTATGAAATTATAGATATATGTTATGGTTGACAGAAATATATGCGGTGTGAAGAAAGTAGTCATGGCCAGGGAAGGAGTGTACACTTATGGGGTTTTTAACAGGTAAGACAGCGATAATAACAGGAGGCGGACGTGCAGTTCTCAGCGATGGAAGCTGTGGATCCATCGGATACGGAATAGCGACAGCATACGCCAAGGAAGGTGCCAATCTGGTGCTTACAGGACGTAATGTCCAGAAACTTGAGGATGCAAAGGCAGAGCTTGAGAGCAAATATGGGATCAAGGTTCTTGCAGTCCAGGCTGATGTAAACGCAGGTGCGGACAATGAGAGCGTTGTCAAGAACGTTGTGGAGCAGGCGGTTAAGGAATTTGGAAGAATAGATGTGCTCATCAACAATGCACAGGCATCTGCATCAGGTGTTACCATCGCAGATCACACAACAGCACAGTTTGACCTTGCCATTTATTCAGGTCTTTACGCTGCATTTTACTATATGCAGGCATGCTATCCATATCTGAAGGAGACAAAGGGTTCAGTCATCAACTTTGCATCAGGTGCAGGCCTCTTTGGAAATTACGGACAGTGCGCATATGCGGCTGCGAAGGAAGGCATCAGGGGCCTTACAAGAGTAGCAGCTACAGAGTGGGCAGCAGATGGAATAAATGTCAATATAGTATGTCCTCTCGCATGGACATCACAGCTTGAGAACTTTGAGAAGGCATATCCGGATGCGTTCAAGGCAAATGTTAAGATGCCGCCAATGGGACACTTCGGAGACGTAGAGAAGGAGATTGGACGTGCGTGCGTGGCACTCGCATCACCGGATTTCAAGTACATGAGTGGTGAGACCATCACACTTGAGGGCGCGATGGGACAGAGACCATAGAGCAGTCAATATATCAAATATGGCTTATGCTATTATAATAGAATATGATGTAGATGCGAAGCCTGGTTCGCGGTTTGCATAAAAAATGAGCGTAACACAATAATACCCAGATGGGAAATGTGTTATGCTCATTTTGTTTAGCCGACTCAGTCATCAACTATATCTCAAACCAGATGGTTGTCCGCTTGTCGTTAATAAGACACAAGGTTTCTTAAAAAAATATGAAATATCTGCCATCATCCTTGAATAACCTTACTTGGAGTACTTATAATAGAACTTTGTTAAAGAAATCATGAGATGTCATGGACAGTCGATGAATAACATTTGCCGACCATATACACAGGAAGAGGTGTTTTATTTGGATACAAACTCAGAAAACAATCTGGATACACGGGGATTCCCGATCATTGGCCTTACATCGGAGGAAGTAAGGGAACGGATCGACAAGGGACTTACTAATCACACGGATATAAGTACGCAGAAGACAGTGGGGCAGATTGTCAAGTCCAATCTGCTTACATACTTCAATCTTATATTCCTCATACTTACGGTGCTGCTATGTATCGTTGGTTCATTTAGGAATCTGACTTTCCTGCCGGTCATCATAGGCAATACGGTTATAGGAATATTTCAGGAGTTGCGTGCAAAAAAGACTCTTGACAAGATGAGCATGTTAAATGCGCCGCATTCGATAGTTGTGAGAGACGGAGAACAACAGCAGATACAATCAGAGGAACTGGTTAAGGACGATATCATCATTCTGTCTGCCGGCAATCAGATATGTGCTGATGCTACGGTGCTCAGCGGCAGTATATCGGTAAATGAAGCCCTGCTCACCGGTGAGTCAGACGAGATCAAGAAGAAATCAGGTGATGGACTCATGTCCGGAAGCTTTGTGGTGTCCGGACAGTGCTATGCCAAGCTTGACAAGGTGGGCAATGAGTCATACATATCAAAGCTCACAGCCCAGGCGAAAGCCATGGGTGACGGCGAACAGTCAGAGATGATCAGGTACATCAACAAACTTGTAAAATGGGTTGGAATCATCATCATACCAGTGGGAATCATATTGTTCTGCCAGGCGTATATCATGAATGGAGAGACATTCAAGAAGAGTGTTGTATCGATGGTTGCGGCGGTTCTCGGAATGATCCCTGAAGGACTTTATCTGCTCACAACTGTTGCGCTTGCGCTCAGCACAATAAGACTTGCGAAGAAACAAGTGTTACTGCATGACATGAAGAGTATAGAGACACTCGCGAGAGTCGATGTACTCTGTGTTGATAAGACCGGAACCATCACTGAGCCGGGTATGCAGGTTACAGAGCTGGTGATAAGCGGCAGATGCGGCGATGCCGAGATGGACAAGAGAGCATTTGCACATCTGCTGGCGGATTACTCGGCGGTCATTGAGGACAACAATGCCACAATGGAGGCGATCAGAGCCTATGTGGCTAAGAATGAGATAGAGAAGGGCAGCAGGACACTGCTCAAGACACAGCCTTTCACATCAGCGAACAAATACAGCAAGGTGTCATTTGTCGAGGGAGACTATATGCTTGGTGCTCCGGAGTTTATAATGAAGGATAGGTATGAGGATATATCCGAAGAGATAGAGGAGTACCAGAGCAAGGGATACAGAGTCCTTCTTATGGCGGAGTCAGGAGAGGATTCTATTGGTTCGGTAAGACCATTAGGAGGCATATCTCCTATTGGTTATATAGTGCTTTCAAATCCAATAAGGGAAAATGCGGAGAGCACATTTACATATTTCAAAGAGCAGGGCGTTGCCATAAAAGTCATATCCGGAGATAACCCTGCCACAGTATCAGAGGTGGCAAAGCGGGCAGGCATAGATGGAGCGGAGAACTATGTGGATGCGTCCACTTTGGCGTCTGAGAAGGATATAACTGAGGCTGTGGATAAATATACAGTATTTGGAAGAGTTACGCCTAAACAGAAGCAGCTCATAGTCAGGGCGCTCCAGAAACAGAAACACACGGTTGCCATGACTGGTGATGGTGTAAATGATATACTCGCAATGAAGGATGCCGATTGCAGTATTGCAATGGCATCCGGAAGTGAAGCGGCTGCGCAGGCGGCACAGACGGTGCTTCTGGATTCGGATTTCGGACGTATGCCATATGTGGTGTTTGAGGGAAGACAGGTGGTCAACAATATACAGAGATCAGCAAGCCTCTTCCTTGTTAAGAATATATTCTCACTGTTGATGGCCATATTCTCAGCGATATTTGCGATCACATATCCGCTGGAGCCTTCACAGATATCGCTCATAAGCATGTTCACCATAGGATTGCCGGGATTCCTGCTGGCACTTGAGCCGAACAGGGATCGTATAGAGGGAAACTTTATGGTAAATGTCATGTTAAAAGCATTGCCTGCAGGACTCACGGATGTGTTGTCGGTCGGAGCACTTGTAATCTGCGGACAGGTCTTCAATCTCCCGAGTGAGGACATCGCCACAGCCGGCACAATGCTTCTTGCGGTTGTCGGATTCATGATAATAATCAAGATCAGCCATCCGTTCAACAAGATGAAGTATGGTGTACTTCTTATCAACATAATCGGACTGCTGTTCTGTGGCCTTTTCCTCGGCAGGCTGTTTGCCATAGAGTCGATATCCAACATATGTTTCCTGCTCATGGTTGTATTTGCATTTGCGGCGGAATCCATGTTCAGGTATCTGACATTGTTTGTTGAAAAGCTCAGCAGCTTCTTTGGAGACGAGAAGAACAGACGTAAGATCAGAAGAAAGATAAGGAAATATAACATTTTTAAGTAGAGAATTGTCGAAAAAAAAGGGGACAGGTACCTCCGTCCCCGGGAAAAGATTGTGAGGAGGTGTAAGATGGCGAATACAACGAAGAAGGCGCTTGAAGTTTCGCTTAAGAAACTGCTCAAAGAAAAGCCATTTGACAAGATAACAATAGCGGATCTCACTGGAGACTGCGGGATAAGCAGAATGACATTCTATTATCATTTTCAGGATATATATGAGCTTGCCGAGTGGGTGTGTATAGAGGATGGAAAGCAGGCGCTGAAGGATAAGAAGACCTACGATACCTGGCAGGAGGGCATGATACAGGTGTTTGAGGCTGTGCTGGAGAACAAGCCATTTATCGCAAATATATACAGGTCGGTGGATAAGGCTAAGATAGAAAACTATCTGTATAAGCTGTCGTATCAGCTCATAGCGGATGTAGTCGATGAGAAATGTGCAGGGGATAATCTTTCGGAGGCTGATAAGCAGTTCATTGCAGACTTTTACAAGTATGGATTTGTGGGGATTATGCTTGACTGGGTAGATAAGGGGATGAAAGACGATTATCATAAAATAGTGGAGCAGCTTAGCACCACGCTTCGTGGAAATATAGCAAATTCTATTCATAATTTTGAAATCGAGATGTAAAAGCAGAAGATGGATCAGGATAAAGAAAACTGTTACTACGGGGATATACGGGAGAGCGCTTATGAATCGAACATCAGATATGAAAAAGAGATTGCCGGGGATAATATTGATAACGGGGGGAATCGTGTTGGTTGCTATGGTCATCCAGGCGGTCATACTCAGCTTTATCAATAACAGGAGTTTTGACAGGACCTCGCAGGTGCTGTTGGATCAGGTCAGCAATGTAATTGAGAAGAATAGGTCCAGTGAGGATGATCTGATAGATTCTCTCAAGGAAGATTATATGGTCAGGGCTAAAGCTGTGGCGTATATAGTTGATGCAAAGCCTGAGGTGGCAAATGATGTGGATGAGCTCCGCAAGATCGCTGCACTCATATCTGTTGATGAGGTGCATTTGTTTAATACGGATGGTGTGATATATGCCGGTACTAATCCCGAATACTTTGGATATAGTTTTGATTCCGGGGAGCAGATGGCGTATTTCAAGCCGATGCTTGATGACAAGAATCTCACCATGTGTCAGGATGTCACTCCGAACACATCAAATGGTAAGAAGATGATGTATGCAATAACATGGAACGATGATGGAACCAAGATGATCCGTGCGAACCGGGAGAGAAATGAACAGCTGTCAATATTGACATCCATGTCGGGGATGTATTACAGCATGCATATGCTTGATCTTCAACATGATACATTTGCACTCTATACCGCAGGAGACCTGATATTGAGGGCTGGTGAGCGGGCAGCAGGGGCGAAGGAACTTATGAGGAAGATCGTTCATAAGGTGGTTGTGGATGAACATCAGGCAAGTGCCCAGAAATTCATGGATCTTGATAGTCTTGGGGACAGGCTGATCAAGAAAAAGATCGTGTCAGGTGAGTTCATGGTGAAGGATCTTGGATGGTTCAGACTGTCATTTATATCGATAGATGTTGACGAGGATGGACGTCCTTTAAAAGTCATATTTACCACCAGAAACATAGATGAAGATAAGAAACGGGAGCAGAAGCTGATAAGACGATCTTATACAGATGAGCTCACAAAATGTTATAACAGGAGCGCATATATAGATGATGTCAGGGAGCTTCCGGGAGATTCTGTATATGTGTATGTGTCCATGGATGTAAATGGGCTTAAATCAGTGAATGATACCCTGGGACATGCGGCTGGAGATGAACTGCTTCAGGGTGCTGCCGAGTGTATGGAGCGGTGTTTTGGAAACTATGGTAAGGTGTACAGGATGGGCGGTGATGAATTTGCAGCCATCATCTTTGTAAATACCAGAAGGCTGAAGAGAGTACGGCAGGAGTTTGACGATGTTGTGGGTGGATGGTCTGGACAGCAGGTGAAGTCCATATCAATATCATGTGGCTATGTGTCAAGTGATGAGAAGGACTGTGAGTCATTTGACGAGATAGTGAAGGCTGCAGATGAGAGAATGTACGAGAATAAGGCGGCATATTACAGGCAGAATGGCGTCGATAGAAGGTATCGCTAGATTACATATTCAATATAGAGTTATACAAAACGGGTGGAATGATAAAAATTTTATCATTCCACTTTTTTTGTAAATATGAAATAAAAATTGGGTAAGCTATTATAGGGACATGAGATGGAAATAGACGGCAGACTGAAAGGAGAATTGCTTATGTCAAAGAAGAAATTAGGAATCGGAATCGCAGCGGTGGCAGCAGCCGGCGCAGGAGCAGCAGCTCTCACAGTAAAGAATCACAATAAGGCAAAAGTTCAGAAGGAGAAGGCTGCGGCAGAACATGCAGAGTACCGCAATACGGAGCGCGGAAAGCATGAGAAGAACAGCAAGGGAATCTATTATACAAATGGTAACTACGAGGCATTTGCCAGACCGAGAAAGCCGGAGGGTGTGGATGACAAGAACGCATATATAGTGGGAAGTGGTCTTGCATCACTGGCAGCAGCTTGTTTCCTTGTACGTGACGGACAGATGCCGGGCTCACATATCCATATTCTTGAGGCCATGGATATAGCGGGCGGTGCGTGCGATGGAATATTTGATCCTGCCAGAGGCTACGTCATGAGAGGTGGACGTGAGATGGAGAACCATTTCGAGTGCCTGTGGGATCTGTTCAGAAGTATACCTTCCATAGAGACACCGGGGGTATCGGTTCTTGACGAGTATTACTGGCTGAACAAGGAGGATCCAAATTATTCACTGTGCAGAGCGACAGTGAACAGAGGCAAGGATGCCCACACAGATGGCAAATTCAATCTGAGTCAGAAGGGCTGTATGGAGATCATGAAGCTCTTCATGACAAAGGACGAGGATCTGTATGACAAGACAATAGAGGATGTATTCGATGATGAGGTGTTTGATTCGACATTCTGGCTGTACTGGAGGACGATGTTCGCATTTGAGAACTGGCACAGTGCACTGGAGATGAAACTCTACTTCCAGAGATTCATACATCACATCTCAGGACTTCCAGATTTCTCGGCCCTCAAGTTCACAAAGTACAACCAGTATGAGTCGCTGATCCTTCCGATGGTGAAGTATCTTGAGGCTGCGGGCGTGACATTCCAGTACAACACGGAGGTCACAAATGTCATATTTGACATGAGAGACGGCAAGAAGATAGCAAAGACCATCGAGTGCAGGGTAAATGGGACTGAGAAGGGTATTCCACTCACTGAGAACGATCTTGTATTTGTCACAAATGGAAGCTGCACGGAGGGAACTATCTACGGAGACCAGAATCATGCGCCAAATGGTGACGCAGAGGTGAGAACAAGCGGCTGCTGGAGCCTGTGGAAGAACATAGCTGCACAGGATCCTTCATTTGGCCATCCTGAGAAGTTCTGCTCTGATATATCTAAGACAAACTGGGAGTCAGCAACAGTCACAACGCTGGACGACAAGATCATCCCATACATCGTAGATATCTGCAAGCGAGATCCGAGAACAGGAAAGGTTGTCACTGGTGGTATCGTGAGCTGTCAGGATTCAAGCTGGCTGATGAGCTGGACCATCAACAGACAGGGACAGTTCAAGACCCAGGACAAGGATAAGGTGTGTGTATGGGTATATAGCCTGTTCACAGATGTTCCGGGCGATTATATCAAGAAGCCTATGAAGGACTGCACAGGTAAGGAGATCACAGAGGAGTGGCTCTACCATCTGGGAGTGCCGGAGGATGAGATCGAGGAGCTGGCCACAAACAGCGCAGTTTGTGTGCCAACTATGATGCCATATATCACTGCATTCTTCATGCCAAGGGCAAAGGGCGACAGACCAGACGTAATTCCGGACGGATGCACCAACTTTGCATTCCTCGGACAGTTCGCCGACACTCCTCGTGACACAGTGTTCACCACAGAGTATTCGGTGAGAACTGCCATGGAGGCTGTGTATGGACTCCTCGGTGTGGACAGAGGTGTTCCAGAGGTGTGGGGAAGTGTGTACGATATCCGTGAACTGCTGGACAGCAGCGTGAAGCTCATGGATGGCAAATCTCCGCTTGAGATAAATCTCGGACCTCTGAACAAGCTCAAGAGACCTATACTTAAGAAGATCCAGGGCACGGTGATTGAAAAGGTACTGAGAGACCACGATATTATAAAAGAGGGTATGCTGTAGGTTGAAGTTAATATAGACTAATAAGAAAGTTCCATGTGTCTGCACGGTGCAGATGCATGGAACTTTTTATATGTTTGAATTAGTTTGGAGACGGTTGTTAATTGCTGTTTCTTTTAGAATATACAAAGCTGGCAACTAGCCAGATGAGGCAGGCGGTGTTTCCTGATGCCTGACTGAATACATAATCCAGTGTGGATATGTCGGCGCCCATGGCCTGTCTGATGTCAGGAATGAGCACAAATATAAGCTGCCATGTGATGATGTGAAATACGATCATGCTCCTCTTCATGACAGTTCTGCCTGCCAGCAGCGATATAAGACTTGTGAGCATGAGCAGTGCCGTAGGTATGTACACTATGCTGACGGCTGGAAAGAGCAGATTGTAGTAGTCGTCAACATATGCGATGGCCTGTTCTCTTCCAATGTGTTCAGACAGATAGGTTACCCAGTAAGCGAGTGTTCCCACGAGAAAATGCAGTGTCGCGGCGGACGCGACATACATGAGCCCTGCGTATTTGACGAGTGCCCTCGTCTTGCGGTACTTGGGAAGTATCTGCTCCGATATGGCGTCTATGCCAAATGCATAGAAGAACATACCGACAAGACCTGTCACAAGCAGCAGAGCCACTCTCCACAGCTGGAAATCCCCGTTCAGATATGCCCCCCTCACATAAAGTCCTTTGTCCGCGGGTGATGCGGGTACTATGCTGATACACAGATCCCCCACGATCAGGAGCGCTGCGCCGAGCGCGCCCAGCAGGCAGTTCCTTTGGTATTTAATTTTTTCTTTCTGTTCCATGTAATCCCCCTTGTAAATAATCTATATGGTTAGCATAAACTAACTAGAACATATCATATACGAGGAGATAATTGAAGAAATATTTGCCAAAAAACAAGTCGCGCCAATGGGGAAAGAAAATTGACTTTTTTCGTGTATAAAAATATACTTTCCATATATATACAATAAAAGATGCTTAAGAATGGAGGTACATTATGAGGGGAAGATGGAAAAAGGAGATTTTGTTATTTGTGATAGGTGCAGTATGGGGATTCATATATTGGGGCAATACGGTGTGGAATCCTGATGTGCAGTACCTCTTGCAAGATATAAAACATATAAAATTGCCGCTTAACTGGCATTGGATATTTGACTCAGGTGTGCATCTTGGCATAGCGGCTCTTGTGTTGGCGGTTGGCACACTGTTGATTCTATGGATACTGCGCTTTTTATCAGATTCACGTAACACACATGGGCTGATCATAGCCGGCCAGTGGTTCACAGATCTGATCTTATGTTCATTTCTGACTGGCGTGATCCTGTTCTATTTTAATAAATGGTTCCTATACAAGATTATTGGCGATAAAGGTGATGTCGTATTTTCCATAGCATATTTGTTTGTATACATATTGATATATATGATACTGTGTTCATGGTTTGATATATCCATTGAGAGGGTACAGAGAAAACCAAAGAAGAATTGCAGTCTGCTTATATGTCAGGTTCAGAATCGTGAGACATTTATGGATGTCAAGGAACTAGTAAAGAATTGCAAGTACACAGAGTGCTATACGTTGATGAAAAATAATCAGGAGAGATTGTCTCCAAAACAGTTCTGGGTCATAAGGGAGACGAACTTTACAGTGAAAAAGATGACAGCCGAGTGGAGATATTATGCAAATGGTGACTATGTAGAACTGGATGATGAAGAGCTTGCGACCAGGTTGCTGCTTGCTGAGAATGCAAAGAATATAGACTGGCAGTTATAATCGTATATAATGTTGTTAGTCTATGATATAAAAGACACGAGAGAGAAGTAAATATGAAAAAGATAGAGATAAACGACAAATGGATGCAGAAAACCAGTGTTGTATGGCTTGGTGCCATGCTGTGCTGTCTGCTGTGGGGAAGCGCATTTCCCTGTATAAAGATAGGCTACGGAATGTGGAATATAGAGAGTGTGGATACATCGTCACAGATACTGTTCGCAGGTATGCGATTCGTGCTGGCGGGTATCCTTGCCGTGATATTTGGAAGTCTGCTGGAAGGAAGATTCATCAGGCCGGAGAAGGGCTGCGCCGGCAAAATAGTGTGGCTTGCGATGCTGCAGACAGTCATGCAATACCTGTTCTTTTATATAGGACTCGCACATACAAGCGGAGTCAAGGCGTCCATCATAGAGGCAGTAAATGTATTCGTTGCCATCATAGTGTCAGGATTCATATTCCATCAGGAAAATGTCACTGCAAAGAAGATGCTTGGCTGTCTGGTTGGATTTGCGGGAGTTGTACTTATAAACATGAATGGAATGAATTTCCATATGAGTTTGTCAGGTGAGGGTGCGATATTCCTTTCGACAGTGGCTTATGCATTTTCATCTGTGTTCCTGAAGCGATATTCGGCAAAACACAATCCGGTCATGCTCAGTGGCTACCAGTTTATAGTTGGCGGAATTATTCTGTCGGCTGCCGGTTTTGCCATGGGAGGCAGACTCAGCACCGTATCCACAGGTGGAGTTTTGATGCTCATATATCTGGCTCTTGTATCGGCGGTGGCATATTCTCTGTGGGGAATGCTGCTCAAGTATAATCCTATATCAAGGGTTGCAGTATTTGGATTTATGAATCCGGTATTCGGCGTGATACTGTCGGCATGGCTGCTTCGTGAGGGCGCGCAGGCGCTTGGTCCGATAAGTCTGGTGTCGCTGGTGTTGGTGTGTGCAGGAATATACATAGTGAATAAGTAGGGACGTTCCTGGGAGGTTAATATGAAGATGACAACACTTTGTTACATAGAGAAAGATGGAAGATACCTGATGCTCCACAGGACAAAGAAGGAGAAGGATATTAATAAAGGCAAATGGATTGGTGTGGGTGGACATGCCGAGGAGGGTGAGAGTCCTGAGGACTGCCTTTTGAGGGAGATAAAGGAGGAGACGGGACTTACGCTTACATCGTACAGATTCAGGGGGCTGGTGACATTTATCAGCAATGAGTGTGAGAATGAGCTTATGTGCCTGTTCACCGCAGATGGCTTTGATGGGGAAGTTCAGATATGCGATGAGGGGGACCTTCAGTGGATAGATAAAGAGATTGTGCCAACACTTCCGACGTGGAGTGGGGATGTGATATTCCTGAAATTGTTGCTCGAAGGGGAGAAGAGATTTTTCTCACTCAAGCTCGTATATGAGGGAAGTGAGCTGGTGGAGCACAGGCTGGAATTCTATTGAGAAGGATCGTCCCCACAAGAGGAGGAGTGACAATATATGAAGTATTTGTATTTGCATGGACTAGGACAAAAACCAGACAGTTGGAATAGCGTAATAAAAGAAACGAAGGTATCGGAAAGTAGTGTCAAATTAAGTTTGGCAGAGATGTTAGAAGGAAAATCTGCTACATATAAGGAATTATATTCGGCATTCTCATCAGAATGTGACAAGGTGAACGATGAAATTGTCTTATGTGGGCTTTCTCTAGGCGCTGTTTTGGCACTTAATTATGCGATAGACCACCCAGATAAAGTAAAGTCGCTCGTATTAATTGCAGCACAGTATAAAATGCCTCAAAAATTATTGAAAGTTCAGAATATGTTGTTTCATCTTATGCCGAATTCGGCATTCAGTAAAATGGGTTTCAAAAAAGCGGATGTTATCAGCCTGTGCGGGACGATGGCTGAATTGGATTTCAGTGACTCCCTGCATAAGGTGTCTTGTCCGGTATTGCTCATTTGTGGGGAAAAGGACGCTGCAAACAAAAAAACTTCAAAAGAACTTTGCCAATATTTTAACAACGCCTGTTTCCATGAACTTGCGAAAACAGGTCATGAAGCAAACATAGAAGCTCCGGAAGAGTTGGCGATCGTGTTGCAGAGATTTTATGATAATATCAGATAAAATTCAGTGGTGCGTCCAGACAAGGGCATGTGGTGATGTGAATTTATGGAGAAAGTTATGGACTGGTTAAATATATTCGGACTGATAATGATTGCAGTTATTATGATACCCAATATTATTTTTGCAGTTAGATGCAAAGAGGGATTTCAAAACAAATGGAGCAATAAATTTGTTGAGGTTGCAGAACAGATAGGAAGGTTTGGCTGCTTTGGTTTTATGATAATTAACATTCCTGGAACATGGTTCGGGTGGTGGTCTGACGAAGCATTTGCCATATACCTTATTGTGGACGCGATATTAGTAGTGTTGTATTGTGCAATTTGGATAATTTGCTTTAAGAAGAGCAGCATATTCAGAGCACTGGCGCTATCTGTTATTCCCTCAGTTTTGTTCTTGTTTAGTGGAATTATGAGCAGATCAATTCTGTTGCTTATCGCAGCAATATTGTTTGCGCCAAGCCATATTTTGCTTTCGTATAAGAACGCAAAATGATATTGGTCAACAGTCCTTTATCTTCGCTGACGCCTAATGAGCGAAAAGAAAATGCTGCATGGAAGAAAAATACGAAATATAGAAGCCGAGTATCTTTTTGGAAAAATAATCATTATGTTCGTGTTAAAATCACTGAAGATAATCAGTATATAATACATTCGATGAAAAAATCACATAAAAGACAATATACATATGATGAAATCATCAAAGAATTTATATTATTTGCTGATGCAGATGCTGAGGAAATAGGCAAAGCGGTTATTGAGTCTTTTATGGAATCAGAACGATATTACAACATGGGTTAGGGTTTTGTTGTAATAATATATTACATATGATATTGGGGCTTATGCTGAGCCTATAAGTACAAATTACAGGAGGGTTCAAATGGGATTATTTGATAGATTTAAGAAGATATCAAAGGAAAGTTTATTAGGATATTTGCAAAATAGCATTTCAGATAATTCTAGCCTGGAACACATAGTAAGCGTGTTCGAAGAGATGTGTAATATGCCACTTAAAGAAGATATGATTTTATTTGAAACAGGAACCTATTCTTTTACAGGAAAACCTATGTTTAACTTTTCTTTGGTTAGACAATTTCCTAATGATGAGGAAGAGTATTATCAAATTCATGTGGATGTGTTATATATTCCAACAGAAGAAAATAAAGATTTTCAACGAACTATATGGAATGAGGATATTGAAGAAGATATATTCAGCTATATCAAAAAGACTCCTGAGTTTGATTTCTGTAAAGATAAGGTATTCAGCAAAATAGAAATATATTTGGATGAAACCTAACGTGAAAATCGGAAGTTACAGGAAGTGTGACAAGAAAGCCAAAACGGTATACTGGGAAAAAAAGATTAAGAAAAGAATAAAGAGCTGGTTTTAATTGTAAAATTTATGGGGAACTAACATCAGCTTATTGACATAAATTTAAAAATAAGTATAATAATAGTTGAGTAATTGTTCAACTACTATTATTTGGAGGTGAATATATGTCAAAAACGTCTTATATTTGTAATTGCGATGTAATTCATGAGGATATTGTGAATGATGTGAAATCCAAGATGCAGCCAAAAGATGATTATATCCAGTTGGCTTCTTTGTTTAAGCTATTTGGAGATGGAACTAGAGTACAAATCTTACACGCTCTAGAACAGAGTGAGATGTGTGTATGTGATCTTGCAGTGCTACTGGGGGTAACAAAATCTGCAATTTCGCATCAGTTAAAGGCATTACGCCTAGCGAATCTGGTAAAATTCCGAAAAGAAGCACAGATAGTTTACTACTCGTTGGCAGATGATCATGTGAAAGAGATTATTGACAAGGGATTTGAGCATCTTTGGCAGAAATAATATTTTTTAACATTATAGTTGAGTAATTGAACAACTAAACAAATTGTAAGGAGATTATCATGAAACGCATATTTCTATTAAAAGGGTTGGACTGTCCAAATTGTTCCGCAAAAATTGAAAAAGAAGTCGGAGAGTTGGATGGAGTGCAATCCTCAGTGGTAAATCTGATGAAGCAGACGCTTACAATCAATGTTACTCAGACAGCCGCAGATACGATAGCCAGTCAGATTGAAACGATTGTTTATAGTCATGAGCCAGATGTGGAAGTTCAGGAAGAAACCGTTATGAATGTTACAAAGAGTTATTCGTTAAAAGGATTGGATTGTCCGAATTGTTCCGCAAAAATTGAAAAAGAAGTCGGAGAGTTGGATGGAGTGCAATCCTCAGTGGTAAATCTGATGAAGCAGACGCTTACAATCAATGTTACTCAGACAGCCGCAGATACGATAGCCAGTCAGATTGAAACGATTGTTCATAGCCATGAGCCAGATGTGGAAGTTTCTGAAATTGTACAGGAATCTTATATACCGGAAAAAAAGCAGGAGGCCAATGAATCCTATAACAATGAGGATAAGAAGTTGACAGTTCGTTTAGCGACTGGTGCAGCAATCTATGCCATTGGTATGGCATTGACTGTTTTTGCGAAAGTGCCACTGCCTATCGAGTTAGCTTTTCTCATTGTTTCTTATGTTATTCTTGGTGGAGATGTAGTATGGCAGGCTGTGAGGAACATTTCAAAGGGGCGTGTATTTGATGAACATTTTTTGATGAGTGTTTCTACGATTGGGGCTTTTGTCATTGGTGAATATCCAGAAGCAGTTGCTGTTATGCTATTCTATCAGGTAGGTGAATTTTTTCAGTCATTGGCTGTTAAGCGTTCCAGAAAATCTATATCAGACTTAATGGATATACGTCCAGATTCTGCTACAGTAAGAAGAAATGGGGAATTGATTACCATATCTCCAGAAAATGTCTCCATTGGTGAGATTATTATTGTAAAGCCTGGTGAAAAAATTCCATTAGACGGTGTGGTATTGGATGGAGATTCTATGCTGGATACAAGCGCCTTAACAGGAGAATCAGTTCCGAGAAGTGTTCATAAAGGAGACGAAGCACTTTCCGGTTGTATGAATCAGACGGGTGTCTTAATGATTAAGACAACAAAAGCATTTGGTGAATCTACGGCTTCAAAGATTATTGATCTTGTGGAAAATGCGTCAAGCCGAAAAGCACCAACAGAAAATTTTATTACTACATTTGCACGTTATTATACACCTGTGGTTGTAATCTTAGCAGCTTTTCTGGCGATTCTGCCACCGATCATTCTTGGCGGAGGCTGGACAGAGTGGATTCGCAGAGGATTTGTTTTCCTTGTGGTATCTTGTCCATGTGCATTGGTTATTTCAATCCCGCTGACTTTCTTCGGCGGCATTGGTGCAGCATCTAAACGAGGTGTTCTTGTAAAAGGAAGCAATTATTTAGAGGCACTTAATAATGTCAGCGCTATTGTGTTCGATAAAACCGGAACACTTACAAAAGGTGTTTTCAATGTGACGGATATTTTGCCTGCAAATGGATTTTCAAAAGAACAGATTCTGGAGTATGCGGCAGAGGCAGAGAGTTTTTCTAACCATCCTATTGCAAAATCCATTCTTGCTGCTTATGGAAAAGAAATTGATCAGTCAGTGATTTCTGATTATAAGGAAATTTCAGGATATGGAATCAGTGTAATGGCAGGGGAAAAGAAAGTTTTTGCTGGCAATACGAAACTTATGGATACAGAATGTATAGAGTACACAACCTGTGAAAACGCAGGTACAAAAGTTTATTTGGCGGTAGATGGTCAATATGCAGGATGTATTTTGATAACAGATGAAGTGAAGCCGGACAGTAAAAAAGCAATTTCTGACCTGAAACATATCGGCGTGGAAAAAACAGTCATGCTTACCGGTGATGATGAAAAAATTGGGAAGTCCGTTGCAGAAGAATTGCAGTTGGATGAATATTATGCACAGCTGCTTCCTGACCAAAAAGTGGAAAAGGTTGAGCTTTTAGATAGTAAAAAGAGACCGGGAAGCAAATTGGCTTTTGTTGGTGATGGTATCAATGACGCTCCTGTCCTTGCCCGTGCAGATGTTGGTATTGCAATGGGTGGGCTTGGTTCGGATGCGGCCATTGAAGCAGCAGATGTAGTTCTGATGACAGATGAACCGTCTAAGCTGGTGGACGCGATTGAAGTAGCAAAAGCGACAAAACAGATTGTCATGCAGAATATAGTGATTGCTCTTGGGATTAAGAGTGTGTTCCTGATTCTTGGCGCTCTTGGTATTGCGGGAATGTGGGAAGCTGTATTTGGTGATGTAGGCGTTACCATAATTGCTGTTTTGAACGCAATGAGAATTTTGAAAAAATAGGAAATGAGGTGGGAATGTGAAACGAAAACTGATTCTGTTAGTTGTTACGATTGTTTTTCTTGTAGGTTTTGGTGTCATTTTACATTCACCGCCTTCTATGATTGATGCAGTCACAGGAGCAACACCGAAGTCAAAAAAGGCGGCTCAAGCCTCCGCACAGTTGGAAGGCTCTTATGTTCTCGGTATTAATATGATGTCAGATGGTCTCGACAACGAGAACACCCGGAATAAATTAAAAGAATTGGCACTGGACGATTCGGAAACAAATGAAACAGATCTCATGAAAACGGACATTAGTTTTCGGTTATATGTATCTGAGACGGATTATCCGCTTGTCAGTTATGCTAAGAAACTCTGTGACAGATTGAAACAGGCCGGTTTTTCCGTAGATCTGAAAGAGTACAGTAACACAATGATGCTATCAAGAGTGGTAAGTGGAAAGTATGATGTATTCCTGGCATCGGATGATTTTATTGACGTTACAACGCTAACACAGATGGACTATATGATCATGGACAGCGAAGAAATGAGGTGAGCGGGAATTTATGAGAAAATGGAATACGATTTTGTCTGTTTTAATGCTTCTCATTTTTATGATTCATGGAATCATGGGAAGCTTTATGCTGAACGGAGTTGGAAGTAGTGCAGGGAAACTTCTTGCATGGATTGGTGTTGGTATTCTTGTTGTGCATACGGTGATTGGTGTCATCCTGACAGTTCAGAGTTTACAGACAGCGAAGCAATCCGGAAAAATGTATCTGAAACAGAACGCCATATTCTGGGCGAGACGAGCCAGTGGGCTGGCAATACTGATCCTGCTGTTCTTCCATATTGGCTTGTTTGGAAAGGTGCAGAATGGGACATATATTTTGTTCCCTTTTACAACGGTAAAGATGGTAACTCAGCTTTTGTTCGTAGCGGCAATCTTTGTTCATATTTTTATCAATATCCGCCCATTGCTCGTATCACTGGGAATCATCAGTTATAAAGAACGAAGGAGTGATATTTATTTGATCCTTTCGGTGCTTCTTCTTTTTATAGCGGGAGCGGTTATTTTATATTATATTGGGTGGCAATATCTATGAGTAAGACAATTATTATTATAGGTGCTGG
>ENA-OZHZ01000305-OZHZ01000305.1-human-gut-metagenome-genome-assembly--contig:-NODE-305-length-23875-cov-5.980395_pt1 | contig 23875 bp, 26 predicted proteins | sample MGYA00244053_ERZ653699 | MGnify/ENA primary metagenome ERZ653699 (study PRJEB26926, sample SAMN06165200) | human gut metagenome | biome: ENVO:00009003; feature: ENVO:2100002; material: ENVO:00002003...
GTGATGCGGAGGAGCAGGTTGCGGGTGGGCTCGTCCGCGCCGTAGAGGCGGACGAGTTCCACACGGTACTCCCGCACATCGCTGCCGGAGACGGTGGCGAGGATGGTGGCGGGGCCGGTGGTGATCTGGCCGGCAGCGGCCACGGGGACAGGCGTGCCGCCGGAGAGGAAGTCCGGGTCGGCCACGGTGCCGAAAATGCCGCCGCTGCTGTTGACGGTGACGGTGCCCACATCGCGCTGGACGGAGAAGTCGCCCTTGAGCTCGCCGGGATCGCCCTTGGCACCCTTTTTCACCGCTTTGACGGTGGTCTCCATGATGGCGCCGGAGGCCAGAGGCATGAGCTGGGCGGTATCCACATCGGTGATGCCGTGGCCAAGGGCACCGTACTGACCGGTGGCGGGGTCGTAGTAGGTCAGGGTGCCGATGCCGGCCATGCTGTCGCGTATCCAGGCACCCAGCTGCCAGACACCGTTATTTTCGCGGGCACAGGCGGTGAGGGCCAGAGCGTCTGCGCCGCGGCGGACGGAGAGGACAATGGGCGCGCCGGCCGTATCGGCCAGAAGGTCCTGGACCTGCTCGGTGGAGCCGACAGCGGCACCGTCCATGGCGGTGATGATATCGCCCTGACGAAGGCCGCAGGCGCGGGCGGGCGTGGGGCCATCGGCCAGAGCCACCACCAGGACGCCGTCCGCAAAGAGTTTGATGCCCACCGCCTGACCCAGGGGGATCACGGTGCGCTCCGCCGGGGCGGCCCAAGCCTGCTGCAAGCAGAGGGAGAGGGCAAACAGCGCCGAGAGCAGCCAGGCGGAGAGACGATGGGAGGCGGGGATATGCCGTGGTTCATACAAGCGTCTCACCCCTTATTTTATTGTGATGTTTCCCGTTTTTGCCGTTGAACGGGCGAAAACGGGGTTTGTTTTGTCGCCGGTGACAGGGTTACTTTGTGTCAAAAGGGCGCAGAACATGAGGTGCAAATTCAGGGGGAAATGTGTAATTTTTTCTTTTGTTTTTTTGCGGGGGCTTTTTATGCGCCTGCGGGCGCGGGGAAATGGCAAAGGCACCCACGAGGGGTGCCTTTGCTGTATATTCGCCCGGTGCCGGGGTCAGAAACACCGGGGGAATACCTTTTTAATGCCGCTTTTTGGCGGTGCAGGCCAGACCGGTGAGGGACGCGAGGGCCAGACCGGCGTAGAGGAGAACACCGGGGTCACCCGCTTTGGGGGAGCCGGGCGTATCCTCCGTCTTGGCGGGGGAATAATAGTAGTAGGTGCTCAGCTTGGTGCCCGTTGTGGCACCGCAGACGGTGCAGGTCTTGGGGGCGCTTGTGGTGGCGTCTTTCCAGTCGTGGGGTTTAACTTCGCTCCGGCCTTTGCACACTTCGCACACCTTCCAATGGCCATCCTGTCCCTTGACCCAAGTTTCACCGTAGGTGTGGGGTGTCTTTTGTTTTTCTACTTTCGTGGTATAGCTGCAGCGGGAGCAGGTGTCATAGGCTTCCCAGCCTACCGCTGTGCAGGTGGGGGCTTGGGCTTCGTGGTGGACGAGGGCGTGATTGAGGGCGGCAATCTCTTTGTAGGTCGTGTAGCTGCAGCCCTCGCGCTTGCAGGTGTTATAGGCGTTCCAGCCGACTTCTGTGCAGGTCGCAGCCTTTGCTTCGTGATGCTCGAGGTCGTGGTTGTTGGGGTTAGTGTTGCCATACGGCTGGCCGCAGGTCGTGCAGACGGCCGGTGCCATGCAGGTGGCGGTGCCGCCGGAATGCTTATGCAGCTGCAGCACCTTATCCGTACTATTATAAGAAACTCCATACGCGGCATTGTCGGCTTGGAAGCTGTCTTTATACGTTTCTTCAATACTGTTCCCCGTTACAATCGTCACAGGGTTCCCTGCGGTGGGAGCGTTGGCAGTCGTGACGCCGATGGGCGCTCCGGTCAATTTATTTTCGATGACGATAGTGGCAGAAGAACCGCTGGTATTCCCATTCAAGTAAACATTGCTCTTGCTTCCGCTCTCTTTACTATCGCCCTGCCAGTTGCCGGAAATATTGACATTGCCGCCAACGGTCAGAGTGTCAGAAGAAGAAACATAAATACCGCCCGCTTTTCCATTCTTCGTTACGCTGTTATCGGTAACACTGCCGCCGTAGATGCTAATGTTATTGCTGTTCGAGTATATTCCTCCGCCGCTTTTATTGGCGTGGTTTTCGGTAATGCTGCCGCCGTACATGGTGAAATTCGCGGTATCACCGCTCGTGCTCACTCCGCCGCCATAGTCAGCCTTGTTCTTGGTGATGTCACCGCCGTACATGGTGAAGGTCGCGTTTGTAAACGCATACACTCCGCCACCACAGGGGAGGTACGTATCACTATTACACTCATTTTCGGTAATGCTGCCGCCATACATAGTGAAAGTTGTATTCGAATACAGAAACACACCCGCACCATGGGTTGTTTTATTACCGGTAATGCAGCCGTTGTACATGATGAATTTATGTGCTACATCGTTGACAGCATTATTATTCTTCAACTCCACACCGACACCTCTTATGCCATTTGCGTGAGTAATTTTCCCCACACTGTCGCTCGGCCGACAGTCGCAGAGCGTAAACTCGACGGGATAAGTAGTAGGTGTCTGAATTACGGCATCATAGTTTTCTGTACACGTAATCGTTTTGCCGTTGAGGCAGAGAGTAACCTTTACTTCCCGGCTGTTGCTAATCCGAATCTGGTGATCCAGCGTGAGATCAGTACCCAAATAGTAAGTACCGGCAGGAAGTATGTATCCAACGTTGTGTTCATATGTCCACACCTGATCGCCTATGTACAGTGTATTACCATCTTGACGGAGTTCTGTAGCAAAGGTCACGCTGCCGTGGTTTCCCTCACTGTGAGCAGGGTCAGTACAGTTGTCCCTCAGCCCTTCGCAGAGCGCATGGCTGTGGCTGCCCGTGTTCTGCACTTCCGACGCGGAGGCGGTGACCACCATGCAGAGCAGGGCACACAGGCACAGGGTCAGGGTCAGGAGTAATTTTTTGTAGTTCATGATGTACGCTCCTCTCAAATATCGGGGTCTTTCCAGTGGGGCACGGGTATCTGTCTTCGCCCAGGCGAAGACAGAGGTGCACATGTGCACCTCCGGTGTTGACTTTAGTGGGTTTTTCCTTATAATGGAAGTATAACCCGTTCACCTGTGAACGAAGCAAGGGGTCAGGAGGGATTTTTTTATGGCGGAGAACACAAAACAGTTTTTTCAGATCACGGAGGCGGCCCGGGCCTGCGGACTGTCGCGGAGCACGCTGATGCGGATGGAGGAGCGCGGGCTGCTGACGCCGGTGTTCACCGCGCCGGACAGCGGGCGGCGGTACTACGACAACCACAACGTGGCGCGGATCATGCAGATCGAGAAATTCAAGGCCATGGGGCTGGGGTCGAAGGAGATCGCGGACTATTTCGCGCAGGGCGGCGAGGCCGAGGTGCTGCTGGAGGCGCTGGAGACGCGGCTGCGGGACCTGCAGCGGAGCGTGGAGGAGATGCGGCTGCGGGCGGCGGAGAGCGAGAGCCTGTCGGTGCAGATGATGGAGCTGCCGGCGGTTACGTGCCGGATACGGTGGTGCGAGGGGCTGACCACGGCGGAGCGATACCGGGATATGTACGACTTCTATGGGGCGTGCGTGCGGAAGGGGTGCGTGCTGTCGGACGAGCCGCTGTTCACCATATCGGAGCGCACGGACTATCTGGAGGGATACATCGGGCAGGAGCCGTGCCGCTACGGGGTGTGCGTGCCGGTGCGGAAGAACCGGGCGGCGGCGGATGCGGTGACGCTGGAGCCGTGCCGGGTGCTGTCGGTGCTGTACTACGGCGATTACAGCGGCGTGGGCGAGGCGTGGCTGACGCTGGGGCGGGAGGTAAAGGCGCGGGGGCTGAAGCCCGCCGGCGCGCCGCGGGTGCTGGGCATCGTGGCGCCGTACACGGGGCGGGAGATCGAGACGCGGCGGTACTGCTCGCGGCTGGCGCTGCCGGTGGAGGAATAATGGGAAGCGGGAGGCCTGCTGTGCAGGTCTCCCGCTTCTGTTATACCAATTTGTGAGGAAACAAATAGGAAAATTACCGGTTCAGGTACTCCATGGCGATGGCGGCCAGGCCGGTGACGCCGTGCTTCATGACTTCCTCGTTGAACACGATCTTGCCGTTGTGGAGCGAGACAGCGTTCTCGCCGCGGCCGGCATCGACCATCATAAAGGCGGAGGGGGTGCCGGTGAGCTTGCCGAAGAAGCTGAAGTCCTCGCTGCCGGAGAAGGGCTTGTCGATGAACTCCGCCTTGCCGCCGGCAGCGGTGACGGCCTTGTTGACCAGGTCGATCATGGCGGGGTCGTTGTACTGGAGCGCGTAGCCCTCCTCCAAATTGACCTCGATGTCGCAGTCGAAGGCGATGCCGATGCCCTTGCAGATGCGCCGGACCTCCTGAATGGCGGTGTCGCGGCCGGCGTCGCTGAAGCTGCGGAGGACGGCCACCATCCGCGCTTCGCCGGCGGTGATGTTGACGGCGTCGCCGCCGGACATGGTGCCCACGGTGAGGACCGCGGTGTCCATGGGGTCGATGCGGCGGGAGACCACGGTTTGCAGCACGGTGATGAGATACCCGGCGCAGGCGATGGCATCCCGTGCGGTGTGGGGTGCAGCGCCGTGGCCGCTTTTGCCGTGAACACTGATGTGGAACAGGTCCACCGCGCTGGTGAAGTAGCCCTTATAGAGCTGCATACGGCCCACGGAGTCATTCTCAGAGGGGCAGACGTGCTGACCGAAGATGGCGTCCACATGGGGGTTCTCCATGACGCCGGCGGCCACCAGTGCCCGTGCGCCGCCGGGCATCAGATCCTCGCTGGGCTCGAAGATCAGCTTGACGGTGCCGGCGAACTGGTCGCGCATATGGCACAGCGTCTTTGCGGCGCCCAGAAGCATGGTGGTGTGCAGGTCGTGGCCGCAGGCGTGCATAATGCCCTCGGTCTCGCTGGCAAAGGGCAGACCGGTTTCCTCGTGAACGGGCAGGGCATCGATATCGGCGCGGAGCGCCACGCACTTGCCGGGGCCCTTCTTGCCGTGGATCAAAGCCACCACGGCGGTGGGCAGAGGCTGCCGGATCTCGTCCACGCCCATTTTCTCCAGCTCACTGCGGATGAGGGCGGAGGTGCGGACCTCGTGCATGCCCAGCTCCGGATGGGCGTGGATATCGCGGCGGATAGAGACCAACTCGTCGAAGATGGTATCGACGAAGGAACGAATATCAGACATGGGAAAGCACTCCTTTCAAATGAGCCGGGCTCACAGCCAGCTGCTCATAACGCCGGCCACCAGTACGGAGGTGATGGACACGGTGACCATGCCGGCCACCAGCATCTTGGGCATGATCTGGGCGTTGATGGCGGCCTTTTCCTCGGCGGTGGTGCCGGTGGACTCAGAGACCTCGTTGGAGATGATGACCGTTCCGGGGAAGCCGAACAGGCAGGAGCTGCCGATGGCCATGGACATCTGCCAGCTGTAACCGAAGATCTTGCCCACGAGGATGGAGACGACGGAGAAGGCCGCCGTGCCGATGACCACGCAGACCAGCAGGGGCACCACCATGCCGCCCACCATCTCCGGGGTAGCAGCGGCCAGATTGGTGAAGATGGACAGGGTGATGATGGGCATCACGATGCCGGTGGCGTGGGCCTTGCCCAGGGCGTCCTCATCCAGGAAGCCCAGCTCCTTGCAGAGCACACCGAAGATCAGGCACCAGACCAGCTTGTTAACGGCATCGTGGAACAGGCTGGACACCCACACGGACAGCAGCGCCACCAGAATGACCTTGGCGATAATGGCGTTGGGGGTGTTGTACTTATCGGGCAGGGCGGGGATCAGCTTCTTGCGGGCAGCGGCGGCGTTCTGGGCCGCGGCGGCACCGGCGTCCACCTGGAGCGTGCCGGCGTCGATCTGGGCCTTGATGCGCTTGGCCTCGCTCTTGAGGCACAGGGAGGCCACGGGGTAGCCCACGAAGCCCTGGGCACACATGACCAGAGTGGCGAACACCGCCAGGTCAGGCAGGTTGGCTTTGTTGGCCATATCCTGCATGGTCAGGGTGGCGACAACGCCGCCGGAGAGAATGGGCGCGCCCACCAGAGCGAAGCCGCGGTCGATGATCAGCTGGCCGATGAAGAACACGGCAGCAGAGATGCCGATGCAGGCCACGGCGGAGATGATGACGGTGCGCCACTGGGCGCCGAAGTCGCGGAGCCGGATGGTGGTGCCCAGGTGCACCAGCAGCATGGTGACCAGCAGGCCGGCCATGCTCAGAAGGGTGGAGTCAGCAAACAGGGTGGTAGGGAAAACGCCGGTCCAGAAGCCTGCCAGGAATACGACGGAGGCCACCAGCAGCATGGATACGATAGCCTTTGTTTTCGCGGAGATCATATCTCCTACGGCGAACACCACGAAGATGACAGCCGCTGAAATAATTGCAGTCATGATTTTCTTCTCCTTTTGTTTTTGAAATAGGGGGCAACAGGGATGATGGGGTAAATTGAAAAGCGGCTCCGTCTGAAAGACGAAGCCGCTTCACACACATGGGAAATGGAAAAGACGGGTTCAATTCTTTACAGCCGGCGTTTGGTATCGGGAGGTAAAATAGGCGTACCAATAAAAGCCCCAGACGGAGCTGGTGCCGGCATAATAGGAGACAGCGGCATGGTTCGCGGCCATGTCGTTATGGAACATATCGCGCTGCATCATGTGACGTGCCATGTGGGGTCTCCTTTCCGCCGGTGGTCGGCTGTTTTTTATGTTGGCGTTATCTTAACGCCGCGGGGTACAGAAGTCAACCGTTAGATAGACCATACTTTCGCAATTAAAAGCGCTAAATTTTTGTGAAAACTGACAGCCGCCGACATGGCGGAACCGGATGGCGGCGGGAATATGCAAAATTCCCACCGGTATGGTATGGTTTTTGTGAAAGGTGACAATGGACTTTGCGCGGGACGGGACAGTATAATGTTATGTAAGATTTCCGGAGAAGGAGAAAACGCATGAACAGCACGCTGCTCACCATAAACTGCGCCTGTTGTACGTCCGCCTGCTGCGCGGGCGTGTGTTGTCGTGCCCATGGGCGCTGTGCGTTTTCTGCTGAGAAGGCCCTGTAAAGGGGTTCGTGATACCTGTACACACAGGCGGCGGAGGATGCGGGCGCATCCTTCGCCGTTTTATTTTGAGAGGAGACAAGGACTATGACTTCCAACGCGGAGATCGCCAAGGCGATGGCGGAAAATATGACACACGCGGCGGTGCCGTTGTACGGCAAAAAGCTGCGGCTGCCGGACAGGGGTGCCATCATCGGCATCATCAAGGAGTTTCGGCGGCTGCTGTTCCCGGCATATTTCGGTGACGCGCAGCTGATGGCGCTACCGCCGGAGAACTACGCCGCACTGCTGCTGGATCGTATCGAGACGGCGCTGACGGCACAGGTGGCGCTGGCGCTGCCGGAGGGCCAGGCCTTTGCCGCGGCGGCGCTGACCCATGAGATACTGGAGCAGCTGCCCCGCATACAGCAGACACTGATGACGGACATTGAGGCCACGTTTGACGGCGATCCGGCAGCGGCGGACAAGGAGGAGATCATTTTCGCCTATCCGGGGCTGTTCGCCATCTTCGTATACCGCATTGCCCACGAGCTGTACCTGCGGCAGGTTCCCATGATCCCCCGGATGATGACGGAGTACGCCCACAGCCGGACGGGTATCGACATCCACCCCGGCGCGCAGATCGGGCCGTGGTTCTTCATCGACCACGGCACAGGCATCGTTATCGGCGAGACGACGGTGATCGGCAGCCATGTGAAGCTGTATCAGGGTGTGACGCTGGGCGCACTGTCCCCCCGGGCGGGCCATGCCAGCCTGCCGGGAAAGCGGCACCCCACAGTGTGCGACTATGTGACTATCTACTCCGGCGCCTCCATTCTGGGCGGCGAGACGGTGATCGGTGAGCACTCGGTGGTGGGCGGCAACGCGTTCCTCACCGGGTCGGTGGCGGACAACACGCGGGTGGTCATCACGGCGCCGGAGACGGTATTCAAAAACGCGGAGTGACCGCGCAGGAGGGAAAAGGACGGCTGCAAGGCCGTCCTTTTATGCTGCCGCAGCGCAGGCACCCGGCTATTTGCATAGTTTTTGGCGCGGAATTTCAGCGTATCGACGAGTATCGCGGGGAAAAACGCCGCTTGTCAGGGATGGGCGCCATGTATTATAATGTTTGATAGAATACAGTGCAAGGAGACGCAGCTATGGGGCGCATCAGCAAGGAAAACTACTATCTGGATATTGCGGAGACGGTGCTGGAACGGGCGACCTGTCTGCGCCGGGTATACGGGGCCATCATCGTGAAGAACGACGAGATCATCTCCACGGGCTACAACGGCGCGCCGCGGGGACGGAAGAACTGCGTGGACATGGGGTTCTGCACCAGGGAAGCCATGCAGGTGCCCCGGGGGCAGCGGTACGAGCTGTGCCGCAGCGTTCACGCCGAGGCCAACGCCATTATCTCCGCCAGCCGCCGGGATATGGTGGGCAGCACGCTGTATCTGGTGGGCAGGGACGGCCGGACCGGGGCGCTGCTGGGCGACGCCACCAGCTGCGCCATGTGCCGCAGGCAGGTGATCAACGCGGGTATCAGCAAGGTGGTCATACGGAAGACGGATACGGAATTTGAGGTCGTGGACGTGCAGGACTGGGTGCAGCAGGAGGATGACGTGCCCGCACTGTAAAGAAGGTCTATCCGGCCGAAGGGCCGATAGAATACAACAACTGAACAAAGGAGAATGTGTGATGCTGAACGACTCTAAGATCGCCGCCTACACGGCGATACTGCAGGAGGAGCTCCTGCTGGCCACAGGGTGTACAGAGCCCATCGCCGTCGCGCACTGTGCCGCAAAACTGCGCGAGGTGTTGGGCGGAAAACCGGAAAAGATCCTGGCTGAGATCAGCGGGAACATCCTGAAGAATGTGAAGTCCGTGGTCGTCCCCAACACAGGAGGACGCCGGGGCATCGACGCCGCCATCGCCGTGGGCATAGTGGCCGGCGACGCCGACGCAGAGCTTCAGGTCATCGCCAACGTGACGGAGGCGGATGTGGCTGCCATCCAGACGTATCTGGACAGCACCGACATCCGCGTGACCTGTCCCGAAACGCCGTGTCTGCTGGACATCAAGCTCACCGGCTGGCGGGAGGGGCACCACGCCTGCGTGCGGGTGGCCAACAACCACACGAACATCATCTATATGGAAAAGGATGGGAATATCCTGCGGGAGCTGCCCGTCACCGGCAACGCCGAGGACAACCTGCAGGACAAATCCGTGCTGAACGTACAGGACATCATCACATTCGCAGAAACAGTACCTTTGGACAACATACGCCCCACCGTGGGGCGGCAGATCGAGAAGAACACCGCCACCGCCGCCGAGGGGCTGCGAAACAGCTGGGGCGCCAACATCGGCTCCACCCTGCTGGAGAGCAGTCAGGACTGGGCGACACAGGCGCGGGCATGGGCGGCCGCCGGCTCGGACGCACGGATGAACGGCTGTGAAATGCCGGTGGTCATCGTATCCGGCTCCGGCAATCAGGGCATCACCGCCTCGGTGCCCGTATGGAAATACGGCAAGCTCATGGGCGCGGATGACGACACCATCCTGCGGGCGGTGTGTCTCAGCGACCTGATCACCATACACCAGAAGACCGGCATCGGGCGGCTGAGCGCCTACTGCGGTGCGGTCAGCGCCGGTGTGGGCGCGGGCTGCGGCATCGCGTGGCTGCGGGGCGCGGACTGCGAGGGCATCAGCCACACGCTGGAAAACGCCGTGGCCATGATCTCCGGCTGCATTTGCGACGGTGCCAAGGCCAGCTGCGCCAGCAAGATCGCCATGGGCGTAGACTGCGGCATCTTGGGCTACGACATGTACGCCGGCGGCAACAACTTCCGCCCCGGCGACGGCATTCTGGGCGCTGATGTGGAGGACACCGTCCGGAATGTGGGCGTGCTGGCCGCGCAGGGCATGCGGGAGACCGACCGGGTGATTTTAAAGATCATGACGGAGTAAAGTCACAGGCACTCCCCCCGGCTTCCGCCAGGGGGAGTGCTTGAAAATACGAACAGCCCCTCCGGCCAAGGCCGGAGGGGCTGCTTTTTGTGCTTATCCGTCGAATACCTGAAGGGCGGTCTGGCGGAGGGAGTAGGCGTCGCTGCCGTAGCTGTGCCAGAGGGCGGCGGCGTCACGGAAGGGGTAGACCGGGGCGGTCTGGCAGACGTAGTTGGCCCAGCTCTCGATGACCCAGCCGTCCTGGCCGCGGAGGGCGTCGTAGAAAACGTAGGCGCGTGGGCTTTCGACGCCGTGGGGGAAGGACCAGCCGGCGGTGATCCGCTGGGTCTGGCGGGTGCCGAAGAGGTCGCTGACCTGTTGGCTGCCGCTCTTCAGCGTGTGGAAGGCGGCGGCCTGCGCCGTGCCGTTTCTCTCGCAGAGGACGCGGCCGCTGACATGGCCGCCGGGGAACCAGTCGCCCTGCGTCTGCCACGCCGGCCACAGTTCCAGCATCTCGGTGTAGGGGCTGGGCGGGGCGGCGTAGGTCAGGTGGTGGATATAGATATAGCGGCGGACACCGTCCTCCTCCGGCAATTCCACGGCCACATGGGTCATGGTCTGCTCCAGCGTATCATAGACACGGTAGACGTAGGTATAGTAGCGCTCCCCCTCTCCATCCACGTCGGTGATGGTACGGTCAAAGACCAGCGGACGGTCCGGGTCGCTCATATAGTGGGTGGTGGTGATGGTGCGGTAGTCCGTATCGCTGTACAGGCGTTCCACCTGACGGTACACCCTTACGGCACCGGCCATACGGGAGACCTCTTCGGCGGTCAGGTCATCGAGGACATAGGACGGGAAGCCCTTTGCCAGCAGCTGCTGGCGGATCGTCTCGTTCTGGGGTGCGTCGCTGCGGGTATGCCAGTCCATGGGATACCGCTGCCCCAGGAATGCCGTCAGCAGCACCGCCGCCAGCAGCACACCCAGGCCGCCCCACAGCACCGCGGCATCCGGAAGGCGGACAGGGGCGGCGGTGATGGCGTAGCCGGTATCGGCCAGAGAACGGGACAATCTGACCATGCTGCGGAGCAGGAGGATGTAGAGCACCAGCATCGGCAGGACCAGCAGCCAGCCCTCCACGCCGATGAGCGCCAGGACCGTAAGGACAGCGTAGAACACCGCCATGGCACCGGCGGCGGTGGCCGCGGGCTTTTCCTCCCCGGCGGCGCGGGAGACACCCACCATACCCCGCCACAGGCAGACATACAGCACCTGCAGCAGGGCGATATTGACATAGGCCGGTGCAAGCCCCGTCTCCACAGGCAGGGCGGCGAGGACGATACACGCGCCGCGGACGGCCAGAGAGGCCAGAGAGAGGATATAGCACCAGCGGAGGGGCGTGTTTTCGCGCCGCAGCGTACAGAAGCCCAGCACCAGCAGTAGGCCGCCGACGGCGGGCAGGATCACATCCAGATACAGGAAATTCAGGGTAATGGTGATCAGACCCAGACCCCAGAGCACCCGGGTCATGGCCATGCTCCAGGGATTGATCTCGCCGGCGGCGGGCAGCGGCAGGGCGGCGGCATCCTCACGGAGCAGATCGTCAAAGCGGCGTTCTTCAGTCATAGAGATCACCTCCCAGCTGTTGGCGCAGGGTCTGCCGCAGGCGATACAGGCGGCCCTCCACCGCGCGCTCCGTCAGGCCCAGTTCGGCGGCCATCTGGGCGGTGGACTGGCAGTAGTAATACTTCCGGTAGAACAGCTCCCGCTCGTACACTTACAGGCCCGCGATAGCCGCCCGCAGCTTCGCCTGCCGCTCGCGGCGGAGCACCTCGTCCTCGGCGCTGCCGTCCCCGTGGGGCACGGTGTCCTCCAGCGGGGCGTCCTCCGTTCCCTTGGCGCGGGCGCGGTTCAGGGCGGCGTTGCGGGTCAGGGCGGTCAGCCAGCCGTTCAGGCTGCCCTTTGCCCCGTCGAAGCTCCCCGCCCCCTGCCAGATGCGCAGGGATATGTCCGCCAGGCACTCCTCCCTGTCCCGCTCATCCGGGAGGATGGGACGCAGGATATAGAGGAACAGCGGCGTGAAACGCCGCAGCAGCGCCTGCAGGGCTGCCTCGTCACCGCCGGCGATGCTCGCCATCAGTTGTCTGTCGTCCACGCGCTCCCTCCTCCCTGTGGTTTCTTCTGTATGATACACTATTTTACCAGAAATCCCACGGAGAAACAGCATAAAAAACAAGACCGGCGACGCCGGTCTTGTTTTTTATCACACAATTACTCGGTCACGAAGGGCAGCAGGGCGATCTGACGAGCGCGCTTGATGGCCTCGGTGAGCTGGCGCTGATGCATAGCGCAGGTGCCGGTGGTACGGCGGGGCAGGATCTTGGAGCGCTCGGAGATGAAGCGGCGCAGCTTAGCGGCGTCCTTGTAATCGATGCACTCGCACTTGTCCACGCAGAACTGGCAAACCTTCTTGCGGCGCTTGCCGGCACCGCGAACGGGTCTATTTTCGCGTTCCATAGCCATGGAAGTTTCCTCCTTTATAAAATGTCATGTGCCGGGGGCACATCAGAACGGCAGGTCGCCGTCCTCTTCATCGATCTCGGAAAATCCGGAGCCGCCCACGGGCGCAGCGTAGCCGCCGGCAGGGGCGGAGTAGCCGCCGTTATTGCCGCCGTAGCTGTTGTTGGCGTAATTGCCGCCGCTGCTGCCGTCGCTGTCGCGGCGGGAGTCGCCGAAGTAGACATTGTCAGCCACGACCTCGGCGCTGCGGCGGTTGTTGCCCTCCTTGTCCTGCCAGGCGCGGATCTGGAGCCGGCCCTCTACCACGGCCATACGGCCCTTGGTAAAGTACTTGGCCACGAACTCCGCGGTGGCGCGCCAGGCGACCACATCGATGAAGTCCGTCTCCTTCTCGCCGGACTGTGTCTTGTAATCACGATCCACAGCCAGAGAGAAGCTGGTGACGGGGGTACCGGACTGCGTACGGCGCAGCTCCGGGTCACGGGTCAGGCGACCCATGATAAAGATCTTGTTCAGCATTGCTGTACTCCCTTACTCGCCCTTGCAGACGATCATGGAACGCATGATACCCTCGGTAATGCCCAGGATACGATCCAGCTCCTTGGGGAATTCCGGGCCGCTGGTGAAGCTCATCAGCACATAATAGCCCTCGGTCTTGTAGTCGATCGCGTAAGCCAGGCGACGCTTGCCCCACTCATCGACTACCACGTCGGTCGCGTTCTGCTCTGCCAGGGACTGGAACTTTGCCACGGTGGCGGCAACAGCCTCCTCACCCTGTGCAGGGTCGATGATGTAAACGACCTCGTAGTTGGCGGAAATCTTAGCCATACTTTTGCACCTCCTTTTGGACAAATGGCCCTCATTCTCGGATGAGAGCAAGGATATGCTTGCAGACGCAAGCCATATTATTATACCGGAAGCACGGCAAAAGTCAAGATATTTTTGCGATTTTGGTACTTTTGGGGCGGTGTGCGCCGGAAACGCCTGTGTGTCCTCCTGCGGCGCACAAATTTGAAAATTTTGCTTGCCATACGCCTTGCACAGAGCAAAACGGTGTGATAAAATTTACCTATATTGAATGAGGAGGCGCATTTTATGATCTCCATGGCCATGCTGCACGACGCACAGCGGGTGCTGAAGCCCGTCATCAATCGGACGCCGGTGATCCCCACCAAGGGGCTGGTGCCGGGGTGCGCGTTCTATCTGAAGGCGGACTGCCTGCAAAAAACCGGCGCGTTCAAGCTGCGGGGCGCGTACTACAAGATCGCCACCCTCTCCGACGAGGAGAAGGCGCGGGGCGTCATCGCCTGCTCCGCCGGGAACCACGCCCAGGGCGTGGCCTTTGCCGCCCGGGACATGGGCATCAAGGCCACCATCTGCATCCCGGAGGGCGCGCCCATCTCCAAGATCGAGGCCACCCGCAGCTACGGCGCCAACGTGGTACTGGTACCCGGCGTGTACGACGACGCCTATGCCGAGGCGGTGCGCCTGCGGGACGAGCAGGGACTGACGTTCATCCACCCCTTCAACGATTACAGCATTATGGCCGGACAGGGCACCATCGGCCTGGAGATCCTGGAACAGCTGCCGGACGTGGATATGATCTTCGTGCCCATCGGCGGCGGCGGACTGATCGCGGGGCTGGCCTACGCGGTGAAGAACCTGAGGCCCCAGTGCCGCATTATCGGCGTACAGGCCGCCGGCGCACCCAGCATGGCGGAGTCCCTGAAGGAGGGAAAGATCATCACCCTGAGCAGCGTGGACACAGTTGCCGACGGTATCAAGGTCAAGACTCCCGGTGATCTGACGTTCGATATGTGCCGGGAGTACGTGGACGAGGTGGTGACGGTCAGCGAGGGTGAGATCGCCAGCGCCATCCTGACGGTGTTGGAAAAGCAGAAGCTGGTGGCCGAGGGCGCAGGCGCCGTGGGCATCGCCGCCGCCATGTACCACAAGGTGAACACCGAGGGCAAAACGGTGTGCGCTCTGCTGTCCGGCGGCAATGTGGACGTGACCATGCTGGAGCGCATTCTGACCCGGGGCCTTGCCAAGGAGGGACGGACAGTGAGCTTCTCCACGGTGCTGCCGGACCAGCCCCACGCGCTGGCGTCGTTCCTGGAGGTGGTGTCCTCCCTGGGCGCAAACGTGCTGGACGTGAACCACGAGCGCCGCAATACCAAGGCCGCCATCGGCTCCTGTGTGGTAAATCTGTCGCTGGAGACCCGGGACAAGGCCCACATCCAGGAGATCTTCGGCTCTCTGCGGCGAAAGGGCTATGTGGTAGAGGAGCAGTGAATACAGACGCGGCCCCCGCCTTTGGCGGGGGCCTCGTCTGTTTACACTATGACCGGTGTGGTACGGTAGTCCTGGCCGGGGGCGGCCTGGGTCAGATCCGGGCGGGCCAGCACATACAGGTCGGTACAGCGGGACTCCAGAGTGAACAGCTCCTCCGCCGCCGGCCCCAGCGCCGGAACGTCGGCAGGCTTCGTCAGCACCGGGGCACCGGCATCCCGCAGACAGCGCAGATGAGCGCGGCCCGCGGCCGTGGCAGCCAACACGCGGAGGTATGGCACACGCTCCGGCGCAGGCGGTAATTGCAGGTAGGCGCTGAGGACCATGCGGCGCAGGCGGGCAAGTGGATAGCGCTTGGTTTTTGCAGCGGAGAGCATCTCCGCCACGGTGCAGGCGTCGCGGGATGCCTGATACAGCCGGTGGTACAGGCCCTCGTTTCCTGGGTCGTAGGGACGCCAATCCGCCTCGGTCATGGCACGGAAGCGGACCAGTATCGCGCGCTCACAGAGGGCGCCGTCAGCAATGCGGCCTGCGGCCAGCTCACGGCGGAGGACGTCCGCCGCCGGGGTGGGCATATAGGCACAGGCGGCCTCCCCCCTGCCCTGCCGCAGCAATTCACGCAGAAAGGAGGCCGAGGCGGTATCCCCCTCCGGAGCGCCGTCATGGCCGGCACCCTCACGGCGGAGTGTACAGGGCGTCATGTCGCTGTGGGTATGGCGCAGGGCGCGGAGATACTCCACGGCCAGGGTGTTGTTGGGACTTTGCAGAAGGGCGGCGGCAGCATTGTCCAGCAGGGATGCGGCGGCAGCCTGACGACGGGCGGCGAAGGTCAGGCCCGACTCCGGCGCGGCGGTAAGGTGATCGGCAAAGGCGGGGCTGTCCAGGCAGTCGGCCAGACACCGCAGGGCGGGCAGATCCCCACACTCGCTGCCGAACAGGAGGGTATCGGCCCCGGCAAGGGCCAGCAGCCGCACGCTGCCGCGGGCGAAGGTCTCCGCCGGGGACATGGCCCAGGGCGTGGGGAGCTCCAGCACCAGGTCAGCGCCGCAGCGGACTGCCATCTCGGCGCGCGCCGTTTTGGACAGGGCGGCGAAGCTGCCCCGCTGGGTGAAGGAGCCGCTCATGGCGCAGACCACCGTGTCCGCGCCCAAGGCGCGGGCGTGGGAGAGAAGGCGGGCGTGTCCCCTGTGGAGGGGGTCAAATTCGCAGACGATACCGATGACCATGATGTGCTCCTTTCGTTTTTTATTATTTTACAGGGAAAGTGGGGAAAATGCAACTTGACATTCTGCCGCCGGGGTATTTACAATGGAGAAAACGGGAAAAGTGAGGGTTTGCTGTATGCTGACTGGATTGCTGTACGCCATGAAGGGCGAGATCGAGAGCCTGCTGCCGGAGGGCGCGGAGCCGGAAAAAACGGTGGCGGGCGTGCCCTTCTACCGGATACGGGAGAACGTGGTCGCCTGCTGCGGCGGCGTGGGGAAGGTAAACGCTGCCATGGCCACCCAGCTGTTTATCGACCTGTACGCGCCGGGACGGATCGTCAACGTGGGCGTTGCCGGGTGCTTTGAGAACGTGCCGATCGGGACGCTGGTGCTGGCGGATCGGTTCATGCAGCACGACGTGGATACGTCGGGCATCGGCGACCCGGTGGGGCTGGTGTCCACGGTGAACCGGATAGATTTCCCCACCGCCGAGCTGGAGAAGGCAAAGGACGCCATGGACAAAGCCGGGTACGCCTACCGGGTGGGCAGCGTCGCCACCGGCGAGTGGTTCGCCACGGAGTGCGACAGGGCGCGGTGGATCGCCGAGACGTTCCATCCCCTGCTCATTGAAATGGAGGGCGGCGCGGCGGCACAGGTGTGTTACCGCAACGAGGTGCCGTTCATGGCGCTGAAGTCCGTATCAGACTGCGTGCTGGAGCACCATGATTTCTATTTTAACTTCCCGGAGGCCATGAAGGACCTGAACAGGGTCGCTATGGCGTTCCTGGACGGGCTGGAGGGCTGAACATGGAACGTATCGCCAGCTTTACGGTGGATCACGACGTGCTGGTGCCGGGGCTGTATCTCAGCCGGCAGGACGGAGACGTGGTGACGCTGGACCTGCGGTTCAAAAAGCCCAACACCGGTGACCTGCTGACCAACGCGGAGATGCACTCGGTGGAGCACGTGATCGCCACACTGCTGCGGAACAGCCCGGAAAAGGACGCGGTGGTGTACTTCGGCCCCATGGGGTGCCAGACGGGATTCTATTTCCTGTTTGACGGGAAGCAGTTGACACTGGCCCAGGCCGTGGCACTTGTGCAGCGGGTGTTCGCCCAGGGGGCGGTATTTGAGGGCGAAATGCCAGGAAAAAGCGCAAAGGAGTGCGGCAACTACCGCAATCTGGACGTGGAGCTGGCGAAGACGTGCTGCGCGTTCTATACGGAGATCATTTCCGGGTGGAACCAGGAGAAACTGGCCTATCCCACGGCGTAAAGCGGGAAATTTTTGCGAAAACAGGCAAAAACAGTGTCTTTCCCTGTTGACAAGAGAGAAAGACGCTGTTATACTTGATAAGCCGCTTTGAATGGGTAAGCAAGCGCCGGCTTGTCCGGCCGCCCCCGACAGCGAGTCCGTAATTAAGGAAAGGTAGGTGCAACAAGGTTATGCAGGCTATTATCGTTACCGGCGGTAAGCAGTACAACGTCAGCGAGGGTGACACTCTGTTCATCGAGAAGCTGGACGTGAATGCTGGCGACGCCGTGGTGTTCGATCAGGTTCTGGCCATCGTCGATGGTGAGAACACGAAGTTCGGCACTCCCGTGGTGGAGGGCGCGAAGGTGGACGCCACTGTGGTCAAGAACGGCAAGGGCAAGAAGATTCGTATCTTCAAGTATACCCCCAAGAAGGGTTACCGCAAACGGCAGGGTCATCGTCAGCCGTACACCAAGGTTGAGATCGGCAAGATCACGTTCTGAGACGGCAATGACCACTGTGACATTCCTCACGGAGGAATCGCGTATCGTCGGGTTTGAGGTCAGCGGACACAGCGGCTATGCCGACGCGGGCGAGGACATCGTCTGTGCCGCCATCACCAGCGCTGTACGACTGGTGGAGGCCACCGTGAATGACGTGATGGGGCTGTGCGCCGCCGTCAAGGTCAATGAACGGGAGACCAGCATCACGCTGCGGCTGCCCGGCGGGCTGGCGTCCGACGCCGAGAGCACCTGTCAGAATTTGCTGACGGGGCTGATGGTGTATCTGGCACAGCTCCACGACGAGTATCCCGACAACATCGAAGTTATGGAGGCGTGAGCCTTCTTCCTCGATCATCTTACAGAAAGGATGGTACTTGAAAATGCTGAACATTTCTCTGCAGTTCTTTGCCCATAAAAAAGGTATGGGCTCCACCAAGAACGGCCGTGATTCCGAGTCCAAGCGCCTTGGCCCCAAGCGCGCTGACGGGCAGTTCGTGCTGGCTGGCAACATTCTGGTGCGTCAGCGCGGCACCCACATCCACCCCGGCACCAACGTGGGCAAGGGTACCGACGACACCCTGTTCGCCAAGGCGGACGGCGTTGTCCGCTTCGAGCGTCTGGGCAAGGACCGCAAGCAGGTCTCTGTTTACCCCGCGGAGTAATTGGTATTTGAAAAGCCTCCCGCCGATGGCGGGAGGTTTTTTGTTGACCTTTTTACTCCTTTCGGGTAAAATAGAAGCAAAATGGAGAGATAGGCAAGTTTTCAGATAAAGCGAGGTAGCACCATGGCAAATGGATTTATCGATAAGGCGCGGATCACCGTGCGGGCCGGCAACGGCGGCAACGGCGCGGTGGCCTTCCACCGGGAAAAATATATTGCGGCGGGCGGTCCGGACGGCGGCGACGGCGGCAGCGGCGGCTCCATCATCCTGAAGGTGGACGACAATATGTCCACACTGATGGATTTCCGCTACAAGCGCAAGTATGTGGCCGGCAACGGCGTGGACGGCCAGGGCGGCCGCAAGACCGGCAAGGACGGCGAAAGCCTGACCATCAAGGTCCCCCGGGGCACGCTGGTGCGCGATGCCGAGAGTGGCGAGATCATCAAGGATATGTCCGACGACAAGCCCTATGTGCTGTGCAGGGGCGGCCGGGGCGGCTGGGGCAACCAGCATTTCGCCACCCCCACCCGGCAGGTGCCGCGGTTTGCCAAGGCGGGTCTGCCCGGCGAGAGCCACGACGTAGTGCTGGAGCTGAAGCTGCTGGCGGACGTGGGGCTGGTGGGCTTCCCCAATGTGGGCAAAAGCACGCTCTTGAGTGTGGTCAGCAAGGCCCACCCGAAAATCGCCAACTACCACTTCACCACCCTGTACCCCAATCTGGGTGTGGTGTACGTGGACGAGGGCGTCAGCTTCGTCATGGCGGACATCCCCGGCATCATCGAGGGCGCCAGCGAGGGCGCGGGTCTGGGCCACGATTTCCTGCGGCACATCGACCGGTGCCGTCTGCTGGTGCATCTGGTGGACGTGTCCGGCAGCGAGGGGCGGGACCCCATCGCGGACTTTGACGCCATCAACGCGGAGCTGAAGGAGTACAGCCCGGAGCTGGCTACACGGCCGCAGATCGCCGTGGCCAACAAGACGGATCTTCTGATGGACACGGCGCAGCTGGATGCCTTCCGCGCCCATGTGGAGGCGCTGGGCTACGAGTTCTTCGCCATGTCCGCCGCCACCCATCAGGGCACGCGGGAGTTGGTGCAGCACATCGCCCGGCGGCTCAGTGAGCTGCCGCCGGTGACGGTGTATGAGTCGGAGTACGTGCCCAAGCCGCCGGTGATCGACACCACCGAGCCACTGCACATCGAGCGGGAGGACAACACCTGGCTGGTGGAGGGGCCGTGGCTCCAGCGGCTCATGGGCAACATCAACTTCTCCGACTACGAAAGTCGGATGTATTTCGACAAGATGCTGCGGCAGAGCGGCCTGTTCGACACGCTGGAGCAAATGGGCATTCAGGACGGCGACATCGTCAGCATGTACGATCTGGAATTCGAGTATCAGAGATGAACATACAGCGCCCCCGGCTGATGCCGAGGGCGCTGTTTTTCTGAGCTGTTCATTCAGAAGGCGGCGGGACGGGAGTTTGTCTGGATGTCCGCGGCGGCCTGCTTCAGCTGGCGCAGATCGCGGATATCGCGGCGCTGCTGGAGCTGGGTCTGCATCTCCGGGGACAGGGCGTAGAAGTAGTCGTAGGCCGCGGCCTCGTTGTTCAACAGGTCGGTCAGCGTCTCATACTGCATGAAAAAGCACCTCCGTGCCTAGTGTGCGCGGAGGTGCTTGTCTTATGCGTCAGACGGTCTTTTCAAAGTAGAAATACGTATCGTCCTCGCCGCTGGGACGCATACAAGCGGATAACATTTTACGGGACGGCTCATTTTCCTTGAAGCATTTGGCCACCACCCGGGCAAGCCCCAGATGGTACAGTGCCCAGTCGGCGGCAGCGGCGAAGGCTTCAGCGCCATAGCCGTGGCCGGCGTATTCCGGGGCGATGCGGCAGCCCTGTTCGAACCCGCCCCGAAAGTCGGGGTTATAGAGCACCACCTCGCCGATGAGCCTGCCCTTCAGGCGGACGGCAAAGTTGACGGCGCGGCGGGCGGCGAAATCGGCCCGGGCCACATCGTAGAAATAGGTGTCGGTCAGGGGCTGATCGCCCAGGTCGGTGCGATAGTCGTAGCCCCACCAGCGGTTGCGCTCGTCGTCCAGACACAGGGCACTGTACGCAGGGATATCGCCTTTGCGGAGAGGCGTCAGGGACAGGCGATCGGTTTTGATGGCAGGGACGGCCTTGAGGGCGTCCAGCTCGGTGCCCGCCTCGATACGGACCTTGCCGCCCAAGTGATCCGGCAGGTATTGCAGCTTGGAGGTGCGGAGGCCCTTGTCCCGGGCGTCATCCTCCCGGTTGCACCATGTGCAGTCCCCACCGTAGTAGGCGGCGAAAGCCTGGACCAGGGCGGGATAGGCCCCGGCATGGGAGTACAGGGCCTTTTCGATGTGGTCGATAAGGGTGCCGCCGCATTTCTCCGCCAGGCAGACAGCCACCAGACGCCCCTCTGCCAGCATACCGCCGGCACAGAACCAGTCGGTGCCGATGCGGGAGAACATCTCCTGTGCCAGAGACAGCTCCTGCACAGCCAGGGGGCCGGACTTGTGAAACTCGGCCTCATAGTCCTGCCAAAAGGCGGCCAGGCGGGGATCGCCGGGGTCGGTCAGCGGGGTAAATTCCGCGTCGGGATAATCCCGGCGGAACTTGTTGATGTGGTTGCGCTGGCCGCTGTACCGACGGCCGGCGAAAGCGGCCAACTCCTCTGTTCGGTAAAGATAGTCCTTCCAGGGCCGCTCGCTGATAACGCGGCAGCGGGGATAGCGCAGGCAGAGGGTCTGGGCCTTGTCCTCCGGCACCACAGAGAGCACCAGAGGCGTGCCGGTGGCGGCACACCAGGACTCGATGGCCCGCAGGGCGCCTTCAACATCTGCCTCGGGGCCGGCAATGGGGTAGTCAAAGACGTACTCGCCCTCGATACAGTTGCGGATCACAAGGCAGCCGGCGACCTCGGCAAAGGACGGATGCAGGTGGTCCCGCCACATGAGCTTGACGCCCAGGGAATATTCACACAGGCGGTAGTCGCAGTTCCGGTAATAGCCGCGCAGGCGGTCGCCGTGGGCGGCGGTGAGTTCTTGAAATTGCAGCATAATCATTTCCTTTGTGTTGTGGTAATTTCGCGCGCAGCGCTGTGTCACATCTTCTCGATCATCTCGCAGGCTTGGCGGATGAACTGGCGGGCGATGGGGCGCAGCTCCTTCTGCGGACGGGCGGCGATACCCAGCTCACGGACAGCCCGAGGCTCCAGCGGCAGGGCGCGGACACTGTTCTGCCGGCCGCGGAGGACCAGGCGGGACAGAACGCTGACACCCAGGCCGTGCTCCACCATAGAGATAACGGCGCTGTCGGACACCTGAGTGGTACGGATCAGGGGCGTGACGCCGTGCTCATTCAGCACGCGGAGGATATCCTTGTCAAAGCCCATGGAGGGCATAAGGAATTCCTGACCGTTAAAGGCCTCCACAGGAAAGGCCGTTTCCCCGCTATCGTACTCCGGCGGCAGGATGGCCAGCAGCTCGTCATCCCGCAGAAATGTCCACTCCAGCGGGGCGTCCTGGCGGCTGGCAAAGCACATATCCACCCGATCCTCCAGCACCCAGCGATAGACCTCGTCTACGCTGCCCATCTGGATGTCCACAGTGACATCCGGGTGCTCCCGGCGAAACTGCTGGATGATCTCCGGCAACCAATGACGGGCGATGGACTCATAGGCCGCCACACGGACGGAGTCCTCCTTATGGGTGTTGATAAGGGATATCTCGCGCTCCAGGGCGGCGGTGGTACCCAGGCAGTCACGCACCAGGGGCAGTATCCGCTGGCCTGCCGGGGTCAGCCGGACGCCGCTGCGGCCCCGCAGCAGGACGGTGAAGCCAATATCCTTTTCCAGGCTGTTCATCATGTGGGTCAATCCGGACTGCGTATAGCCCAGCACCTCGGCGGCGCGTGTGAAGCTGCCCAACTCCACCGCCGTCAGCAGGGCTTCCAGTTTTTTGGTATCCATGACGCCTCCTGTTTATATGACACTATTTCATAGCAAGATTATACTCCCTTCACACCGCTGGTGGCAAGGGCGGGTTTTCGGCACTTTTTACGATTTTTTGTGGTGTTCCAGTGGAATATATGTGTATGACATTTTCTCATATTTGCATGAAACATTGTCGCTTTACAAACCACGGTCTTCTGTTGTATTGTACCCATAGTAATTCTTTTACATGAATTGCTTTTCCTTTCTATCCTCAAATCGTCGGGCAGCCGCACAGCCGTGCGGCTGTCGGCACCTCTGGCGGGAGGTTTTGAGGGTGCTGTGTGAAACTTCACCTCTGAAGCGGGCGCCGTAAGCCGAACGGCGCCCGTTTACTTTTCACCCGGCGAAGGAAGCATAAAAAACAACCATAAAACAGCACATTCCCTCTTGCAAAGTCCGTTGTATTATGGTAAAATGCAATGTACTGTGATACAAATGCCGTATGGCATGGAATAGGTGGAGGAGTCCGAAATGTTGACTGTTATCATTATTTTGCAGCTGATCGCCGCCCTGTTTTTGATTTTGGTGGTGTTGTTCCAGTCCGGCAAGAGCCAGGGCCTGTCCGGCACCATCGGCGGTATTGCCGACAGCTATATGGCCAAGTCCAAGGCCAAGAGCCTGGACGCGAAGCTGGCCAAGGGTACCAAGTGGGTGGGCGCCGTGTTCATCGTGCTGACCCTGGTCATCAACTGTATGCTGGCCGCCGCTGCGTAACGCAACTGCACAGAGCGCCCCGGAGCATCGCTCCGGGGCGCTTTCTATTCTGCCCGCCGGTAGGTCACGCCCGGCTCCGCCGCCACGCCCTTGATCTCCAGCAGCTCCGCCACCGTTACGAATACGTAGCCCTGCTGCTGTAAATGCTCGATTGCCATCAGCACCGCATCCACTGTGTTCTGGTAGCGGTCGTGCAGCAGCACGATGTCCCCGTCCCCGGTGCAGCGGTAGATCACGTCCAGTATTTTTCCGCTGTCCTTCGTCCGCCAGTCCTCCGTGTCCACCGACCAGTTCACCAGCGGCACGGACAGTGCCGCGGCCTCTGCCTCCGTCATCAGCCCGTAGGGCGGCCGTACCCAGTACTCCCCCTCCCCCAGCAGCTCCCGCAGCAGCGCGTCATTTTTCTCCAGATCCGCCATCGCCTGCGCCGACGTCAGGCTGTGCAGGTCCGCGTGGTCATAGGAGTGGTTTCCCACCTGATGGCCCTCCGCCGCGATGCGCTGCACGATATCCGGGTCCTTCACCGCCTGACAGCCCACCACAAAGAATGTAGCTTTCGCTCCTGTCTCTTATACACATCTCCGAGCCCACGAGACCGGAGCCTATCTCG
>ENA-OZHZ01000311-OZHZ01000311.1-human-gut-metagenome-genome-assembly--contig:-NODE-311-length-23641-cov-6.143772_pt1 | contig 23641 bp, 20 predicted proteins | sample MGYA00244053_ERZ653699 | MGnify/ENA primary metagenome ERZ653699 (study PRJEB26926, sample SAMN06165200) | human gut metagenome | biome: ENVO:00009003; feature: ENVO:2100002; material: ENVO:00002003...
TTCACCCGCAGCGCCGCAGCGGTGCGCGGCTCGATGGCAAAGCCCAGCACGGCGGCAAAGCGCAGCGTCCGCAGGATACGCAGCGCATCCTCCTCAAAGCGTCGTTCCGGCTCTCCTACACACCGCAGGATACCCGCCTCCAGATCCTCCCGCCCGCCATACAGATCGGTGATATGCCCGCGCAGGTCCATCGCCATGGCGTTCACCGTCAGGTCACGGCGGCAGAGATCCTCCTCCAGCCTGTCGGAGAAAAACACCTGATCCGGCCGGCGATGGTCCGTATAGGTCCCGTCCGCCCGGAAGGTGGTCACCTCAATGTGCATCTCCCCCGCCCGGACCGTGACCGTCCCGTGCTTCAGCCCGGTTGGAATGGCATAGCCGTCAAACAGTGTAAGCACCTGCTCCGGCCGCGCGGCGGTGGTCACGTCCCAATCTCCCGGTGTGCGGCCCAGCAGCGTGTCCCGCACGCAGCCGCCCACGGCATAGGCGGCGAAGCCCGCATCCTCCAGCCGTTCCAGCACATATTGCACCGCCTGCGGCAGCATGGCTTCGCCTCCCCTCACGTTTTTTCATCCTCCGCCGCCAAATACCGGCAAAAAAGCCGGTTGCATGGGCGGAGTCGTTGTATTATAATAGTACAGTAATTTTTCTGTTCCTGTCAAGGAGGCAGCAAATATGTTTCATCCTACTGAGGACTTTCACAAGTATATCCACCCCGGCAAGCGCGTACACCTTGCCGGCATCGGCGGCGTCAGTATGTGCGCGCTGGCGGAGGTATTGCAGGGCATGGGCGTGACGGTACAGGGCTCCGACATGACGGACAGCGACACGGTGAAGCACCTGCGCTCTGTGGGGATCCCCGTGGCCATCGGCCACTCGGCGGAGAACCTGAAAAACTGCGACGCGGTCATCCGTACCGCCGCCATTCACGACAGCAATCCCGAGATCGCCGGCGCCGTGGCCCGGGGGATCCCGGTCTATGAGCGCGCCCAGGCCTGGGGCGCCATCATGCAGGGCTATCGCAACGCCCTGTGCGTCTCCGGCACCCACGGGAAGACCACCACCACCTCTATGGCCACCCACATCTTCATGGCGGCCCAGGCAGACCCCACGGTGATGATCGGCGGCACGCTGCCGCTGCTGCACTCCGGCTATCGGGTGGGCAGGGGCGACACCATTATTCTGGAGAGCTGTGAGTACTGCAACTCCTTCCTGAACTTCTTTCCCACCGTGGCGGTGATCCTTAACGTCCACGCCGATCATCTGGACTTCTTCAAGGACCTGGCCGATATCGAGCACTCCTTCCACGACTTTGCCGCTCTGGTGCCGGAGCGCGGCTTTATCATCGCCAACGCCGATGACGAGGGCGCCCGCGAGGCCGTCAAGGGCCTGACACATCCGGTGTTCACCTTCAGTGTCAAAGACCGTAGCGCCGACTGCTATGCCGACAACGTCTCCTTCTTTGACGGCTACGGCGACTTCGACGTGGTCATCAACGGCCTGACCTACGCCCATGTGTCCCTGCACGTCCCCGGCGCCCACAATATTTCCAACGCCCTGGCAGCGGCCAGCGCCGCCTATGTTCTCGGCCTTCCCGGCGAGGCGGTAACGGCGGGCCTGGCGTCCTTCACCGGCGCCGGACGGCGCTTCGAGCACAAGGGCACCTTCCGCGGCGCAGAGGTCTATGACGACTATGCCCACCATCCCGACGAGGTGCGGGCGCTGCTGAGTGCCGCGCAGGCGCTGCCCCACAAACGGCTCATCCTGGCCTTCCAGCCACACACCTACACCCGTACCGCCGCGCTGTTCGACGACTTTGTGGAGGTACTGCGCCTGCCGGACCGCGTAGTGCTGGCGGAGATCTACGCCGCCCGGGAAAAGAACGACATCGGCATCTCCTCCCGGGACCTGGCCGCCCGCATCCCCGGCGCCATCTACTGCGCCACGCTGGAGCAGGCGGCGGACGAGCTGGAAAAGCTGGCCCAGCCCGGCGATATGATCATCACCGTGGGCGCAGGCGACATCTACCGCGCCGGAGAGCTGCTGCTGAAACGAGGTGACGCACAGTGACCATCTCCCCCGTATCCCATAACACCCGTCCGGAGAGCCAGCTGCTGCCACAGGAGGCCGCAGCCTTCGACCTGCTGGACAAGCTGGGCATCGAATACGACCGCGTCAGCCATGACGCCGCCTTCAACATGGAGCTGTGCGCCGAGGTCAGCCGCGTACTGGACGTGTCCGTATGCAAGAACCTGTTTCTGTGCAACCGGCAGAAAACCGCGTTCTATCTGCTGTGCATGCCGCCGGACAAGCCCTTCCACACTAAGGACCTCAGCGCGCAGATCGGCTCCTCCCGCCTGAGCTTCGCCCCGGAGGAGAGCCTGTGGGAGCTGCTGCGCTGCCACCCGGGCTCCGCCACCATTCTGGGGCTGGCCAACGATACGGAGCACCGTGTCCGGCTGCTCATCGACCGTGAGGTCTGTGACGCGCCCTTTTTCTCCTGCCATCCATGCATCTGCACCAGCACACTGAAGCTGAAGACCGCCGACGTGCTGGAAAAGCTGCTGCCCCACACCGGCCACACGCCTGTTATCGTTGATTTGTGAGAAATACTGCCTGCCCTTCCCGGCAGGCAGTATTTTTTCATATATATCACAAAAAACACTTGCGCGTGGAAACGTTTTCGGTTATACTTACCGTATTCCCACCGTCAGGCGGCACTCCACTTCATGCCGCCGGACGGCAAAAGATAAGGAGGAATACCCGCTGTGGCTGGCGGTGCGGCAGTGTGGAGACCTGTCGTAAGGCACTGAGGGCAATGCCCGTGCGAGGCCGTCTTTTGCGGAGGCAGGACGGTTACAGTCAAAAATGTATGGCAAAGGTCATTCTGAAGGACCTGAAGAAGGTCTACCCCAACACCGAGAAGAAAAAGAAGGTCAAGAAGGGCGAGGAGCCCCAGGAGAAGAAGAGTAATCTTCAGATCACCGATGAGGGCGTTGTGGCTGTCCAGCAGTTCAGTCTGGAGATCGCCGACAAGGAGTTCATCGTGCTGGTGGGCCCCTCCGGCTGCGGCAAGTCCACCACCCTGCGTATGATCGCCGGTTTGGAGGATATCACCTCCGGCGAGCTGTGGATCGGCGACAAGCTGATGAACGACGTGGAGCCCAAGGATCGGGACATCGCCATGGTGTTCCAGAACTACGCCCTGTACCCCCACATGACCGTGTATGAGAACATGGCCTTCTCCCTGAAGCTGAAGAAGGTCCCCAAGGACGAGATCGACCGCAAGGTGCGGCAGGCGGCGGAAATTCTGGACATCACCCAGTACCTCGACCGCAAGCCCAAGGCCCTGTCCGGCGGCCAGCGCCAGCGGGTGGCCATCGGCCGCGCCATTGTCCGCGACCCCGCCGTGTTCCTGATGGACGAGCCCCTGTCCAACCTGGACGCCAAGCTCCGCAACCAGATGCGCGCCGAGATCATCAAGCTGCGCCAGCGGATCAACACCACGTTTATCTACGTCACCCATGACCAGACCGAGGCCATGACCCTGGGCGACCGCATCGTCATCATGAAGGATGGCTTCATCCAGCAGATCGGCACGCCCCAGGAGGTCTTTGACCACCCGGCCAATCTGTTCGTGGCCGGCTTTATCGGCACGCCCCAGATGAACCTCTTTGACGCGAAGCTGGTGAAGAACAGTGACGGCAAATACGCCGTGGCTATCGACGGCATCAACGTGGAACTGGCCGAGGATAAGCAGGCCCGGCTCAGCGCTAAAAATGTACCGGAACAGGACGTGACGCTGGGCGTTCGCCCCGATCACATCATGCTCTGCGCCGACGGCGTCAAGGGCACCGTGGATGTCAGTGAGCTGATGGGCTCCTCTGTGCATCTGCATATCTCCACCCACGGCCATGACGTGGTGGTCATCGTCCCCACCAATGGCAACGCCTCCCACTTCCCCATGGGCAGCGAGGTCAACATGATCTTCGGCGGCAATGTGGCCCATGTGTTCAGCAAGGAGACGGAAAAGAATCTGGAGTGGTAACACCCTCATATAGAAGGACAGCGCCCCGCATGGGGCGCTGTCCTTTCGTTTGTAGGGGCCGGTGTCCTGCCGTGGAGCGCATGGAACAAATGCCCTTGGGGTACGACGTCCCTCCCCTGTCATTGCGAGCCAGCGCTCACGCTGGCGTGGGGCTTCGTCCCCCGACAAAAAAGAAATCCCTTTCGGGATTTCTTTTTTGCGTTCTCAAGATTTCTTCTTACTCACATATACCATCCCGGTCAGAGACAGCGCCGCACTCACGGCGTACATTCCCACGCCCGCATCTATGGTCTTGGGGGAGCCGGTCTTGCCCTCGTCCTTCGCGGTAGTCGCAGAGCTGTAGTAGTAACGCGGCGTTTCCTCTACTGTCGGATACTTGTGCTCCGGCAGAAGCGGTGTGCCATTCGGGTTGAAGCGGTAGTCGCCGCCGTTCTGGGTGAGCTTGTCGTAAAATTCCTTGGTTTTCATGAAATCGATGGATTCTGCGGTGCCAGCGATAGTACCATTGGTGGCGCAGGAATCAACGTTTGCAGTTTCGGTATAGTAGTTGTTCTTAAAAACAGGGGTGCCGGATTCAACCTTACCAACAAGTCCGCCGAGACGGTTATATGGCGGTGTGGTGACACCATAATTGGTCAAATCAATTTCACCAGCAAAATAACAGTTCTTGATAGGGGTATCACCGTGGATGTAGCCCACAATGCCGCCCGTATTACCGCCAGAAGGTTTGCCGAGAACCGTCAATTTGCCGATGGAATAGCAATTTGTTATGGACGGATTACCACTGCCCAGAGAGCCGGCAATACCGCCGATGCTGTTGGCGCGAACCTCTATGTCAGCTGTGTTGAAACAGTAGCGGATTTCAGAAGTACCACCAGCATAACCAACAATACCACCAACGTTTAGACTGGCACCGTCATTATCAGTTCGAGTGACACTAATGCTGCCTTTGCTTTGGCAGTGCTCAAAGGTGGAGTCCATAGCAAACCCACATAGGCCAATAGAACCGTAGAGATAATTGTCACTGTTAGTGAATGATATATCAGATACACAATCACGAATCGTACTCTTGATAGATGCACCGACAATGGAGCCAAAATCAGAGTATTTCCTTGAACCAGTAGCATTTACAGAGCCCTGTACAGTAAGACCGGAAATCTCGGCGTTCTCAATATATCCGAAAAAGCCATATGATTCATATTCAATCATGCCATAGGCATCGGAAAAGTCCAAATTAGAAATCGTATGTCCGTTGCCGTAAAATTTTCCGCTGAAAAAATGCGGAACGTTAGCGTCGTTGTCGGCGCATCCAATCGACGTCCATGTTTTACCGCTCAAATCTAAATCGGATTCCAGGCTTACTACAGCATCGGTCTTGCCGTCGTATGCACCCGCGTTTACGTCCGCCGCAAATTGCATCAGTTCATCAACCGTTCTAATGGCTGTCTTTCCCGCCGCAAAAGCAGAAATGGGCACCATCGCCAAACACAGCACCAACGCAAAAAATATACCTACTACGTGCTTCTTCATTGTACACTCCTCCTTTTATTCTCCCATAGCATACAGGCGGCATCATTCCGTGGGTACCCACGGAATGACGGGAGCTCCCGTCGCCGCACATATCAACGCTGCTGGTCATATTATACCTGCTTTTCCGCCGAATGTAAATCCAAAACTTGTGCGCCTTTGGCGGAAAATAAAATGGGAGAGACGGCTCACAACAGCTTCTCCAATTCGCTCTCGCCATAGACCTTGATGCCGTTTTCCTTCAGCAGCGCCGCCGTGACGCCGTCGCCATCCGTCAGCGTTCCGGTGAACGTTCCGTCATAGATGCGCCCGCAGCCGCAGGAGGGGCTTTTCTCCTTCAGCACGGCGGCGGTGCAGCCGTACAGGCGCCCCAGACGCAGCGTCTCCTCCGCGCCCCGGTGGTATTCCGCCGTCACGTCTCGGCCATCGTTCATCACCACCCGATCGTCCCGCCGCTCGGAGGGGTTTCGGGGCGTAGGCAGCCCGCCCAGCTGCTCCGGGCACACCGGCACCGCCAAGCCGCGCTTCGCCAGCTCCTGCGCCAGCGGATGGGGCTTGCTCTGCCCGTCATACCGGCAGGCGCAGCCCAGCAGACACGCACTCACCAGGATCATATCGCCAGTTCCTTTCCGTTCAGAGCGGCATACACCAGCGTATCGCCCGCGTATTGCAGCTTCATGGAGAAAAACGGTGTCTCCGGCTCGTGGATCAGCGCCAGAAACAGCTTGTCCCCCTCCCATTGGGGCAGCGCCGCCAGCGCATCCTTGTGCAGCCATTCCAGCACGCCCTCGCTGCACTCCCGCAGCGTCCCTGTCCAGCCGGTGGCGGTAAACAGGTGCATATATTCCCCCTCCCAGATATCCGACACAAAGGTGATGACGCCCCGGTACCGATAGTCGGTCAGCATCAACCCCGTCTCCTCCAGCGTCTCGCGGCAAACGCACTCCTCCGGGCTCTCGCCCTCCTCGCACTTGCCGCCCACGCCGATCCACTTGTCGTGGTTCAGGTCGTTCTGCTTCTTCACCCGATGCAGCATCAGGTATTCGCCCCGTTCGTTTTCGATATAGCACAGCGTGGTGTTTTTCATCTTTGCACCTCCGATTTACAAATCACTGCCAATAGTATATACTATTCGTATCGTCAACACAACTGTTACCTGTCAGGAGAGTATATAGTATGACAACGATAAAACCAGGCCGCTACCGCCACTTTAAGGGTAATGAATATGAGGTCATCGGCACCGCCCGCCACTCTGAAACACTGGAGGAACTGGTGGTCTACCGTGCCCTGTATGATAATGGCGGTCTGTGGGTGCGCCCCGCCGCCATGTGGTCCGAGATCGTGGACCGCGACGGTTACCGCGGCCCGCGTTTCATCCCGGAGGACGGCCAATGATCGACTATGCTGTGATACGCTCCCGCCGGCGCACCCTGGCGCTGGAGGTCACCCGGCAGGGCACCGCCCTGGTCCGCGCCCCCCTGCGGGCCTCCGATGCGGATATCACCCGCTTCGTGGACAGTCACCGCGGCTGGCTGGAAAAACATCTGGCAGCACGGCAGGCCTATCTATCCACCCACCCGGAGCCGTCTGCGGCACAGACGGATGCATGGCGGCAGCAGGCAAGAGAGACACTGCCGCCCCTGGTGGCCCACTGGGCCCAGCGCATGGGCGTGCAGCCCGCCGGTATCACCATCACCGCCGCCCGCACCCGCTTCGGCAGCTGCTCCGGCAAAAACCGTCTCAGCTTCTCCCTCTACCTGATGGCCTATCCCGAAGCCGCCATTGAATACGTGGTGGTCCATGAGCTGGCGCACATTCGCCACCACGACCACTCCCCCGCCTTCTACCGCGAGGTGGAAGCCTATCTGCCCGACTGGAGGGCGCGCCGCGCCCTCCTTCGCCGGTAATTCAGCCATTTTGCGCCGTACATTCGATACTTCGCCGCCGCCCGTTCAATCGGACGGTGGTTTTCTTGTGATTTTCACAAGAAAACCACCGTCTTTTCTGTGCGTTTCGGCAAAAATACAGCGAAGCAATTGACAATTGCGGCAAACACTGATAGGATAACTATGCTGAACGGAAACGTTACCGGTAATGTTTTCGCTTTCCTCTGACGATTTTCGTTCCTTTCGATCTGGTATAGTAGGAGGCACACCCCGGTATGACGATCAAGGATATAGCCAAACAGTGCAGCGTCAGCGTCAGTACCGTCTCCCGTGTGCTGAATGACCGGCCGGATGTCAGTGAGGATGTCCGGCGTAAGGTGCTTTCCGCTATCAAGAATAGCAACTACATTCCCAACAACAGTGCCCGCGATCTGGTTCGCACCAAGTCCGACGCTGTGGGTCTGGTAGTCCGCGGTGTGTCCAATCCGTTCTACACCGACATTATCCGCGCCATTGAACGCACCATCACCGATGCCGGTTTTACAATGGTCATGCAGCAGATCGGTACTTGCGACGACGAGGTCAAATGCGGTGCGGTCATGGAGCGCGAAAAGCGCCTGCAGGGCATCGTGTTCCTGGGCGGTCGGTTTGATTACACCCCCGCTGATCTGGCGATGCTGAACGTTCCCTTTGTGTGCTGTTCCTACTCCAACCGCTATGGCACGCTGATCGAGGGCGAGTATTCCTCTGTGTCCATCGCCGACGGTGACACCGCACAGCAGGCGGTGGAGGAGTTGTACCGCCATGGGCACCGGCGCATCGCCGCGCTGATCTCCCGTCCCAACGATCAGTCCATCAGCCAGCTACGCTATGAGGGCTATGTGCAGGCGCTGGAGAGTCACGGCATCCCTGTGGACCCGGAACTGGTGATCTCCACCGGCGGATTCGGCGCGAAGGACGCCTACAGAGCCGTGCAGGAAAAAATGGCCGAAAACGTTGATTTTACAGCACTTTTCGCCATCGCGGACTCTATGGCCATTGGTGCCATGCGGGCTTTGATGGACGCCGGCAGGCGTATCCCCGAGGATTGTTCCGTTATAGCGATAGATGGGTTAGAGTTGTCTGCCTATATTGAGCCGCCGCTGACTACCCTGTGCCAGCCTATGGAGGAAATGGGCCGGCGCAGCGCCGAGATTTTGCTGGACATGGTGCGGCACAAGGGCTCCCACGCCTGTGAGCTGCTGCCCACCACCCTGCGCCAGGGCCGCAGCGTGGCCGCGCCCGGATGATACTTTTGTATATCTTTGTGATCTGTTTTGTGTATCCTAAGGATCCGTTTCCTGCATCCCAATAATTTGTTTTTTGTACCCTAATGATCTGTTTTTTACATCCTTGTGATGTGAAAATAAAAACAAAAAAGGAGTAAATATCATGAAGAAGTTTCTTGCAATGCTTCTTGCTCTCGTGATGGCCCTGTCTCTGGTGGCCTGCGGTGAGAAGAAGGACGACACCAAGACCGATGGCGATACCACCGCCACCGGCAGCGTGTACTATCTGAACTTTAAGCCTGAGTCCGACAACGCGTGGAAGGCTCTGGCCGCCACCTACACCGAGAAGACCGGCGTGCCCGTCAAGATCCTCACCGCCGCCTCCGGCGAGTATGAGTCCACCCTGGTGTCCGAGATGGACAAGGAAGACGCGCCCACCCTGTTCCAGTGCAACGAGGGCGGCGTGGCTACCTGGGGTGAGTTCTGCTACGACCTGAGCAGCAGCGACGTGTACAACCAGCTGACCTCCAAGGATTATGCCCTGAAGAACGCCGACGGTGAGGTCATCTCCATCGGCTACTGCCTGGAGACCTACGGTATCATCGTGAACAAAGCACTGCTGAAGGAAGCCGGCTATGAGGTCACCGACATCACCAACTTCGAGTCCCTGAAGAAGATCGCTGACGACATCCACAGCCGCGCCGCTGAGCTGGGCTTCGACGCCTTCACCTCCGCCGGTCTGGACGGCACCTCCTCTTGGCGTTTCTCCGGCCACCTGGCCAATATGCCTCTGTTCTATGAGTTCCGCGATGAAGGCGTGACCAGCAAGCCCGCCACCATCAAGGGTACTTATCTGGACAACTACAAGGCTATCTGGGATCTGTACACCACTGACTCCGCCACCACCGGCGCTGCCCTGCTGTCCGCCACCGGCGACCAGGCTGAGGCCGAGTTCGGCGAGGGCAAGGCTGTGTTCTATCAGAACGGCACTTGGGAGTACAGCAACCTGACCGGCGAGAAGTTCGGCATGAACGCTGACGACCTGACCATGATCCCCATCTACTGCGGTATTGAGGGCGAGGAGAAGGCCGGCCTGTGCACCGGTACCGAGAACTACTGGTCCGTCAACAAGAACGCCTCCGAGGAGGACATCAAGGCCACTCTGGACTTCCTGAACTGGGTCGTTACCTCCGAGGAAGGCACTGCCATGATGGCTGAGCAGTTCGGCGCCTGCCCGTTCCAGGCCTCCAAGGCTCCCTCCAATCCGTTCAGCGCTCTGGCCAACGAGTATGTTGCCAATGGCTGCTATCCTGTCACCTGGGCCTTCAACTACACCCCCGCTGTCAATGACTGGCGTGCCGCTGTGGTCGACGCTCTGGGCAAGTATACCGCCGACGGCGGCAGCTGGGACGATGTGAAGACCGCCTTCGTGGAAGGCTGGGCTACCCAGTACAACAACGATATCGCCAACGGCTAAGCTACGGTTTCAACCACATACGCACAGGGGGCGGGCTTTTCGCCCGCCCCCTCTTTCTTACTCTGTGACGGCGTGCGCTGTCCTTCGAACGCACTTCGGAGGAGAGCTTTCGCTGTGACAAAACTACGGAGAACAGGAGTGGTCTAATGAAACGATTTCAAGCAAAACGGGACGCGGCTGCGCTGAACAGCCGACTGGTCCGACGGCCAATTCAGCGCATGGTGTGGCTGTTTCTGCTGCCCACCTTTGCCGCCTTCTGCATCGGGTTCATCTACCCGTTCCTGAAGGGCGCGTTCCTGTCCTTCTGCAAATTCAAGCTGACCAGCAAGTGGACATGGGTAGGCTTTGACAACTATCTGAAGGCCTTTGCCGACAGCAGCTTCCGCCATGCCTTCTTGTTCACGGCGCTGTTTGCCTTTGTGTCGGTGCTGTTCATCAACGCGCTGGCCTTCGCGGTGGCCTATGCGCTGACGCGGGGCATCAAGGGCTCCAATCTGTTCCGGACGGTGTTCTTCATGCCCAACCTCATCGGCGGCATCGTGCTGGGCTACATCTGGTCCATGATCTTCGACGGCTTTCTGGTCGCTTACGGCCAGTCCGTGGTACTGAACAGCCACTTCGGTTTCTGGGGGTTGATCATCCTGCTGTGCTGGCAGCAGGTGGGCTATATGATGATCATCTACATCGCCGGATTGCAGTCCGTGCCGGAGGATATGCTGGAGGCGGCCCGCATCGACGGCGCCACCAACTGGCAGACCCTGTGGAAGGTCACTATCCCCAACATGATGAGCTCCTTCACCATCTGCATTTTCCTGACGCTGACCAACGGCTTCAAGCTGTTTGACCAGAACCTGGCCCTGACCGGCGGCCGCCCCTTCCTGCAGCAGGCGGACGGCAGCGTTGTCAAGACCACGGAAATGCTGGCCCTGAACATCTACAACTCCTTCTACTCCGGCAGCGGCAACAACCGCGGCGTGGCCCAGGCCAAAGCCGTGCTGTTCTTCATACTGGTGGCGGCTATCGGACTGATCCAACTCCGGGCTACCCGTAAAAAGGAGGTGCAGCAGTAATGCAGACGAGCCTTGCCAAAAAGCATGACCGCAGCAAAATGGTGTTGACCATAGCGTTCACGGTGATCTGCATCGTGTATGTGCTGCCCATCGTCATCGTTCTGATCAACTCCTTCAAGACCAATGCCGCTGTCAATACCGATACGTTCGCCCTGCCCAATGAGGACACCTTCGTGGGCTGGCAGAACTATATCAAGGGCATGACCTTCGGCAACTATCCGTTTATCAAGGCGGTGTTCTACAGTCTGTTCATCACCCTGGTCTCCTCGGCGCTGATCCTGATCTGCACCTCTATGGCCGCGTGGTATGTGGCCCGTGTGGGCAGTCTGTTCAGCAAGATCGTGTACTACCTGTGCGTGTTCTCCATGGTGGTGCCGTTCCAGATGGTGATGTTCACCCTGTCCCGCACCGCCGAGCAGGTCAAGCTCCCCTACTTTAGCCTCACCTCTATGGCTTTTGCCAAGATCGGATTGAACACACCGTGGACAATACCTATCGTGTACCTGGGCTTCGGCGCGGGACTGGCGGTATTCATGTTCTCCGGGTTTGTCAAGACGATCCCGCTGGAGATCGAGGAGGCCGCCGCCATTGACGGCTGCGGGCCTGTGCGTACCTTCTTCCTGGTGGTGCTGCCCATGCTGAAGCCCACGTTTATCTCCGTGGGCGTGCTGGAGATCATGTGGGTGTGGAACGACTTTCTGCTGCCGTACCTGGTGCTGGACCTGAACAAATACCGCACCATCCCCATCGTCATCCAGTATCTGAAGGGCAGCTACGGACAGGTGGATATGGGCGCCACCATGGCGCTGATCCTGCTGAGCATCGTCCCGGTCATCATCTTCTATCTCTGCTGCCAGAAGCACATCATCAAGGGCGTGGCGGCAGGCGCCGTCAAGGGCTAAACTTACAACACGCCGGGGGCGGGCTGATCGCCCGCCCCCGTATATTTTGGCCGGGACCGTCCGGCTGAAAGTCAAATCCTATCCAAGAGAGAAGTTGAGTTATGAAACGAAGCAGCGGTATTTTAATGGCGGTATCCTCCCTGCCCTCCCCCTATGGCATCGGTACCCTGGGCAAGGCGGCCTATGATTTCGCCGATTTCCTGAAAGACGCCGGCCAGTCCTACTGGCAAATGCTCCCCCTGGGGCCCACCAGCTATGGCGACTCCCCCTACCAGAGCTTTTCCGCCTACGCCGGCAACCCCTATTTTATCGACCCGGATATGCTGGCGGCTGACGGACTGCTGACGGCCGCCGAGTGCGCCGCCCCCGACTGGGGCAGCGACCCGCGCCATGTGGACTACGGAAAGATCTACGAGAGCCGCTTTACCCTGCTGCACAAGGCCTACAAACGGGGCTGGGAGCGCGATGCGGAGGCCGTAGCGGCCTTTGCGCAGGACAATGCGCGCTGGCTGCCGGACTACGCCCTGTACATGGCCTGCAAGCGGCACTTCGGCATGAAGTCCTGGACGGAGTGGCCCGACGACGACCTTCGCCTGCGTAAGAACGAGGCCGTGCTGGACAAGTACCGCACACTTCTGCGGGAAGATGTGCAGTTCTTCACCTATCTGCAATTTCTGTTTTTCAGGCAGTGGACCGCTCTGCGCGACTACGTCCACCAGCAGGGCATCCGCATCATCGGCGATCTGCCCATCTACGTGGCCATGGACTCCGCCGACGTCTGGGCTGAGCCGCAGTTCTTCCAGCTGGACGACGATCTGGTGCCCAAGGCTGTGGCCGGCGTCCCGCCGGATTACTTTACCGCCGACGGCCAGCTGTGGGGCAACCCCCTCTACGATTGGGACGCCATGCGTGACGACGGCTTCGGCTGGTGGATCCGCCGGATCGACGGCGCCGGCAAGCTGTATGATGTGATCCGCATCGACCACTTCCGCGGCTTTGCCAACTACTGGGCCGTGCCCTACGGTCAGCCCACCGCCAAAAACGGCCGCTGGATCGCCGGTCCCGGCATGGACCTGATCGAACGGCTCAACGGCTGGTTCCCGCAGCTGGAGTTCATCGCCGAGGATCTGGGCTACCCCACCCCGGAGGTGGCGCAGCTGCTCCGCGAGTCCGGCTGGCCCGGTATGAAGGTGCTGGAATTCGCCTTTGACTCCCGGGATTCCAGCGGGTATCTGCCCCACGCCTATACGCCGCACTGCATCTGCTATACCGGCACCCACGACAACAGCCCCCTGGCACTGTGGCGGCAGGAGGCCGCGCCGGAGGATGTGGCCCACGCGGTGGAATACCTGGCGCTGACAGAGCAGGAGGGCTTTCACTGGGGTATTATCCGCGGCGGTATGTCCAGCGTGGCAGAGCTGTTCGTGGCGCAGATGCAGGACTATCTGGGCCTGGGCGAGGGAAACCGCATGAACATCCCTGGCACCCAGGGCGGCAACTGGACCTGGCGGCTGCTGCCCGGCGAGCTGAGCGATGCGCTCTCTGTCAGGATCGACCGCATGACCGCGCTCTACGGCCGCAAGGCATAAGCGAACACCCCCGGCAGTGCCGGGGGTGTTTTTTTGCCGTGAGCACCGCTTCCGCAACGCCGAAACCCCCATCTGCCGTGTGACAGATGGGGGTTTCGATGCCGCCGAGGTAGGGGTTAGACCTCCGCGACCCGTATTGCAATATGGGCCCTGCCGGGCAGGGCAAATAAAAAACCGGCTGCAATGTATGCACCTTTGAAGCGCATCCCACTTGCAGCCGGTCAATCATGCGGTCAAATGCCGTTTAGACACCGTAGCTTTGCGTCTCGGCCTTTCAGCCGATTTGCCAACAGAACATTATTGTATTCGTAGTATATCACTTTAGTTCCGTTTCGTCAAGTCTTTTCCGCAAAAATCCGTGTTTTCTACGCGTCCGTCTCTAAATCTCCGATCGCCGCGCACGCCTCACGGTATGCCGCGGCCGTCTCCGGATACAGCGCCGACGCGCGCTGCATATCGCTGCCGCGCAGGGCCTCCGTCAGGGCTGAGGCTGCCTGCCCCAGCTGCACCAGCCCCAGGTTGGCTGCCAGGCCCTTCAGCGTGTGCGCCGCCCGGAAGGCCCGTTGGACGTCTCCGGCGCTCATGGCCGCCTCCAGCATGGCGAAGGTGTCGTCTCCGGCGAACATCCGCAGGAAACGCTCCACCGCAGCTATACTGCCCAACCGGCGCACGGCGTCCGCCATGTCGCCGCCCATCTCTTGATAAAGCTTCTCTAAATTCATTGTTTCTTCCTCTCCAGCCACTCGGCGATCGTTCTTATCATCTGCCCAGCCTCCAACGGCTTGGGGATATGCGCGTCCATGCCCGCTGCCAGGCAGGCCGCTACGTCCTCGTCAAACAGGTTGGCGGTCATGGCGATGATCGGCAGGCGGGCGTCCGGCCTGTCCATCCCGCGGATGGCGCGGGTGGCGGCAAGGCCGTCCAGCTCTGGCATCATCACGTCCATCAGCACCGCGTCGTAGGTACCGGGCGCCGACGCGGCAAACATCTCCACCGCCTCTTTGCCGTCGGCGGCCTGGTCCACCATGGCACCGGCCTCCTGCAGCAGGTACACCGCGATCTCCCGGTTCAGCTCGTTGTCCTCCGCCACCAGCAAGCGCCGTCCGGCGATGGAGGCCGCCGCGTCGGGAAGCGCGGCTTCCGGTTCGGCCTCACTGGGCATCATGGGCAGCACCACGCGGAAGCGCGTTCCCTGTCCGCGTGCACTGTCCACCTGAATGGTACCGCCTCTTTCGTCCACCAGCTTTTTCACCACGGCCAGACCCAGGCCCACGCCGCCGGAAAGGCTGCCCCTATCGCTGTTTTCCTGGGCAAACGCCTCGAACATATGGCGCTGGAACGTCTCGCTCATACCTGCGCCGTTATCCTCGCATATAAATTCCAGCCGGCACACGCCATCCGCATAACGGGACTCGCGGAAGCTGCAGCGCACCCATCCGCCGGGGTGATTGTATTTGATGGCGTTGCCAATGATGTTCTGGCAGATCTGCCGCATATACAGCGGGTCGCCTGTAAATCGTTCATGCTCCAGCGTCAGGTCCATCACCATCAGTGCAACGCCTGCGCTCTCCGCCTGGGCGTGCGAAATACCCAGCATCTCGTGCAGCTCGCTTGTCAAACAATAGGGGGTCTTTCCCAGCGCCTCCTGCTTCGGGCGATTCAGCGTCAGCACGTCGTTTACCAACGCCAGCAGATAGCGTGCCGCGGTCTGCGCCTTCTCCCGGCAGGACTGCACCAGCGTCACATCCTCCGGGTTCCGCCCGATGATCTCCAGCATACCCATGATGATGTTGATAGGTGTGCGTATGTCGTGGCTCATGCTGCGAAGGAAGTGCGTCTTGGTCTGGTCCGCCGCGCTGGCGCGGCGCACCTCCTCCTCCAGACGGTGCTGGTAGTCCATCTCGCGACGCTTGCGCTCCTGCGTGGTGCGGAGCACCAGCAGCGTCGCCAAGACCGCCGCCAGCGCGTAGACGCCGAAGGCGGAGATCACCATGTTCTTGCCCAGGATGAACACGTATTCATTGGGGAGGAACACATACAGGCTGTACTGCTGGTATCGCTCCCGTGCACCGAAGAACGTGCCGTCCGTGCGGAGCTGGGTCAGCTTGCTGCCCGGGGAGGGGGAGGACTCCAGCGCACGGATGAGGGGCACCTCGTCCACCGGCAGGTTCCACTGCTCCGCCGCGCTGCTGCCCACCACGCGCTCGCCGTCGGTGATGTAGGTGTAGACCTTGTCATTGAGCAGCGTCTCGTAGCCCGCCAGCAGGCTCTCGATGGACGCACGGTAGGAGGCGATGATCGTGTTCGACTGGAGGCGGACGCAGAAGACGACGCCGGGATTTTCGACGCGCGCCACGGCTGCTATGTCGTATACCGCGCCGTCACGGGTCAGGCGGCGGGCGAAGATCTTTTCCGGGTAGTCCATGATGGAGCGGATCGCCTCATTGGTGTAGTAATCGCTCCAGTCCATGTCCGCACCGGAGCTGAACTCGATCTCCAGATCCTTGTCCAGCACCAGCACGCAGGTTACGCGCTGACGCTGGGCGTACCGCGCCAGCTCCTCGTTGGAGCGGTTCTGCCCCACCATACCCTCGCGCTCCGCCACCTCCTGCGCCTGCTCCGTCAGCCGCACGAGGCTCTTTAGCCGGTCGGCGGCGACGATGTCGCGGTAGCTGATGCACTGGTTTTGCAGATATTGCAGCGTCCGCTGGGCGGTCTGCTGGGCGTTGCGGATGCTGCTGTTGCCGCCGATGAGAGCCGTGACCGCCATCACAAAGACGCCCAGCACCAGCATGAGCACCCAGATATATTTGTTGGAAAACTTATTGCCCATGGATCAACCCCGCTAAAGCCGCCTGTGCGTCCACGCCGTAGCTCTCCAGAATGGCGGCCACGGTGCCGTCCGCCACCAGCTCGTGCAGCATTTCGTTCAGAGCCTCCGCTCTGCCGCTGCCGTCGTCCTTATAGAACGCCGCGCCCAGACCTGCCCGCAGCAGCCCCGGCTCCAGCACCCGGTATTCCCCGGCGCGCCCGGCGATGAAGGTGAGGTACGCCGTCTCGTGTCCGGCGCAGGCGTCCACATAGCTTTTGTCCAGCGCGGCGAACACGTCCACCGTGTCGGCGAAGCAGTACACGCTGTCCACCTGCTCCACGCCGGGCACCTGATGCTTCAGAAACAGCTCCTCCGGCTTGGAGGAGGTCTGCACGGCGATGCGCTTGCCGTTCAGGTCGCCAAGACCGTAAATATCGCTGGACGCCTGCACTATGACCACCTGACGGCTGTACATATACGGCCCTGCCCAGCGGTAGCAGTCCTCTCTGCCGTTCATGGAGAAGCTGCCCCAGAGGCAGTCCACGTCGCCTCGCTCCAGTAGGGCGTCCTTCTCCTGCCAGTTGATTTTTTGGAAACTCGCCGTCCAGCCCAATCTCTCGCAGGCGGCGGTGGCGATCTCCACGTCGATACCCGCATAGGCGCCATTCTCATCCAGATAGAAATACGGCTCATAGTTGTCGCTGCCAATGACCAGCACCGGCAGTTCTTCCGTTTCCGTCTCCCGCTGTCCGCAGCCGCACAGCAACGCGCCGCACAGCGCCAGCAGCACCGCCAGCAATCTCTTTGTCCTGCTCATTCCTTACCTCTCATGCCGTATACCTCACGGCACAACGCACCCTGTATGTCCTCCAGACAGTCCACCAGCAGCGGATCGAACGCGCCGCACTCGCCGCGCCGTATCATAGCCAACGCCTCCGCATGGGTATACGCCGGCTTGTACACCCGCTGGCTCACCAGCGCGTCATAGGCGTCCGCCAGGCCCACCGCCTGCACGGTCATCGGTATCTCGTTGCCCTTCAGCCCGTCGGGATAGCCGCTGCCGTCCACCCGCTCGTGATGCCAGCGGCAGATCTCCGCCGCAGCCTCCACCAACGGCTCGCTTTCCATCTCCTTCATGCCCCGCATCAGTTCCTCGCCGATCAGGGTATGCTTCTTGATCTCGTCAAACTCCTCCGGCGTCAGGGGGCCGGGCTTTCGCAGCAGGGCATCCGGCACGCCCATCTTTCCAATGTCGTGGAACATAGCCGCCGCGGCGGCCCGCCGGCAGTCCTGCAGGGTCAGGCCGTATTTATCCGTGCGTTCCAGCATTCTCTGCAGCAGCCGCTGCGTGATCTGCTCCACGTGCCGCCCGTGGTCCGCGCCCTCGCCGTTGCGGTAGCCCATCACCCGCGACAGGATATCCGCCGCGATGCCCATCATATGCTCCTGCCGCCGCAGCTGCTGCATCATCACCGCTGCCAGCCGCCGCTGCCGCGCGTACAGCTTCACGGTGTTCATCACCCGCTGCCGCACGATACGGATATCAAAGGGCCGTTCTATGTAGTCCGACACGCCCATGTCGTAGGCCTGCCGCACCTTTTCTTCCGAGCCGTCCGCCGTGATGATGATGACCGGGATATCCTCGATAAACCCCCGATTATTCATCTCCTCCAGCACCTGCAGGCCGTCCATCTCCGGCATGATCATGTCCAGCAGCACCAGTGAGATATCCGCGCCGTAGGTCTCCAGCTGCGCCATGCACTCCCGGCCGTCCTTCGCCTCCAGCACGTTGAAATCCTCCGCCAGCATCTCCCGCAGTATCGCGCGGTTCATAGCCGCATCGTCCACCACAAGAATATGCGGCTTGATCTCCTCCCCCTCCACGGGGGTATCCTCGGTGACCACGGCGTCCTTTCTCCGCTTGGCCCGGTACATCAGCCGGTCCGCCCGCTGCACCGCCTGGGCGATCGTCTCCTGCTGCGCCATGACGCAGCTCACGCTGATGGTGATATGCTGGCCGCCCTCGCAGCCCGGTATGCTCACTGTCCGCAGCCGCCGCTGAATGTCTCCCAGCACGGTGGCAAAGGCCGTCTGCTCCACGCCCGGCAGCAGCAGCAAAAACTCGTCGCCGCCGTAGCGCACCAGCGAGCCGCTGCGGCCAACCACCTCATAGATGGTATCCGCCAGCGCCCGCAGCGCGTTGTCGCCCACCTGATGGCCATTCATGTCGTTATACAGCTTCAGATCGTCCATATCGATGAGCGCTACACCGCCGCGGTATATCTCATTGCTCATCTCCCGCTGGTAATGGTTGCGGCTCAGCGCGCCGGTCAGCGCGTCTATCTCCTGCGCCTGTGTATCCCGCCCGGAGATGACCAGCACATAGTCGTTGATCCGGTCGATGCGGATGTCATACTGCCGGCAGCCTACGCCGCCCTGCCGGAACCGCAGGCGAAAGCTCTCGTTTCGCTCCTTTTCGTAGAAAAAGCTCCGCAGGTTATCGCTGCTGAGATAGCGCATCCACACGCTTTTTTCCGCCGACACTCCGCCGTTATCCCGAAAGATGTCACGTAGCTCCTCTACGGTGTACCATTTGTCCTCCAGCCCACTGGCCAGATTGGTTTTCCGGACCCGCAGCTTTCCCCGGGCCCTGTCATATTCACATACGGTGTCGCAGATCGGCAGCAGTGCCGCGATAAAGGCTTCCTTCTCGATCATGGCTGGACCTCCGTTCCTATCATACCAGCTTTATTATAGCATCTTAATACCGTATTGCAACGGCTTCCCCCTGAAACGCCGAATTTTTCGTCTGTTTTGCAGGCAGCGCGCCGGGGTGCGCTGTCGGTGAACGACCCTGACCCGCACAGGGCAAAATAAAACCGCCCGGACGGGCGGTTTTGTTTTGCCTTTTTGCGATCTAACTACGGCGGCGGAGGGCTAAAACGGTCAGTGCCGAAATGGAAGCACCAACAATAAGCCATGCCCACGGACCGGCGGAGGGCGCGGCGGCCGGCAGAGGCTGCCAGGCGGCATACAGCGTCATATCCGCCGTGACCGGCGCATTGAAATCCCAGGGGCGGGTCAGGTCGTAGTCACTGTACCAGCCGGTGAAGCGATAGCCCGAGCGGGTGGGCGCCTGCGGCGGCGCCAGGGGCGTTCCACGGAGCACCTCCGCCGGCGCTACGCCGCTGCCGCCGTTACTTTGGAAGGTCACGCGGCACTGCTCTGACACCACCACCGTGACGTCCCGGGCAGCGGCGGCATAGCGGCCCATGCCGTCCTCGGTGGACACCAGGTAATGGCTGCCGGTTATGGCGGACGCACCGCCGTCGGCCAGGACCTTCAGCTGAAAGGAGCCGACGACCGTCTCATCCGCCCAGTCCGCGCCGCCGCCAAAGTCTACGTAATTCATGTAGACCGCCTGATGGCCATCACGCAGCGTGACCAGCGTCGTCTTGACGCCCTCGCGGAGCAGGGTGCCATCAGGCTGATAGGCGAAGAAGGCAGGATCGAAGCATATCTCGTCCTGCATGGCGAACATCGGCCCTGTGCCGGTGGTCCGGCACAGGGAAAGCGATACCGTTACGGTATCGCCGGCGGCGGCATGGTACGTCGCCTCTCCGTTGGCGGCAAGGCGGAATTCATAGTGCCTGCTGTCGTCGCCCCAGGCCAGGGACGGCGCCAGCAGCAGCACCGCCAGCAGCGCCAGAACTACCCGCTTCATGGTCCGCCTCAGTTCAGGAAGTCCTTGAGCTTCTTGCTGCGGGAGGGGTGCCGCAGCTTACGCAGGGCCTTGGCCTCGATCTGGCGGATACGCTCACGGGTGACGTTGAACTCCTTGCCTACCTCTTCCAGCGTGCGGGTACGGCCGTCCTCGATACCGAAGCGCAGCTTCAGCACCTTCTCCTCCCGGGGCGTCAGGGTACCCAGCACGTCCACCAGCTGCTCCTTCAGCAGGGTAAAGCTGGCGGCCTCGCTGGGCTCGGACGCGGCCTCGTCGGGGATGAAGTCGCCCAGATGGCTGTCCTCCTCCTCGCCGATGGGCGTCTCCAACGACACGGGCTCCTGGGCGATCTTTAATATCTCGCGGACCTTGTCCACGGGCATATTCATCTCGGCGCTGATCTCCTCGGGGCTGGGGTCGTGGCCCAACTCCTGCAGCAGCTGGCGGGACACACGGATGACCTTGTTGATGGTCTCCACCATGTGGACGGGGATGCGGATGGTACGCGCCTGATCGGCGATGGCGCGGGTGATGGCCTGACGGATCCACCAGGTGGCGTAGGTGGAGAACTTATAGCCCTTGGTGTAGTCGAACTTCTCCACGGCCTTGATCAGGCCCAGATTGCCCTCCTGGATCAGGTCCAGGAACAGCATACCGCGGCCCACATAGCGCTTGGCGATGGACACCACCAGACGCAGATTGGCCTCGGCCAGCTGCTGCTTGGCCTTCTCGCCGGCCTTGATCTGCTTTTTCAGCTCGGCCATCTCCGCCTCAGGGATGGTCTCGCCGTCCGCCTCGGCCTGCGCCACACGCGCCTCGGCCTCGCGGCCGGCGGACATAACGGTGGCCAGCTCCACCTCCTGATCGGCAGTCAGCAGGGGCACCTTGCCGATCTCCTTCAGGTACATACGCACGGGATCGTCAATGTTGAAGCTGTCCACCAGCGTGTTGGGGTCGACCAGCTCCTCCTCCTCCTCGATCTCGGCGATCTCATCCATAGCGGGCTCGCCATCCTCATCGGGCAGGTCGGCCAGGAAATCCTCGCTGCCTACCTCGATGCCCAACTGCTCCAGAGAGTCGTAGATGGAGTCCATCTGCTCGCTCTCCAGGTCCAGCTCGTCCAGCACGTCGGACAACTCACCGGCATCCAGCTTGCCCTTCTTCTTACCCTTGGTAAACAGGTCGCGCAGCTTCTCGTTGCCGTTCAGCAGCGCGGCCGCCGGCAGGGACGCGATGGTCTTTTCGTCCAGGCCGCCCTTGGCTGGCTTCTCCTGCGCCGGCGCGGCCTCCTGCAAAAGCTGGTCCGCCATCTGCTCCAACTGCTCCGCGGTGTACTTTTCTTCGGTCATGTTCGCTTTCCTCCGTAACCTTTTTTATCTTTATACGTCTCCATCGCCGCCGCCAGCGGATCCGTGCCGCCGGTGCGCTTGGTGTGTTCTTCCCGAATGATGCGTATGTAATCCGCCAGCGCCTGCGGCGCGTTGGCTGCGGATTCCGGTTTTTGCAGCAGCGCCGTCAGGTGGTTCATCTCCTCCGGCGTCAGCACCGCGGCCAGCGCCGCTATGCTCGCGTGCCCCCGCCGCTGCCACAGCTCACCGTAGATGCGCCCCAGCAGCGGTGAGGAAAATTCCTCCGGCTGCACCGGCATTTCCGGCGGGAACAGGCTCTCGTCCTGCATCAGCAGACGGATAACGCCCTCCTCCGCCAGCGCGCTGCGTACATTCTGATAACGGATGCTGCGGTCCGCGGGCTGCAGGGCCGATATCGGGTTCATTTCCTGACGCTCCTGCGCCTTCCGTGCCTTGGCCTGCACCCGCTTGGCGGCCCGCTGGACCTCCATCCGCATGGCCTCCGCCGGCAGGGACGCCGCCTCGGCGGCCCGGGTGGTATAGACCTCCCGTTCCACGGGGTCATTTAGTTTACATAATGTTTCAGCGATCTCCCCCGCGTAGGCGATGCGACCCTTGTCGTCCTTCAGGTCATACTTGGCCGCGATCTCAGACATCGTGAATTCAATGCCGTTTGCACTTCCGGAAAGCAGCTGCTCAAAGGCATCCTTGCCCTGATACTTGATAAAGTCATCGGCATCCTGCTTTACATAATGTCCATCCACCAATCGCTGCGGCAGACGCAGGACCTTCACGGTGAACTCGCTGTTCTGCAGTAGCTCCAGCGCCCGGTCCGTGGCCATCTGGCCCGCGCCATCGTTGTCGTAGCACAGCACCAGCTCCTTGGTGAAGCGGCTCAGCAGGCGTATCTGCTCCTGGGTCAGCGCCGTGCCCATGCAGGCCACCGCGTTGTCGAACCCCGCCTGATGCAGCGTCACCACGTCCAGGTTGCCCTCGCACAGGATCATGTTGGGCCGCTTGGTCTTTTTGGCCAGGTTCAGGCCGTAGAGCACCCGGCGTTTGCTGTACGCCACCGTTTCGGTAGTGTTCATGTATTTCGGCTCCGACTTGTCGATCACGCGGCTGCCGAAGCCCACCACGTCGCCCCGCACGTCGATGACCGGCAGCATCAGCCGGTTGCGGAACTTATCGTACAGCCCGCCGTTTTTCCCGTTGACCACCAGCCCGGAGGCAAGCAGCTCCTGCTTGGTGAAGCCCTTGTCTGTCATGGCGCGGAGCAGCGCGTCCCACTGGTCCAACGAAGCGCCCATGCCGAAGCGCACCGCGATGCCGCGCCGTATCTGCCGCTTGTCCAGATACGCCTGCACCGCCGCACCCTGCGGAAGCTGCAGCTGGTCATAGTACCACCGCGCCGCCGCGCGGTTCAGCTCCAGCACCCGCCGCCGCAGCCGGTCGGCGTTGCTGCGGGCCTCGTCCTCCGCCGGCAGTGGGATGTTGGCCCGCTTGGCCAGGAACTCCACCGCCTCCGGGAACGACAGGCCCTCGATCTCCATGATGAAATTGATGACGCCGCCGCCCTTTTTGCAGCCGAAGCAGTGGTAGATCTGCTTGTCCGGCGCCACGGAGAACGAGGGCGTTTTCTCGTTGTGGAAGGGGCACAGGCCGAACAGGTTGCCGCCCTTGCGTGTCAGCGTCACGTAGCCGGATACCACGTCCGCAATGTCGTTCCGCGCCACCACTTCGTCCAGAAACTGGTCGCTGAAATGCACGAAAAGCCCTCCTTTCCCCCGCCGAACCGCAGTGCAAAATAAATCTGACAATATACTATACCAAAAAACTTCCTCAAATCCTCTTTTTTCGCAAAAGTTTTTAGCCGTGACGGATGAGGTGCCACAAAAAAAGAAAGGCCCCGTAGGAACGCAGCATTTACTAACCCTCCCGCGGCAGCGGGAGGGTTATATATTTATCTCACCCCGTCAGGGGTGAGAT
>ENA-OZHZ01000334-OZHZ01000334.1-human-gut-metagenome-genome-assembly--contig:-NODE-334-length-22614-cov-9.746886_pt1 | contig 22614 bp, 16 predicted proteins | sample MGYA00244053_ERZ653699 | MGnify/ENA primary metagenome ERZ653699 (study PRJEB26926, sample SAMN06165200) | human gut metagenome | biome: ENVO:00009003; feature: ENVO:2100002; material: ENVO:00002003...
CGAAACAGAAAAACAAAAAAGGAGAAATCATCATGGGTAAAAATGCAATCGTTGGCCAGTCCGGCGGCCCCACCTCTGTCATCAACGCAAGTCTGGCTGGTGTGTTCGAGAGCTGCAAGAGCCGCGGCGCGGACATCGTCTACGGCATGTGCAACGGCGTCGCCGGTCTGCTGGAGGAGCGGGTCGTGGACCTGTCCACCCTGCTGACCGATGACCTCGACATCGAGCTGCTCAAGCGCACCCCCTCCAGCTTCCTCGGCAGCTGCCGCTACAAGCTGCCCGACTGGCACACCGACGAAGCCGTGTACAAGAAGCTCTTCGCCATCCTCGAAAAGCTGGACATCGGCTACTTCTTCTACATCGGCGGCAACGATTCGATGGACACCATCGGCAAGCTGGCTGAGTACGGCGAGTGCATCCAGAGCGACATCCGCTTCATGGGCGTGCCCAAGACCATCGACAACGATCTGATGGTCACCGACCACACCCCCGGCTACGGCTCTGCGGCCAAGTACATCGGCGTGGTGATGAAGGAGATCATCCGCGACGCCACCGTCTACGGCACCAAGTATGTCACCGTCGTCGAGATCATGGGCCGCAACGCCGGCTGGCTGACCGCCGCCGCCGCACTGGCCAAGAGCGACGACTGCGAGGGCGTGGACATGATCTGCCTGCCCGAAGTCCCCTTCAATGTGGAGCACTTCATCGAGAAGGTGCGCGTGATGCAGGAGAAGAAGCCCAGCATCGTCATCGCGGTGTCTGAGGGCGTCAAGCTCGAGGATGGCCGCTATGTCTGTGAGCTGGCCGACGATGTCCACGCAGTGGATGCTTTCGGCCACAAGGCCCTGACCGGCACCGCCCGCTATCTGGCCAACGTCGTGGCCCGCAATCTGGACACCAAGACCCGCTGCATCGAGCTTTCCACCCTGCAGCGCTGCGCCGGCCACCTGACCAGCCGCACCGACATCACCGAGGCCTATCAGGTCGGCGGTGCTGCTGTCAAGGCTGCGTTTGAGGGCGTCACCGGCCAGATGGTGGCCCTGAAGCGCATCTCCAACAGCCCCTATCAGTGTACCACTGAGCTGCACCCCATCAGCGAGGTCGCCAACCTCGAGAAGAAGGTGCCGCTGAGCTGGATGAACGAGAATCACACCCAGATGACGGAAGATTTCCTCGCTTACGCACGGCCTCTCATCCAGGCTGAGCTGACCCCGCTCTACATCGCCGGTCTGCCTCACCACATCTACATGAAGCCCCAGAAGTAAGCGTTCTGTTTCGCAAACATACCTCCGCGCCCCTGCACCTTGTGTGCAGGGGTGCATTTTTGTACGGAAAAAGCTTTGATTTCACTTGTCTTTTACCCGAAACCGTATTATAATACTATCTGCGTCGCTCGCTGTTGAGCGGCGCGTTTTTTCGTGAGTACCATCTGATATTTGAGGAGGCAGAGCATTTTCATGGCACAGAATACCCGGACAGGCGATTTGACCAGCGGCCCCATGCTGCAAAAGATCATCCTGTTTTCCCTGCCGCTGGCTGCATCCAGCATCCTGCAGCTGCTGTTCAACGCAGCCGATGTCGTCGTCGTGGGACGCTTTGCGGGCAGCACGGCGCTGGCCGCTGTCGGCTCCAACGGTGCGCTCATCAACCTGTTGGTCAACCTGTTCGTGGGCCTGTCGCTGGGCGCGAACGTCGTTGCGGCCCGCTGCTTCGGCGCGAAGGATGAGGAGGGCGTCCACAACACCGTCCAGACCTCCGTGACGCTGGGCCTCGTCAGCGGTTTCTTACTGGCCGTGGTGGGCTTTTTTGCCGCCCGCGTCCTGCTGGAGCTGATGAGCTGCCCGGAGGACGTCATCGGCCTGTCCACCCTCTACCTCAAGATATACTTCATCGGTATGCCCATGACCATGCTGTACAACTTCAGCTCGGCCCTCCTGCGCGCCGTGGGCGACACCAGGCGGCCTCTGTTCTGTCTGGCCGTGGCGGGCGCCATCAATGTGGTGCTGAACCTCGTGTTCGTCATCCTCTTCTCCATGAGCGTGGCGGGCGTCGCTCTGGCCACCATCATCAGCCAGACCGTCTCCGCCTGCATGGTCACGGCCCTGCTGGTGAAGGAGAAAGGCCCGCTCCACCTCGACCTCGGCCGTCTGGGCTTCCATGCGGGGGCTCTGGGCCAGATCTTGCGCATCGGCCTGCCTGCCGGTCTGCAGAGCACCGTGTTCAGCCTTTCCAACGTCGTCATCCAGTCGGCGGTCAACTCCTTCGGCTCCATCGTCGTGGCCGGCAACTCTGCCGCTTCCAACCTCGAGGGCTTCGTCTATACCGCCATGAACGCTTTCGCCCAGGCTGCTGTCACCTTCACGAGCCAGAACATGGGCGCCCGCCGGTACGACAACCTGGACCGCGTCATGCGCAACTGCCTGCTCTGCGCCGCCGTCACCGGCCTCGTGCTGGGCGGCGGTGCCTCCCTGCTGGGCGAACCGCTGCTCCACTTCTACTCCTCCGATGAGGTCGTGGTGACCGCCGGTCTGGCCCGTATGCACATCATCTGCACCACCTATCTGCTCTGCGGCTGCATGGATGTTCTGGCCAGCTGTCTGCGCGGCCGGGGCTACTCCGTCCTGCCGATGGTGGTCAGCCTCGTGGGCAGCTGCCTGCTCCGTCTCGTCTGGATCGCCACCATCTTCCGGCTGTTCCACACCACCACGATGCTTTACCTCAGCTACCCCGTCAGCTGGATCTTGACGGCACTGGTGCATCTGGCCTGCCTGCTGGTGGTACGGCATAAGATGAATACCGCCCTCTCAGTCAAAGCCTGACGGCTTTGCCAGCTCTCCCAAAGGGGGAGGTGTCACCGAAGGTGACTGAGAGGGCGCTTGTAAACTTTCTGTGCAAAGCTTGACTTTTGCGGGGAATGGCATATACTATAAATAGTGAAAGTAGAAATTGAACTAGTCATTTGACTCACCAAGAAGAAAACCCCCTCACGGAGTTGCAGCTCCGAAAGGGGGTCTTCTTTTTTAGTGCTTACGGCCCGTGAACCATCCGTCAAGCCACTTGCAACGGCGACGACCGCTGCCAGTGGCGGAGCGGAAAAGTTTCCTATGGAAGACGAAGCGCTGCGGAATGCCAAAGCCTCTCCTACAAGGAGAGGTGGCATCGCGTCAGCGATGACGGAGAGGTTGGACAAAGGGAAGCCTGCCCATAACCAAAAAAGCCCCCGGCACGCTGCGGAACGTGCCGGGGGCTTTTCGTACAAAGCGGAGGGATGCGGAAACGCTCCGCCTTGGGGGTTGGTTCGTTAGTGGATCAGTTCGCTGTGGTCTGCGCCGCCCACGGTGAGGGTGGCAGAGCTGCCGCTGTGGGTGAGGGTGAAGATGGTGTCCTCCGTGCCCAGCGACAGCATGGTATCGATGTCCAGCGCCGTCTCGCGGCTCTCCGTACGGAAGACGAGGGTATCTACGCCCTGCGCTTTCAGTTCTGCCAGATTGCCCAGACAGCCGAAGAGGGTGGCGGTATCAGAATCTGCCGTGACGATGTAGCGGGTAGACTCCTGATGCATCTCATAGGTCGGCGCACCGGTTATGGTGAGGACGACGACGGTGTCACTCGAGTTTTCTTCTGCCTCAGGCTGCATGATCGGCAGAATCTTCACGCTCGTCGAGCCACATCCCTTGCAGAAGTATTCTACTTCGCCTGCCGAGTCCTGAGTTGCAGCCACACGATTCGTTTCTTGCCAATCGTGGATATGTTCACTCTCGGTTTTTCCATCAATTCGAGTCACTGAGCCTCCAGTCATCTCCGAAAAATCCAGTTCGAGTTCTTCACCTTCGGTCAAGTTTTGGTCTCCTCCTGCACCTTTGTAAAGAGCACCAGAGCCAATAGCTGCTCCCGCCTTGAATAGACCGGATTGTTTTCCTCCTTTCGCGGTGACCTGCGCATTTCCGAGAATCTTCACGATTCCCTTGGCTGCAAAGCCTCCACCAATTCCGGCAGATGCACAGCCTCCTTCTGCATTCACTTTTGCATTCTCAGAAATCGTAACGTCGCCGACATTCCAGCCTCCACCTCCGATGCCTGCACCTCCTCGCTCACACATACCTCCGATTGCGTTTTCAATTACTGCATTCCCGGAGATGGTAACAGTTCCTTTTGCTCCGCCGCCACCGATACCAGCGCCGTTATAGTTTCCCTGTGCTTTTTTGATGACCGCATTTCCGGTAATCGTCACCTCGGCCTTTCCGCTCCAGCCTCCTCCGATTCCAGCACCATACAGCCCGCCAGTTGCCGTGATCGTTCCTCCCTCAATTGCTAATTTCGACGTTCCCTGTTTACCTCCTGAGCTTCCAATTCCTGCGGCATTACTTCCGCCAGAGGCCACCAGTGAGTCCTGCGTGCTGTCTGCTGTAATCGTTAGCTTTCCGTTTGAGGTGCTATCATTCTTTTCCACGCCAGCATGGCTGTTTCCGCTCTTCAGAGTATTGTCCCCCTTTAGCTTCACCGTCGTGTCACCTTTACCTTGTACAGCCATCGCGGCCTTACCATCTTTGCTCACATCGATATTCACGTTTTCGATCGTGACCGTCGTGTCTTTTTTGGTGCAGTTGTTGATAATTGTAATGATATGCTTCACCGCTTCGTTCACAGCCTTTGTCACCGTGCTGGCAGTGTTGGCCTCAAAGGTCATGACGTCCTCGTCGTCATCTTCGTCCTCTGCGGCCTCCTCGACAGGCTTCTGCTCAGTCGATGCCTCGAGGGTGGCGGCGTCGGTCTTCCCTTCGGGCTTCTGCGTGTCCGGTGTCTTCGGCTCTCCTTCTTCAGGCTCCGGGTCGTCCTTTTCCTGGGCTTCCCCGCTTTTCGCGTCCTCGGGCCAGACGATAAGCTCCGTGCCGGTATTCTCCGCAGGCTCTCCCGGCTCGGCATCCACCACCGGCTTCTGTTTTTCGACCTCGTCCGCCGACCCGTCAGAGTTGGTCTCCGCTGGTTTGTTCGGGTCCTTGCCGCCCTTGATGACCACGTCCGTCTTGTCTATTTCGCCGATGTCATCTTTGTCTTTCGCATCGCCGACACGGACATAGGTGTCGCCCTCTTCCGTAACGGTCACCGTAATATCACCGTTTTCGATATAATAATCCTTTGCCAGTGCCGCCGGGGCTGCCGCCGAAAGTGCCATGCTCAGGGCCAGGGCGGCTGCCGCCGCACGCTTCATATTTTTCCGTAACCGCATACTCTTTTTTACCTCCCGAATTATTGCAGATTTTCCGCAATTTTTATCTGCAGGGCCTCTGCGGCTTTATTCTACCCCCCCCCCCCTTCGTTTGTCAAGTCCTTTTCATGACATACCAGCGTCGATTCGTGAACAGTATGACTTTTCTGATGTATCCAAAAAAGAACAGCACCGCCTTTCCCGAGAAAAGCGGTGCTGTATCATTTTACAGTTTTTTTGCCAGCAGATACCGGTCATACCCGCCGTACATCTCCCGGCGGCAGACGATGGCAAAGCCGCTGGCCAGGGCGTTGTTGAGGCTGTACTGATTTTCCGGGCTGACGGTGGCCCCGATGCCCACGATGCCCGGGCGGAGCAGGCCAAGCGCCGCTTCCAGCAGCTTCCTTTGCAGACCGTTGCCCCGGTAGTCGGGGTGGACGATGGCGCTGTCGGCGTTGGCCCAGCCGTCCCACGCTTCTCGCGGGATGCCCATAAAGGCGGCATAGTTGTGCGCGTCCTGCCCGCAGTACCGCAGGATGAAGTAGGCCCCCAGCCGCCCGCCGTCCCACCCGCCGATGCACAGGTCCTCTTTCAGGTAGCGGGCGATGTTTTCCAGCGTGTCGGGTACGAACTGCTCCGGGTGGGGCATCGCGGCCCGCACCTCGTTCTGCAAGGCGTAAAAGGCGGCGGCATCCTCCGGCCCGGCGGCGCGCAGGGTCATGGTGCGGCTTGCGGGCCGGCCGCACACTTTGTGCAGAAGAACTTCCATTCTTGCTCTATCCCTCCAAAATAAAATCATACTTTCCGGCTGATTCCAGTATAAATGCCGTTTGAATCATTGTCAATTTATGCTATAATATTTGCAGGAAGAGTTTTTGTGCTCAGGCACAGCTTTTCCGGAAGTCCAGGCAGGGCCGCCCTGCCCGTGTACCGGAGGAAACGAACCATGAGAGATTCCAGCTTATCCCCTTCCAGCCGCCTGGGTGGTGCTGTCATCAGCGACCGCATCGTCAGCGCTCTGCTGGAGGAACTGCGCACAGGCCGCTATGCACAGACCGACCGTCTGCCCGCTGAGGTAGACCTTGCCGCCGAACTCGGCGTCAGCCGCACCGTCATCCGCGATGCGCTGAGCGAGATGGAGCGTGCGGGTTACATCGAGCGGGTGCGCGGCATCGGCACAGTGGTCAACCGAAGTGTCCTGAACCTGCGCAGCCGGTTGGACCAGAAGCTGGAGTATTACCCGCTCATCCGCAGCTTTGGCAGCTACCCCCACGCCGACGGCATCCAGATCTACCCCGTCCGCGCAGGCGAAGAGCTGGCCCGTGATCTGGCCATCGAGCCCGGCGACGATGTCATCTGCATCAAGAAGCGCATCCTCGCCGACACCACCCCCGTCATCTACTCCATCGACTACCTGCCCCGCGCCCTGTTTGGGAACCGGGACTACACCCGCATCGACCTGTCGGGTGACATATTCGATGTCCTGGAGCGGGAGTGCCGCCAGCAGGTGGCCTCCAATGTGGCCCACCTCAAGGCCAGCTGCGGCGACGAGCCCATCCGGGCCGCCATGCGTCTGGCCCCGGGCGAGGCCATGCTGCTGCTGGATGAGATATGCTACAACCGGCTCTGCCATCCCGTCATGCGTTCGTTGAGCTACTACACGAACTTCTTCGACTTCTCGATTCTTCGAAAGCTTCTTTGACGGAGGGAAACAAAAGAATATGCGTCATCTAATCGATCCGTTGGATTTCAGTCAGCAGGAGATCACCTCTCTGCTGGACCTGGCCGACCGCATCTGCGCCGACCCGGCTGCTTATCAGGACGTGGCCGCCCACAAAAAGCTGGCCACCCTGTTCTACGAGCCGTCCACCCGTACCCGTCTTTCGTTTGAGGCCGCGATGCTGAACCTCGGCGGACATGTCCTCGGCTTCCCGAGCGAGACCGTCTCCAGTGCATCCAAGGGCGAGAGCGTGGCCGACACCATCCGCGTCGTCTCCTGCTATGCCGACATCGTGGCCATGCGCCACCCCAAGGAGGGCGCACCGCTGCGGGCCAGCCGGTACTCCCGCATCCCTGTCATCAACGCAGGCGACGGCGGCCACCAGCACCCGACCCAGACCATGACCGACCTGATGACCATTCGCCGTCGCAAGGGCCGTCTGAACGACCTGACCATCGGCCTGTGCGGCGACCTCAAGTTTGGCCGCACCGTCCACTCCCTCATCAAGACCATGGCGCGCTGTGAGAACATCCGCTTCGTCCTCATCAGCCCCGAAGAGCTGCGTGTGCCGGACTACATCATCACCGACGTGCTCGAGGCCAACCACATCCCCTACAAGGAGACCCGCAGCCTCGAGGAGTCCATGCCTGAGCTGGACATCCTCTACATGACCCGCGTCCAGAAGGAGCGTTTCTTCAACGAGGAAGACTATGTCCGTCTGAAGAACAGCTATATCCTCACCAAAGAGAAGATGGCCCTTGCCAAGCCTGACATGGCCGTGCTCCATCCCCTGCCCCGTGTCAACGAGATCACGCTGGACGTGGACGACGACCCCCGTGCCGCCTACTTTGAGCAGGTGCAGAACGCCGTCTACATCCGCATGGCGCTGATCATGACACTGCTGGGCCTCAAGGACCCCAAGGCTGAAAAGGAGGGCAACTGAGATGCTGAACATTGATGAAATTCAGAACGGTATCGTCATCGACCATATCAAGGCAGGCACGGCCATCGGCCTGATGGACCTGCTGGGCATCAAGGGCAACCGCACCTCCAGTGTGGCCCTCATCCAGAACGCCCGCAGCCACAAGGCAGAGTCGGGCCGGAAGGACATCATCAAGGTGGAGGGCGACGCCTCCTGGCTCAACCTCGACGTGCTGGCCTATCTCGACCCCGACATCAGCGTGACCGTCATCGAGAACGGCAAGGCTGTCAAGAAGGAAAAGCCCCAGCCCCCCAAGCGTCTGGTCAACATCGTGCGGTGCAAGAACCCCCGCTGCATCTCCTCCATCGAGGAAGAGTGCGACCAGATCTTCGAGCTGAGCTCCAACGGCAAGTATCGCTGCATCTACTGCGAGCAGGAGCTGCAGGTCAAACCGGAATAATATATTAAGATAAATGCCCTGTCAGCATACGCTGACAGGGCATTTTATTTATTATAATTAGACCTTCCGGCGCAGCAGGCTCATCGGCGGCAGCTCCGGGGTGGGGATGGTATAGCGCTCCATCGCGTGGGGCGTGGACTCCACCAGCTCACCGGCCTCATTCTTGATCCACTCGGGGTTCAGCGGGATGCTGCGGCCATCCGGGCAGAGCACTTCCAGCGTGTCGCCGAGGCTCCACTTGCCCCGCTGCTGGCAGCTGGCGACGCCGTTCTCCCAGCCGTCCACCGTACCGACAAACTCCCACTCGCGGATGTAAGTCGCGCTGTCGGTAGCCTGACGGGCCTGCTCCCGGCCAAAGTAGAAGCCGGGCGAATAGTGGCGGTGGCTGGTGCGAGTCAGCTCATCCAAAACCTCTTCCGGCAGCTCGAAGTTTTCGTTCATCGGGTCGGCCAGATACTGGTCGAGGGCGCGGCGGTAGGCCGCCGTCACGCTGGCGACGTAGTAGAACGTCTTGGCGCGGCCCTCGATCTTGAGGCTGTCCACGCCCGCCTTGCAGATGAGGTCGAGGAAGGGCGCGGTACACAGATCGTTGGCGTTCAGGATGTAGCTGCCGTTCTCGTTCTCGCCGATCTCATAGAGCTGGCCCGGGCGGGTCTCCTCGCTGAGATAGTACTTCCAGCGGCAGGGCTGGGCGCACTGGCCGCGGTTTGCGTCGCGGCCTGCCATGTAGTTGGAGAGCAGGCAGCGGCCCGAGACGCTCATGCACATGGCGCCGTGGACGAAAGCCTCGATTTCCAGCTCCGGCGGGGTCTTGTCGCGGAGGGTAGCGATGTCCTGCAGGGTCATCTCTCGGGCCAGCACCACCCGCTTCGCGCCCATGTTGTAGGCGGCGCGGGCAGCGGCCCAGTTGGTGATGCCGGTCTGGGTGGACATATGGACGTCGATGTCGGGTGCGAACGTCTTGCAGGCGTCCAACACGCCGAGGTCGGCCACGATGAAGGCGTCCACACCGGCGGCGGCAGCGTCCTTGATGGCCTGAGGCAGACGGTCAGCCTCCTCGTTGGTGGGCAGGGTGTTCATGGTCAGGTAGACCTTGCGGCCCCGGGCGTGGGCATAGATGACGCCCTCGCTCAGCTGCTCCGGGGTGAAGTTGGTGGGTGCAGAGCGCATCCCGAACTCGGGCAGAGCGCAGTAAACGGCGTCCGCGCCGTAGTTGATGGCATACCGCAGGCGCTCGAGGTCGCCTGCCGGGGCCAGAAGTTCCGGTATCTGTAACATGGTATTCCTCTTTTACTTCATACTTTTATTAACTTTTGCCGCCTCATCGCAGTTTTTCTGGTGGTCTGCGTAGGTGCGGGCGTAGTAGTAGTGACCGGCAAGGTCTGTGACAAAGAAATAGGCATCCTTCGCCTCATCGTCGGGCTGCGGGGCAAGCGCCGCACGGATGGCCGCGATGCCGGGGTTGGAGATGGGGCCGGCGGAGAGGCCGGTGCAGGCGTAGGTGTCATAGGCTTCCAGAATGTTCTCCGGGATGCTGTCCCAGCCGCCGTAGTAGGGCGCGACCCAGTTCCAGAGGTAGTTGTTGTCGGCGTCGCTCTGGACGTGGCTGGAGGTGTTGCTCTGCAGTTTGGGGTAGGGCGAACCCTCGGCCAGACGGTTGCGGAACACCTGCGCCACATTATCGTCCTGATCGTTGCCGGCCTCCTCCTGCACGAAGGACGCCAGAGTGACCACCTCGGAGAGGGTCATCCCCTGCTTTTCCATCTCGGCATACATCTCATCGGTGATCTGCTTGTCGAAGTGAGAATAGAACGTCTCAACGTAATGATGGACGGTGTCATCCTTCAGGAAATCGTAGGTATCCGGGAAAAGATAACCCTCGCACTTGAGGAAGCGGTCCGGGGCATCCTTGTCGTCGGGGACGTACTGCCAGAACCTGTACTGGCTGAAATCGCCGGTGTTGGCCTCCTTGAGGAAGTCTTCGGCGCTGCACAGCCCGGCATCCTCCATTTTTTTCGCAATGGCGATGGCCGTCGTACCCTCGGGGAAGGTCAGCCGGACACTGTCGGCCTTCGCGTAGGCGGAAAGCGCCTCGATGATGTCGTCGTAGGAGCTGCCGGGGGCGAGGTCGAACTCGCCGTATTGGAGCTTGCCTGCCGCGCCCTGCTTGCCTGCATACCAGCGGAAGACGTGGGGGTACTTGATGACGCCCGCCGTCTTGAGCTTCTGGGCGATGGCTGCCACGCCGCTGCCCTGCTGGATGCTCACACTCACCGGTTCGCCGGCGGAAGCACTGCCGTTGATCTCTTTTCGGATGGCCAGCAGACAGCCGCCCGCCGCCAGTACCAGGATCAGCAGCACCATCAAAATAATTTTCGCTGCGCCGCCTTTTCTGCTTTTTTTGTGTTTTGCATCGTGTGCCATGTACACACTCCTTTACCATTCCGTTCAGCTTTCCATCATCAGCCGCATATAGCTTTCTTCCACATCGAAAGGCTCCGCGTCGAACCGTATCATGCCGTAGTCCTGCCGGGTGCCTTCGCCGAGGAAAAGGTTCTGAGCCGCGCCCACTGTGATGACGGCGCGCTCCACGATGACCTCCTTCTCCCGGGCCGCTTCCATCAGCACCTCGGCAGAGCGGTCATCTTCGGCCATCAGCTCCACAAAATAGAGGGTGTCCTCCCGGCGGAAGTAGATGCCGTAGCCCTTCTCGTTGGACACGATGGTCGCGCCCCGGGCGTAGAGGTCGGTCAGCACGACGGCCATCTGCTCCGGCGGGAACTGGACGGTATCGGGATAGAAGCGCTCCCGCAGCTCACAGAGCTTGCGGGCCGTCACGGAGTCGAACTCCGCCTGACTCCACAGGTTGCGGGACACCTCTCGGGGCAGGCAGCGGAGGGCAAAAGCCCGCTGGAAACCCTTGTTTTCCAGCAGCGCGGCCTGCTCCTGTCCGGCCGGAACGGCCACGGTGAAGCCCGCGCCCCGCAGCTTCTGCTGCGCACAGAGATAGTCCACGAGTCCTGCCAGAATCAGGCTTCCCTGCCCGCAGAGGCCGTAGAGGTAGCTGCCGCTGCGTCCCTTGAGGGTGACGGGGACCGCCAGCGCCGCAGCGACGATCTCGTCATTTTCCTCAGCGACGTAGATATTTTCCGCCCCGGCGAACTTTTCCAGAGCCGTCTTGATGAACTCGGCGCTGTCGCCGCGTTCTTTCTGCCACAGTGCCACGACTGCCGCCTCATCCGACGGCTGCATCAAACGATACATTGATAGTATCCCTCCCATTTTCGCGGTTATCCGAGCTCTTTTTCCGCCAGCGCCCGCACCTCGGCCTGAATCTCCTCGATGGTGCGCATGGCTCCATTTTCCGTGCAATGGACGGTGGCCCAGCCCAGATGCGCCGCACAGTACTCGGCGGCACGGCGGCTGCGGGCCAGATATTCGATGTCCTTTTCGTGGACGTCCTTCCTGCTCTCGTCGCCATGGTAGCGGCCGGTCATGAGCTTCTGGCTCACGGCGGGGTCTACCTGTAAGTACACCACAGCGTCCGGCGCGGGCAGGCCCAGCAGCCTGTATTCGTAGTCAAAGGCCCAGCGGAGGAAGTCGTTCCACTGCTCCTGCGGGAGCTTGGAGCACTGATGCACCGCGTTCGACGTGGTGTAGCGGTCAGCGATGACGATGCCGCCCGCCTTGTAGAAGCTGCCCCACTTGGTCTTATAGCTGGCGTACCGGTCCACCGCATAGAAGCTGGACGCCGCATAAGGGTTGACGTCGTCGGGCTTTTCGCCGAACTGACCAGAGAGGTACATCTTCACCAGCGCACTGGAATCGCTCTCGTAGTCCGGGAACGTGATCTCCATCACCCTTCGACCGCTCTCGGCCAGATGGGCGGCCAGCAGCTTTGCCTGGGTGGCCTTGCCGGAGCCGTCCAGCCCTTCGATGACAAGAAGCCTGCCCTTGCTCATTCTGCCTTCTCCCCTTTCAGCGCGGCGTACTGGGCGCGCACCTCAGTGGTGCGGCCGCAGCACATCTTGCCCTCCGGGCAGGGGCCGGACACGCAGGCCGGGCCGGCGGTGCGGAAGATATGGGGTGCCACCGGGTAGACCAGCCGCAGCATCTCTTCGGCCAGCTGCCGTATCTCCCACTGGGCGCGATTGCAGCAGCGCAGGTGGAAGAAGTTTTGCAGGCTGCGGGCGTTCATGGTCACCACCATCTTGGTCTCGCAGGCGTTGGGCAGCACGAAGCGGGCGTCCTCGTTGGCCTGCTTGGAAGCCTTGGCCCGGGCCTGCTTTTCGGGCAGACCTTCGGCCATCAGGCGGGCGGTGTGGCCGTCTTCCAGCTTCTGCACGAGGTCGAGGTAGCGCCTGGCGTCCTCGTTCATGCTCTCGATGAACGCCGCCTTTGCCTCGGGGATGGCCTCGATCTCGGGCGGGATGACGTAGCGAAAATCATCCAGACGGACGTACCGCTGACTCTGGACGCTGAAGGACGCGATGCGGTGGCGGGTGATCTGGGCCAGCAGGGTACGGCTGACACCCTCGATGCCGAAGGTGAAACTTGCGTGCTCGATGGGGCTGGCGTGGCCCAGATCGCTGAGCATGGTCAGGAAGCGGGCAGTCTTTTCCTCATCCAGCCCGTCCAGCAGGTCGGTGATGTGGGCGTCGGAGTAGCAGAGCTTCGCCGCAGCCGCCACGACCTTCTCCGGCTCCGGCGTATGTGCTATCAATCGGACAGTCATCATTTTTCTCATTCCTCCGTCGTTATCTTCACAAGGGGCGCAAAGTTGGCCATGGTCTTCTTCACGCCCACCTTCTCGAAGCTGATCTCCACGATCTGGTCGCCGGCGGCGGGCTTGACCTTCAGCACCTTGCCGCGCCCGAAGACCTTGTGCTCCACGATGTCGCCCGGCTCATAGTGCTTGGGGCCGGTGGATGCCGCTGCCGGACGGGGCGAAGAGGTCACACCGCCGCCTGCGGGTCTGACCGGCGCTTTGGGCGCTGCCGGACGGCCATAGCCAGAGCCGAAGCCGCTGCTTCCCGAACCAGAGCTGCAGCCGCCATGACCCGACGAAGCACTTCCCCGACCCGCGTAATCGGAGCCAAAGCCTCGGCTATTGGACATCGGTGCGTTATATTCTTTATTCAGATAGCCGCTGCGGCTGCCATAGCCCGAGCCGTAACCGGAGGCCGCACGCCCCCAGCCGGAGGGGCCGGAGTAGCCCGACGCGCCACCCGGCACGGTATCGCTGCCGTAACCGCTGCCCCAGCCGCCCAGACGGGAGCGCTGCTCCAGCACCGGGCTGCGGGTCTCTTCGATGTACTCCGGCTCGATTTCCCGGAGAAAGCGGCTGGGCTCGTTGCGCTGGGTGCGGCCATAGAGCATCCGGGTGACGCTGTTGGAGATGTAAAGCTCCTTCTTGGCGCGGGTGATGCCGACATAAGCCAGGCGGCGCTCCTCCTCGAGGTCAGCCTCGGAATACTTGCTCATTTCACTGGGGAAGACCCCCTCTTCCATGCCAATGAGGAATACATAGGGAAACTCAAGGCCCTTGGCCGAGTGAATGGTCATCAGCACCACCTGGTCGGCGCTCTCGTTGTAGCTGTCGATGTCGCTGATGAGGGCGATGTCCTCCAGATAGCCTTCCAGCGAGGCCTCTTCGCCGTGCTGGTCGCAGTAGCTCTTGACGTTGTTGACCAGCTGGCCGAGGTTCTGCAGACGGTCGGCGGCATCCTCGTGGCCCTTGGCGGCGTCGGCTTCCAGCATGGCGCGGTAGCCGGTGATCTCGATGACATCGGAGGCGAACTCATCCAGCGTCTTCGTTTCCAGTGATTCCTGCAGTTTCTGGTAGATGTCCCAGAACTTGAACAGCGGCGCAATGGCGCGGCTGAGCTTGGCGTACTGGTCGGCATGAGAGATGACATCCAGCATACTGATGCCCTGCTGAGCGGCAAGGTCAGCAATGACCTCGATGGTCGTCGTGCCGATTTTGCGCGCAGGCTCGTTGATGATACGGCGGAGTCGGACATCGTCCCGGGGGTTCGCCACGATGGACATATAGGAGTGGATGTCCTTGACTTCCTTGCGGTCGTTGAAGCGCTGGCCGCCCACGATCTTATGCGGGATGCCCGCACGGGTGAAGTAGCTTTCGATGGGAGCCGACTGGGCGTTCATCCGGTAGAGGATGGCGTGGTCGGCCAGATGTCCGCCCTCTTTGAGGTGCTGGCCGATGACGTCCGCGATATGGCTGGCCTCGTCCTGCTCGTTCTCAGCGGTGTAGACCTGCACCTTGTCGCCCTCGCCGTTCTTCGTCCAGAGGGTCTTGCCCTTGCGCTCGGTGTTGTGCTGGATGACACAGTTGGCGGCATTCAGGATATTCGACGTAGAGCGGTAATTCTGCTCAAGTCGGATGGTCTTGGTGCCTTTATAGATGCGCTCGAAGTTGAGGATGTTCTCAATGGTCGCGCCGCGGAAGCGGTAGATGCTCTGGTCGTCGTCGCCCACGACGCAGATGTTCTTTTCCGGGCCGGTGAGCAGGCTCACGAGCCGGAACTGAGCCACACTGGTGTCCTGATACTCGTCCACCAGCAGATATTTGTACTTATTCTGGTAGAACTCCCGCACGTCCTCGTGCTCCGACAGCAGGATGACCGTCTGGTAGATGAGGTCGTCGAAGTCGAAAGCTCCGGCCTCCTTGAGCTTCTTTTCATAGGCGGCGTAGACCTTGGCCGCAAGCGCGCCCTTCGTGTCCCGGGCCGGGGTCTTCAGGGCCTCGGCGGGGCTGATGAGCTGGTCTTTCCAGCGGCTCATCTGGTTGATGGCGCTTTTGACCGGGAAGAACTTGTCGTCCACGCTCAGCTCTTTGTAGACAGCCTTCATGACACGCTGGGAGTCGTCGCTGTCGTAGATGGTAAAGCTGCGGGGGTAGCCGATCTCCTCGGCCCAGCGGCGGAGAATGCGGACGCAGGCCGAGTGGAAGGTGGAGGCAAACACCTCGTCGCCCTCTTCCCCGCCCAGCATCCGGCGCAGGCGCTCTTTCAGCTCACCGGCGGCCTTGTTGGTAAAGGTGATGGCCATGACGTTCCAGCTCCGGACGGCGTCCTTCCGCAGCATTCCGTCCAGCCACGACGGGGCGTCGGTGCCGGTCATGATGGCGGTGCGCAGGGCTTTCACATCGTCCTCCGTCACCTCCCGGGGCGTCCACCTGGAGCCGTGGGCCGAGCCGAAGCGGATGAGGTTGGCGATGCGGTTGACCAGCACGGTGGTCTTTCCGCTGCCTGCACCCGCGAGGATGAGCAGAGGGCCGTTGGTGGTGAACACCGCCTCCCGCTGCATATCGTTCAGGCGTCCGAACTGCTTTTCAATATACGTATCACGCAAAGCGCAGAATTGTTGTGCGAGATCTGTTGCCATTGTTTCACCTGTTCTTTTCAATCATTTCTGGATATATCACTTAAAATATAGTATATCACATTTCAAAAAAGTTGTACATAAAAACAATGCAAACAAAAAACCGCCCCACCGCGGTCAATACCACGATGGAGCGGGGATCTCAGGAAATGCTTAGCCGAAGATGTTGATGAGGATACCAGCAGCGACGGCGGAGCCGATAACACCGGCCACGTTGGGGCCCATTGCGTGCATCAGCAGGAAGTTGGAGGGGTTCTCGCTCTGGCCGACCTTCTGAGAAACACGGGCAGCCATAGGCACAGCGGAAACGCCAGCGGAACCGATCAGGGGGTTGACCTGACCGCCGGTCAGGATATACATGACCTTGCCGCAGAGAACACCGGCAGCGGTGCCGAAGGAGAAGGCGATGAGGCCCAGCACGATGATGAACAGGGTGCGGCTGTTCAGGAAGGTGTTTGCAGAGGTGGTGCAGCCAACAGACAGAGCCAGGAAGATGGTGATGATGTTCATCAGCTCATTGCCGGCGGTCTTCTGGATACGGTCCACGACGCCGCACTCCTTCATCAGGTTGCCCAGCATCAGCATACCGACCAGAACGGCGGCATCCGGCACGATGAGGGAGACGATGATGGTGACCATGATGGGGAAGATGATCCTCTCGGTCTTGGTCACGGTGCGCAGCTGCTTCATCACGACGGTACGCTCCTTTTTGGAGGTCAGGGCCTTCATGATGGGGGGCTGGATGACGGGCACCAGAGCCATGTAGCTGTAGGCCGCGACGGCGATGGAGCCCAGCAGCTCAGGAGCCAGACGGGAGGTGACGTAGATAGCGGTGGGGCCGTCTGCGCCGCCGATGATGGCGATAGCAGCAGACTGCTTCTGGGTGAAGTCCACCAGACCGGTAGCGGCCAGCAGACGAGCGCCCATGTAAGTGCCGAAGATGCCGAACTGAGCGGCAGCGCCCAGCAGCAGGCTCTTGGGGTTGGAGATCAGGGGTGCGAAGTCGGTCATGGTGCCGATGCCGAGGAAGATCAGCGGCGGGTAGATGCCCAGCTTAACGCCCATGTAGAGCATATCGGCCAGACCGCCGTTGTTCAGGATCTCGACCCACATCGGGTGCTCGAGGCCGTCACCGACAAAGTACTGCATATGGATGACGCCGCTGCCGGGGAGGTTGGCCAGGATCATGCCGAAAGCCATGGGCAGCAGGATCAGAGGCTCGAACTCTTTGACGATAGCGAGGTAGAGCAGGAAGCAGCCCACGCAGATCATCACTGCGTACAGCCAGCCGCCCGGCTCACCGAACTTGGCAAAACCGGAACTCTGGAAAATACCGACCAGAGTCTCAATAAACTGAGTCATGTTTTTCCTCCTGTGTTAAAAGGGTGCGGTGGTGTCGTTGACGCCAGCCTTGCCCCAGCCATTCTTGCCGCGGCGGACTGCCTTCAGCACATACTTGCCGTTGCCCATAGAGTAGATGGCTGCCATGATGGCTGCCACAACGTCGCCGGGGATGCCGGCCTCGACCTGCGGGGCAGCAGCCTTTGCAGGAGCGGGCGCAGCGGCCTGTTTCACAGGAGCAGCCGGTTTTGCAGCAGAAGCAGCCTTGGCAGCTGCCTTCTTGCCGTTCATGGCGTCAAAGATCTTGCCCTCCAGCGTGATGATGGCCATCAGCAGGACGAGGATCAGAAACACCAGCACAATACCGGTTATGGTAACGATCACATCATAACCTAAATCCATGGTCTTCCTCCTATTTACTTTTTTCTTTGCCGCCCGGGGGGCGGGCGGCAAAAAGCGATTTGAAGATATTATACAATATTTTCCGGGTCGATTCAACAACTATGAACAAAAATCATGTTGTTTTTCACGGTTCTGTGAACAGCGCTTCCCTCTCAGCGGCGGCCCATGCGGGGGGTGGCGTCCATGAAGCCGGTCTCCAGCTTGTCGCCCAGACGCAGGCTCATGGCCGTACCCAGCGCGACACAGTTGACGGGGTCAGGCGAGACGGTCACTTCCACCTTCAGCTCCTGGCTCAGGTACTCAGGCAGGCCGTGGAGCTGTGCGCCGCCGCCGGTGAGGACGACGCCGTTGCGGTAGATGTCGCCGGCCAGCTCCGGAGGAGTCTTCTCCAGCACCTGATGGGCGGCGGTGCCGATCTGCTCGCTCAGGCGCATGACCGGCTCGTAGAGGTCGGCGGTGGAGACATTGACACGCACGGGCAGGCCGGTGAGCAGGCTGCGGCCCTTGATCTCCATGGTCTCGTTGAAATCCGCCTTCTGGGGGCAGCAGGCCACGTTCTTTTTCAGGTTCTCAGCGGTGCGCTGGCCGATGGCGATGCTGAACTTGTTGCGCACGAACTTCAGGATCTCTTCGTCGTAGTGGTTGCCGGCCACGCGGACGCTGGTGGCCTTGACCTTGCCGCCGAGGCTCAGCACGGCGATGTCGGTGGTGCCGCCGCCGATGTCGATGATCATCCGGCCATCCGGCACGGTGATGTCGATGCCGGAGCCGAGAGCTGCGGCGATAGGCTCATCAATGAGGTAGACCTGACGCGCACCGGCGGCCATGACGGCCTCCACCACAGCGTCGCTCTCGATGCCGGTGATGGCGGCAGGCACACAGACGGCCACACGGGGTTTGACCATGTGGGAGCTGTAGACCTGATTGACGAAGCGGCAGATGAGCTCCCGGGTCATGGTGTGGTCGCTGATGACGCCATCCTTCAGCGGGAAGATGGCGGAGATGTAGTTGGGCGTGCGGCCCACCATTGCAAGGGCCTTGTCGCCGGCCTCAAGCACGCAGTTCTTGCGGGTATCCACCGCCACCACGCTGGGCTGGTTGAGCACGACGCCCTGCCCCTCCTGCGCGATGATGATGGTCGTCGTACCAAGATCGATACCGATGTCATTCTGTGCCATAATCGTGATATTTCCTTTCTCTGCTGCCCATTCTCTATTTCCATCGCCCATCTCCGGGCGCGGGTCATCAAAACACATTATAGTATAACACAGGTGTATCCAAAAAGAAACCCTTAAAGGTTCTCCTGCTCCGGCGGCAAGGCTTCTGCCAGCAGGGCGGCCAAGCCGCTATAGCGCAGGTTCTGGCGGATGTTGGACATCATCCGGTTCACCACGTCCCGCCGGCCCACCACGATGCAGAGCTTCCGCCCGCGGGTGACGCCGGTATAGAAGAGGTTGCGGTAGCACAGGCGGGGCGGCACCTGTGCCGCCGGGAGGATGACCGCCGGGAACTCGCTGCCCTGGCTTTTGTGTACCGTGATAGCATACGCAATTTCCAGCTCGTTGAGGTTCTCCGCCGGGTAGACCAGCCGCCTGTCGTCCATCCGCACCACCATGGAGCGGCTGCGCACGTCGATGGACTCCACGATGCCGATGTCGCCGTTGTAGGCACCCACACCCTGTTCCCCGCCGATGCGCTGCCACGTTATCTCGTAGTTATTGCGCACCTGCATCACTTTGTCCCCCACCCGGAAGACCCGGGCCGCGCTCTGCAGCTCCGGCTTGCCCTTCCTGGGCGGATTGAGCATGGCCTGCAGCTCCGCGTTGAGAGCCTGGGTGCCGGTGGGGCCGAGCTTCGTGGGGCAGAGCACCTGAATATCCTTCACCGGGTCGAACTGGTAGCTGCGGGGCAGACGGGTGGTCACAAGGTCGCAGACCAGCTTCTGGGCCGCGTCGCCGTCGGCTTCGAGGAAGAAGAAATCGTCCGTCTTTCCGCCCTTTTTCAGCGGTTCGCCCGAGATGATGTGGTGGGCGTTCTCCACGATGAGGCTCTGAGCGGCCTGCCGGAATATCTCGTTGAGACAGACCGTCGGCACCAGCCCGGAGCGGATGATCTCGCCGAGGATATTGCCCGGGCCGACGCTGGGCAGCTGGTCGGCGTCGCCTACCATAATAATACGGCAGCTGTACCGCAGTGCCGCAATGAGGGCCTGGAACAGCTTGACGTCCACCATGCTCATCTCGTCGAGGATAACGACGTCGCACTTGAGCAGGTTCTTGTCGTTGTGGATGAAGCTGACCACGCCGCCGGTGTAGTCCACTTCCAGCAGACGGTGGATGGTGGAGGCTTTCCGGCCCGTCAGCTCGCTCAGACGCTTGGCGGCGCGGCCTGTGGGAGCGCAGAGGGCTACCCGTTCGGCCTCGTTCTCCAGCAGCTGCAGGATGGCGTTGACCGTGGTGGTCTTGCCGGTGCCGGGGCCGCCGGTGAGGACAAGGCAGTTCTCGGTCATGGCCTTGCGGATGGCTTCCTTTTGGAGCGGCGCGTAAGCAAAGCCCTGCGCCAGTTCCAGAATCTGGATGTTCTTGTCGAGGTTTCGGGCCGTCTGCTTTCCGCGCCTGGTCAGCATGGCCAGACGGTCGGCGATGTCCTGCTCTGCGGCCAGCAGATCCGGCAGATAAATATACGGTGTGCCGTCGAACATCCGCACCTCCAGTTTCCCGGTCTGGATACAGCTGTCCAGCGCCGCCGCCAGCTTTTCGGGGGGCTGGTGGATGAAGTTCGACGCTGTTTCCAGCAGCTGCGCCCGGGGCAGACAGGTGTGGCCGTTGCCGGCGTTGTGGCGCAGGGTGCGCAGAAGGGCGGCTTCCAGCCGCTGGGCGCAGTCCCCTGCCATCTGGTAATACTGGGCGATGCTGTCGGCGTGGCGGAAGTCCAGCTGCAGCGGCTCCCCGCAGAGCAGGTAGGGGTTCTGCTGGATGGCCTGCATGGCCCCCGGCCCGAAGGTACGGAAGACTTCCATCGCCCGGCGGGGGCTGATCTCGAACTGAGCCAGATAGGCGATGAGCTCCCGCATTCCGAACATCCGCTTGAACTCCTGCTGGATGCGGTCGGCCTTGTCCGCCGAGATGCCCGGGATGAGGGTGAGCTGGGCGGGGTCGTTGGCGATAACTTCCAGCGCCGCCGCGCCGAATTTGTCAATGATCTTATCCGCCGTCCGTGCGCCGATGTAGGGCAGCGACCGGCTGGCGAGGAAAGCGTAGACGGCCTCGAGGTCTTTGGGCATATCCGTCTCGCACTCCTGTGCGTGGAACTGTCGGCCATAGGTGGCGTGGTTTTCGTACCTGCCCCGGCAGACGACGCTTTCACCGGCGTGGAGCTCTCCCACCACGCCGCACACAACGGTGACGACACCGCCGCCCGACACCTCGAACACGGTGTAGCCGTTGTCCTCGTTCAGGTAGATGATGTCCTCTACCGTGCCTTCCAGCCGTTCCAGCTCCTGCTCCATCGTCCCGCCTCCTCGTTTTGACACAACTATATATAGTATAGCGGTTTTGGGGGGATTTGTAAATACAACAAAAGCTCCCCCGAAGGGGAGCTGTAGAGATACATTTATTTTGCCAGCAGTTCATTGCGGGTAAGCCCATTCAAAACCATCGTCAGTCCGCCGTTTACTTCCGTCAGGCGGAAAGAGGCATCCTCGCCGCCTGCTGCGGCCAGAGCGTCCGTGCTGAGGGTCTGCTCACCGCCGTTCCAGCGCAGGCAGAGCTGGCGGATGCCGTTCTGGCGTAGGTCGCTGACGCGGCCTTCCAGCAGGCAGTCACTGCCGCCTGCATCTACTATCAGCAGAGCGCCCTCTTCCAGATAGCAGGCCGACACGCTGTCGGTAGGCGTCCCTTCCGGGACGGCGATGCGCACGCCGCCCCATCCGCTGACGTCAGCGTCTACCCAAACCACGCCGTTCTCCTCCGAGGCGGGCAGCGGGGTGGCATCCTTGCTGTAGTCCTCCATGACCTTACCGGTGTTATCCTTACGGGTCAGGATACCGGTAAAGTCCTTCGAAAGAAGGTCGTCGTTGGAAATTTCGCCATTCTTGCCGCCGATGGACACGTCACCGCCTGCTTCAGTAGTTACTTTAGCGTTGCCCTCGATAACAATGTCGATGGCGTCGCCCATCTTATTATTGGTATTGCCGCCACCAATGCCTGCAGCACCATTTCCAGCCTTGTCATCACGCGGGGCATATCCGCTGCCGCCGCCGATACCTGCCGCTCCACCGCCTGAATCGCTGGTAACGCTACCGCCGGTTGCGATAACCGTGCCTCCCTCGATGGTGATGTCACTGCCCTTGCCAACATTACCATACCGACCACTGAAACCGCCGCCGATACCGGCACCGGCTGCTTCGGCGTCGCCGCCGCCGGTAGCTTCCACATAGGTCTTGTCACCGCTGATGGTGATGTTGCTGCCATTGCCGCCAATGCCGCTGCCGCCGCCAATGCCTGCACCCTGTGCACCACCGTTGGCTGTTACATGAGCGCCATCGCTGATGGTAATGTTTTCGCCAGCACCCATTGCACCGCCGCCGATGCCAGCGCCATACTTGCCGCCGTTGGCGTTCACTACAGTATCTTCACCGCTGATAGAGATATTGGTGCCGCCTTTGCCATAACCTCCGCCGATGCCTGCACCCTGACATCCACTGGTGCCGTCCGGCTTCCGGCTGCCGTTGGCCGTGACATTGCCGCCGGTGATTTTGATGTCAGTTCCGCTGCCGTTAAAACCGCCACCAATGCCAGCCGCACCGCCGTTTCCTGCTTCGTTGTTGTTGCATCCGCCGGTCGCTGTGATAGTACCGCCAGTAATCTCAATGTTACTGCCGCTGTTGTTTTTTGCTCCTCCAATACCTGCACCTTGTGCGCCGCCAGTCGCCGTCAGAGAGCCTTTTTCGCCAGTATCATCCTTAATGGTCAGTGTACCCTTAGAGTCGCTGTTGTTCTTCTCGACGCCTGCGTGGTTAGCGCCGCTCTTCAGCTCGTTCTTGCCGTCCAGCTCCAGCCGGACGTTGCCGTCGCCTTCTACCTTGAGGGCGGCGTCTTTGTCCGACTTGATGCTGACGTCCTTGAGGGTCACGTCAGAGGTCTGCCCCCCCCCCCCCC
>ENA-OZHZ01000351-OZHZ01000351.1-human-gut-metagenome-genome-assembly--contig:-NODE-351-length-22164-cov-6.843774_pt1 | contig 22164 bp, 16 predicted proteins | sample MGYA00244053_ERZ653699 | MGnify/ENA primary metagenome ERZ653699 (study PRJEB26926, sample SAMN06165200) | human gut metagenome | biome: ENVO:00009003; feature: ENVO:2100002; material: ENVO:00002003...
GTAGATGTCGCAAGCGACCGCCGCAGGCGCGAGAATGTGCCAAGGCACATTCTTTATTCTGCGAGTAGCGGAAAAACCACAGCACATGATGGACAGATAGGAGGAACAGTTTTTATGTGGTCATATGACAGTGTATTTTATCAGATTTCAACATTGGGATTTTGCGGGGCACCAATAGAAAATGATGGTGTTCTGGCTCATCGGATAAAGAAAGTGGAAGAGTGGATTCCGCATATGGTAAAGCTTGGAGTGGATGCAATATATTTCTGTCCGGTTTTTGAATCAGACCGTCACGGTTATGATACCAGGGATTATACAAAGTTAGATGTAAGACTTGGAACCAATGAGGACTTTAAAGAAGTATGTGGAAAATTACATGACAACAATATCAAAGTAGTGTTGGACGGAGTGTTTAACCATGTGGGAAGAGGCTTCTTTGCATTTCAGGATTTACTGAAAAACAGAGAGAATTCTCCATATAAGGACTGGTTCACAAATGTGAATTTTGGCTGGAATAATAATTATAACGACGGACTTTCCTATGAAGGCTGGGAAGGACATAATGAGCTGGTAAAACTGAATTTGCGGAATGAAGAAGTAATCCGGCATATCTTTTCAGCAGTAGAAGGATGGATAAAAGAATTTGATATTGACGGACTGCGTCTGGATGTTGCGTACAGTCTGGATATGGATTTTGTAAGAAGATTACGTCAGTTCGTAGATTCGAAAAAGGATGATTTTTATCTCCTGGGCGAGATGATTCATGGTGATTATAACCGTCTTTTGGATGAACAGAATATGTTGCATAGTGTAACAAATTATCAGGCATATAAGGGAATGTGGTCCAGCTTTAATGACCGCAACCTCTTTGAAATCAATTATACCCTGGAGCAGCATTTCTGCGGAATGTATCAGGGCAGGCATCTTTTGAATTTCCTGGATAATCATGATGTGAACCGTCTGGCAAGCACTTTAAAGGAAAAAGAACATCTTCCACTGGTATATGCAATGCTGTTTGCAATTCCTGGCATCCCATGTGTCTACTATGGAAGTGAATGGGCTGCAGAAGGAAAGAAAGAAAATGGTGGGGATGAAGCACTCCGTCCGTCTTTTGAAGCACCGGAATGGAATGAACTTACCGATTATATTTCCAGACTGGCGAAGGTTCATAAATCGGAAAAAACACTTTGCTATGGCAGCTACCGCAAGGTATTCTTAACAAACCGGCAGATTGTATTTGAGAGAAGCTTTGATGGTGAGCGGATTCTTGTAGCGATCAATCTGGAAGAGAATCCCTTCCATGCATCCTTTGATGCAGGAGCAGCAGAAGCAGTTGACCTGCTGACCGGAGAAAAAGCGGTATTTCAGGGTGGTCTCGATATGCCGGCATTTTCCGCAGCTTATTTAAAGATAACTGGATAAAAAGACAATGCATAAGAATAAGAGATAAGAGCTATAAGGAGGAAGAGCAGTAATGGCAGAGAAACGTAAATCTTCAAAAAAAAATAATATAGGAAAGAAACTGGCGCTTGGATTAATTGCAGTAATTTCACTTCCGATTCTTCTGGTTGGACTTGCCGGAATTATCATAATGCATCTGGTACAGAATACAGCATTAAATGCAGGTGTGGGAACGATTATTTTAATTGTGGTTTTAGCGGTATTTGTGGCAGGTTCCCTGTGGCTTGCAGTAGCAATTGCTGGAAAACTGAAAGCTGTAATTGGCAGTATGGATAAGATTGCGGATGGAAGCCTTCAGTTAGAAGAACCAAAACACAATGAAAAAAATGATGAAATCAGCAAATTATTAGGCTCTGCCAATGATATGGTAAGAAGTTTTGCACAGATTGTGACCGGAATCCGTAGAGCCAGCAGGGAATTAAGCGAACTGTCTACGACATTCAGCCAGTCCTTTGACACTATGAATGAAGCGTTGGATCAGGTGAGCGGTGAAGTTGCTTCCATTACAGATAATACCGTTTCACAGGCAGAGAAAACACAGCATGTACAGCAGAAAGTAGCAGAAATCGGCAATGCCATTGAAGTAATTGCCAGCAATATTACACTTCTTTCAGACAGTGCATTAAAAATGAAAGACTGCAATGAATCAGCAGAGGTGATTATGCAGCAGCTGGTGGAAATCAGCAGACAGAACAGGCAGTCTATTGATGAAGTGCAGAGCCAGACAGACAGAACCAATCAGTCTGCCTTACAGATTCGTACTGCAACAGAGATTATTGCAGGAATTGCAAGCCAGACAAATCTGCTTGCTTTAAATGCAAGTATTGAAGCTGCACGGGCAGGAGAACAGGGAAAAGGATTTGCCGTAGTTGCAGAAGAAATCCGTACCTTGGCAGACCAGTCCAGAGAGTCTTCAGAGCAGATTAATAAAATTGTTAATGAACTGATTGATAATTCTAATGTCAGTGTAGACATTACCGGAAAAGTATCAGAAGCATTTGAACAGCAGAATGCAAAGATTCGTGAGACAGAGACAATCTTTACTGCCTTGAATCATGAAATTGAAAGTGTCAGCACTTCTATTCAGGGAATCAATTCAGAAGTTGGTGGCTTGAATGAACATAAGAGTGCCATTGAAGAGAAAATGGATTCGCTTGCTGCAGCAGCAGAGACAAATACAACAAGTGCCAGAGATACATCTGAGGCAATGAACGAGTTTGAAGCTTTGGTAGAAGAATGTAAGAATGCAACTGCCAGAATTACTTCTGTAGTAGCAGAACTGGATGAAAATATCCGTAAGTTTAACGTTTCTTCCATGAAAGAAGAAGTAGAGAAAAACATGATGTAATAAACGGTATACAATTGCAAAGAGAAGGGTATTCCACAGGCCGAAGGAGTGCATATGGAATACCCTTTTGTGTATCTTTAAGGAGATTAAAATGAAAACAGAGATTTATACGATACCAATACAGGATGCATTTGCAGAGGAAAGCGAATGTCCGGTCTGCAGAATGTATCAGAAATTAGAAGAAAATGCCATCAATTATACCATTGGACCGGGTGCAAGTTACATGGAGGGAGATATCCGGGAGCAGAGTGATGAACAGGGCTTCTGTCAGAAGCATTTGGAAATGCTATATGAATATCCGAATAAATTAGGACTTGCCATGATGTTAAAGACCCATATGGATAAGACAGCTAAGGAGTTAAAAAAAGCAATGAAAGCACCACTGCCTCAGGCAGCCGTACTTTTCAGGAAAAAGAGCCAGACGGTCCATCCGGTGATTACCTTTGTGGAAGAAAAAGAGAAAAAGTGCTTTGTGTGTGATTACATTAATCACAGCTTTACAAATTATATCAATACCATTTACTATTTATATGAAAAAGAAGAGGACTTCCGCAAACAGTTTGCAGCATCCAAAGGCTTTTGTGTAAATCATTATAAAGTTCTGTTTTCCGGTGCCCCGGAATATATGGGTAAGAAATACCTGAATGAATTTCTGATGACTTTAAATGAGACTTTTATTAACGGATATGAGAGGGTGCGGGATGATTTGGAATGGTTCATCTGTAAGAATGATTACCGTTATAAGGAGCAGCCTTGGAAGAATGCAAGGGATGCACTGCAGAGAGGACTGGTAAAGGCAGGAAGTATCATGGAGGCAGAAGAAAAGAAGGAATAGGTAGAGGTAATAAAAGAAAAGGGGATAGAAGAAGACGTAAGAGCAACAGGTAAATAAAAACAGGAAAGAGAGGTATTTATGACAAGTTATATTTTACTGGTAGCAGCAGTGATTTTATTGTGCCTGTCATTGAATAAAATGTCCAACAAACTGGGAATTCCAATGTTGTTGGCATATATTCTTCTTGGCATGATGTTTGGAACAGATGGAATTTTAAAGATTCCTTTTGATAATTTTACGATTGCCGAACAGATTTGTACGGTGTCCTTAATCTTTATCATGTTTTACGGTGGATTTGGAACCAACTGGAAACAGGCAAAGCCGGTGGCTGGTAAAGCAGTATTATTATCAACAGTGGGTGTTATACTGACCGCAGTAACAACCGGAGCATTCTGTCATTTTATATTGAAAATGGATTTCTGGGAAAGTATGCTGATTGGCTCTGTAATCAGTTCTACGGATGCGGCATCGGTCTTTTCAATCCTTCGTTCCAGACGGCTGAATCTTAAGAACAATACTGCATCCATGCTGGAGGTGGAAAGTGGTAGTAATGACCCATGTTCTTATATGCTGACCGTAATTATATTAACAATAATGAGCGGAGAATTAAGTGGTTCTTCGCTGGTTGTTATGATATTCTCGCAGATTATTTTTGGCATATTAGTGGGGGTAGTTGTGGCACTGGCAGCAGCATTCATTTTAAAAAAAGTGAATTTTGCAACAGATGGATTTGATACGATATTTGTATTCAGTATGGCACTGGTATCCTATGCCGGAGCATCCATGATAAATGGAAATGGTTATCTGGCAGCATACATTGCCGGAATTATCCTTGGCAACACTCCCCTTCATCACAAAAAATCACTGGTGCATTTCTTTGACGGAATCACCGGATTGATGCAGATGCTGATTTTCTTCCTGCTTGGTCTGCTGGCATATCCATCCCAGCTGCCGAAGATACTGCCGATTGCACTGGCAATTGCGGTATTTTTAACATTTGTGGCAAGGCCGGTTTCTGTATTTGCTATCTTGATGCCATTCCGCTGCCCGGTAAAGCAGCAGCTTCTGGTGTCCTGGGCGGGGCTTCGTGGAGCGGCATCCATAGTATTTGCAATTATGGCAACGGTAAGCCCGGCATATACGAAAAATGATTTGTTCCACATAGTTATTTTCATTGTCCTGTTCTCTATCAGTATTCAGGGTACACTGCTTGGACTGGTGGCAAAGAAGCTTGACATGATAGACGAAAATGGCAACGTCATGAAGACCTTCAGTGACTACTCCGATGAAATGCCGGTGGAGTTTGTTAAAATCAGCATCAAAGCAGGACATCCATGGGAGAACCGCAAGATAAAAGACCTTACTTCCCTGCCGGATTTATTACTGGTACTGATTCTAAGAGGCGAGGAGCGTATCATTCCAAATGGCAACACGGTAGTGCTTGCCGGAGACAAGATTGTCTTAAGTGCTTTATCTCCGGAAGAAAATCTTGGCATCTGTCTGACAGAAATCCCAATCGAAAAAGACAGCAAGTGGATTGGAAAGCCATTATCCAGAATAAAACTGGGAGAAGAGAAGCTGGTTCTTGTTCTAAAGCGGAATGAGAAGGTTGTGATACCGAACGGAAATACTGTGATTCGTGAAAATGATGTGCTGGTAATCAGCCAGTTATAGATATATTTTTAAAAATTTAAAAATATATGCAACAGAATGAAATTCAGCGACACTATATATATGAGACCGGTCAAAGGAAAGGACTTAGGAAGGTATAGGGTGAGCATATGGAACAGGAACTGCAGCTGGTGTGCAGGGCACAAAGTGGGGATACCGGTGCATTTGCACAATTATATGAAGGCGTTTATCAGGACTTGTATCGCTTTGCGTTATATGTGCTGAAGCATCCGCAGGATGCACAGGATGTGGTCAGTGATACCGTGATGGATGCATTTGCACAAATCGGGGAGCTTCGGAAATCAGAAGCGTTCCGGGCGTGGATATTCCGTATTTTAAGTAATAAGTGCAAACGGAAATTAAAAGAGTATGCGACCCGGCCGGAAGAGCTGACACCGGAGCTTTTAGAGCATCTGGGAAAATCCGGAATGGATGAGCATGCAGCAGTCCGGAGCCTGTTCTTTGAGCTGCCTTCCGAGGAACGAATGATTATCGCCATGCATTTATTCTGTGGGTATAGCAGTAAGGAAATCGGAAAACTGTTAGACCTTAACGAAAATACCGTCCGCTCAAAAGAGAGCCGGGGAATAAAGAAAATGGTGGAGAAATATTGGAAGTGAGAAACGGAAGATATGCAAAAAGTCTGGAAAACAACAGGAAATTCAGATGAGATGGAGGTGCCGGTATGAATGAACAGGAGATTTTAACCCAGTTAAGAAAAGCGGCGGAAGAGATAGAGATACCAGAGGCTCTGAAGCCGGAACAGATAGAAAAACAATTACAGGAACAGAAAGCAAAACAGCAGCAGGAAAATCAGCACTTGAAACCGAAAAAATCGAAGAAAATAATTCCATGGCGCAGACTTGGAAGTATGGTGGCAGTGCTGGCACTGGTAGTATGCAGCGGAATTTATATAACAGTGACCCGTGTTGATAAGAATTCCGGTACAGGGCAGACGGATTCCATAGCAATGACGGATACGCAGCAGACTGTGGGAGAAGCTGGTGAAACAGAGGAAGCGGAGCATGTGGATGTGGCTTCTCTTGGAACAATGTATCATCGTGCATCGGATTATAAGGAGGTATATCAGACTCTTCTTAAGGGGTATCAGCAGAACTGGATAGAAGGGGAAATGAGCGCAGAGACGAGCACTGCGACATCGGAAGATAAGGCTTCCGGCAATGCAGCAAAGGATGAGAGTGCCGATATGGATTTATCGGAGGGCAGCAAGGAAGGCGGAAAAGATTATTCTACGACAAATCTTCAGATGGAAGGCGTAGACGAGAGTGATATTGCCAAAATTGATGGCAGTTACATTTATACGGTAGAGGATAAATATATTGTTATAACAGATATCCGGGATGGAAAATTAGAAGAAGTAACACGATTTTTACCAAAAGATTGTGGTGCGGCAGACCGGGTGATGGAAATTTATGTGGATGGAGACCAACTGATTCTAGTTGTGCAGGGCTATGAGACATCCTTAGATGGAAACAGCAAAGCTGGCTCTGATAAGGAAACTTCTGATAAGGAAACTTCTGATAAGGAAACTTCTGATAAGGAAACCAAAGATGAGGAAAACGCAGATAAAGAAACTGCTGTATCAGATGTTGCCAAGGACGGTGCATTCTGCTATAAAATGAATGGAAAAAGCACCACACAGATTCAGGTATACAGTATCGTAGACCGCAGGAATCCGGAATTTGAAGGAAGATTAATCCAGGATGGTTATTATAATACTTCCCGGAAAATCGGAGATGTAGTCTATCTTTTTACACAGTATCATATGACATCCGATGTGGTGGGATATGTAGAAAAGGAATATACCTCAGTGATTCCGAAGGTAAATGGAGAGAAGGTTGCCGCCGGTGAAATTTATCTGCCGGAGTCATCAGGAGAAAGTGGTATACTGGTTTCTTCACTGGATGTAAATAAGCCGGATAAAGTGCTGGACAGTAAGCTTGTAATCTCTGGATATGCCCAGACTTATATCAGCAAAGATGCCCTGTATTTATATGAGGAAGATTATGATGGGGCAATGATTACCAATATTGCAAAATTTGCGCTGGATGAGGGCAGAATCAGTGGTGTGGCGGCAACGGCAGTAAGGGGGTATGTCAGAGATACCTTTGCAATCAATGCCAGTGATGGATATCTCAGGGTATTGACCACGGATTATAGTACAGAGGATGAGGTGAATGCACTTTATATTCTGGATGAGAACATGAAATTAACCGGACAGTTGACGGGCATTGCACCGGGAGAAGAAATCTATGCCGCCCGCTTTATGGGAAACACTGGTTACTTTGTAACCTACCGGAATACCGACCCGCTGTTTACCGTGGATTTATCAGACCCGGAAAAACCGGAAATTATCGGCGAACTCAAGGTGACCGGCTTCTCCGAATATCTGCATTTCTGGGATGATACACATTTGCTGGGCATCGGTTATGAATCTGATGAGAAGACCGGAAATATAGAAAACATTAAGCTTTCCATGTTTAATATAGAAAATCCGGGAGAAGTAACCGAAGAAGCAAAGCTTGTATTAAAGGATGTAGATTATAGCGAAGCATTATATGATTATAAGAGTGTCATCATTTCAAAAGATAAGAATTTAATCGGTCTGGTTTGTGAGGATTATAGCAGCAGCAGAACAAAGCAGACCTACCAGATATATTCCTATGAAAATGGAACCTTTAAGAAACAGGCAGAAATTCCGGACATTAACGGAGTCAATTACGAGAATGTCCGTGGAATGTATAGTGGCAATGTATTTTACCTCTGGATTAATGATAACATTACATCCTATGACATGACCGATGGATTTAAAAAGATAAAGGAGCGGGAGTGATTCTTGCAAAACTTTCCCGATAGCTTTATAATGACAGTATATGTGCCGGGTGGTGGTATGAAAATATCATCACCCGGCAACTTATGCAGAATCGGTAACTGCGAACTGGAGAAATGATAAATAGGGATGTCTGTTTTCTTAATGCTTGTCAGGATGCAGTCTTCTGTTCGCCTGTAGACGAATACATTTGCGCAGGCTGTTAGGGGCTCTTAGAATTTTGACAATACCAGGCAACGCTGGTACAGGGACGTACCAGCGAGGTGCAGAGGAACATGGATGTGACTTTGCACCGTTTGCCATATATAAAAGAATTGTCCTAAAATTATTAGAGCCCCTTGCAGCCGGAGTGGTATTCGCTATAGGTGAACAAAAGGCGCATCCCGTCAAAGCAGCAATAAGATATCTTTATTATCATTTCCCATTTCGCAGCAGCCATAACAACAAGTGCAAGGGAGAACAAACATGCAATATAGAGAAAATCCGGGAAACAAAGACCAGCTGTCCATCTTAGGCTATGGCTGCCTGCGTTATTCTAAGAAAGGAACCGCAATCGACCAGGAAAAGGCAGAGCGGGAGATGGCAGCGGCAGTGGAAGCCGGGGTCAATTATTTTGATACCGCATATACTTACGGTGGAAGTGAAGCATGCCTGGGAAAGTTCCTGGCAAAAGGCTATCGTGATAAGGTAAAAATTGCCACCAAGCTGCCACATTATTATATTAAGGCAGAAGGTGATATGGAGCGGTATTTTAAGGAACAGTTAGAACGCCTTCAGACAGACCATGTGGAATATTATCTGATGCATATGCTGAATGATATTGCAGCATGGGAGCGGCTGACCGCACTTGGAATACAGGACTGGATTGCAGAGAAAAAGAAAAGCGGTCAGATTGGAAATATCGGATTTTCTTTCCATGGCGGAGCCACCCAGTTTAAGAAAATCATAGATTCTTACGACTGGGATTTCTGCCAGATACAGTATAATTATATGGATGAACATACCCAGGCGGGAACTGAAGGCTTAAAATATGCTGCAGCGAAGGGACTTCCGGTGATTATCATGGAGCCGCTGCGGGGCGGCAGGCTGGTGAATGCACTGCCAAAGGCTGCCAAAGCCATATTTGCATCTGCAGAACCACATCGTTCCCCGGCAGAATGGGGACTCCGCTGGATATGGAACCATCCGGAGGTGACAGTAGTGCTTTCCGGAATGAATGATATTGCACAGGTAGAGGAAAATGTAAGGATTGCATCGGATGCCACAGCTGATGCATTGACAGAGAAAGACTTGGAAATCTTTGAAAAGGTAAAGAAATCCATTAACCAGCATATGAAGGTACCTTGTACCGGCTGCGGCTACTGTATGCCATGCCCGCATGGAGTAGATATTCCGACCTGTTTTGCAGCATATAATACACGCTATACCGACAGCTTTTATTCTGGTATGAAGGCATATATTATGTGTACCACTTTAAAGACAAATCCCACCAACGCTTCAAAATGCCGTCAGTGCGGAAAATGTGAGAAACACTGCCCGCAGTCCATTGCCATCCGGCAGGAATTAAAACAGGTGGCAAAGAAGATGGAGAATCCGGTTTATAAGGTAGCAAGGGCGATTTCGAAGCGCATTGGAAAGTATTAGAAAAAAATATTATGAAATTTTGTAAAAAATAAAGGAAATTTGAAGGTGGACACAGAATTATAATAGCAGAGGTCGAATGACGTCCTCATAATGGTAAAGATGATGGCAGTGCATTTACATCATGAAATGGTGATGTGACAGGAAGGGAGAAGATAAGGATATGACAATTCGGGAACGGATGGAGCGCATGGAGCATGAGATGTTAAGCCCTTATGCAGCATTAAGCGAGAATTCCAAAGGACGGGATTATCCGGAGGCACCTTGTGATATACGTCCCGTATACCAGAGAGACAGAGACCGTATTCTCCACTGTAAGGCATTCCGCCGTCTGAAGAATAAGACGCAGGTGTTCTTAACACCGAAGGGTGACCATTATCGTACCCGTATGTCGCATACCTTAGAGGTATCACAGAATGCCAGAACCATTGCAAAGGCACTGCGGCTGAATGAAGATCTGGTGGAAGCCATTGCATTAGGGCATGATTTGGGACATACGCCATTTGGTCATGCCGGAGAGCGGGTGTTAAATGAACTTTGCTCCGGTGGTTTTAAACATAATAAACAGAGCGTACGTATCGTAGAGAAATTGGAAAAAGGCGGACAGGGACTGAACCTGACCTGGGAAGTGCGGGATGGCATTTTAAATCATCAGACCAGTACGATGCCGCATACACTGGAAGGCAAAATCGTCCGTTTCTCCGATAAAATCGCCTATATTCATCATGATATCGATGATGCGGTGCGTGGAAAGATAATGGTGGAAGAAGATATTCCAATCGAGATACGGAAGGTATTGGGAAAGAATTCGGCAGACCGGCTGGATACACTGATTCATGATATTATAACCAACAGCATGGATAAGCCGGATATCATTATGTCCGATGAAATTTTCCAGGCAATGCAGGATTTACGGAAGTTCATGTTTGTAAGCGTATATACCAATTCCATTGCCAAAGGAGAAGAGACAAAGGCAGAAGGATTACTCAGCAAACTGTTTACATATTATATGGAACATCCGATGACGATGCCGGCACAGTATACCGATATGATTGCGGAAGGCGAAGAGGAAGAAAGGGTAGTATGTGATTATATCGCAGGAATGACCGACCAGTATGCAATTGCCAAATTCTCAGAATATTTTGTACCGAAGGCTTGGCAGGTGAATTAAGGAATGGCATATTATTCAGATGAATTAATAGAGGAAGTACGTTCCAGAAATGATATTGTAGATGTGATTTCCGGATATGTACGGTTGACAAAAAAAGGCAGCACGTATTTTGGACTGTGCCCCTTCCATAATGAAAAGACCGGTTCTTTTTCCGTATCACCGAATAAGCAGATGTATTACTGCTTTGGATGCGGAGCAGGCGGAAATGTATTTACCTTTCTGATGCAGTATGAGAACTTTTCATTCCCGGAAGCGATGGAGGCATTGGCAGAGCGTGCCGGAATCGAACTGCCGAAGCAGGAAATGAGTGCCCAGGCAAAGAAAGAAGCAGACAAACGCCAGATTCTGTTAGAGATTAACAAGGCAGCCGGCAAATATTATTATATGCTGCTGCGGAGTGAACACGGAAAACAGGCGTATGAATATTTTAAAAAGAGAGAATTATCGGATGCCACCATGCAGAAGTTTGGGCTTGGCTATTCGGATAAATACAGTGATGATTTGTACCGCTATTTAAGAAAGCTTGGATATGATGATGCAATCTTAAAGGAATCCGGTCTTGTGTCCATTGACGAAGTCCGGGGCGGACATGATAAATTCTGGAATCGTGCCATGTTTCCGATTATGGATGTGCATAATAAAGTAATCGGATTTGGTGGACGAGTCATGGGGGATGGCGAACCGAAGTATCTGAATTCGCCGGAGACCAAAATCTTTGATAAGAGCCGGAATCTGTATGCATTGAACTTTGCAAGACAGACCAAGAAACCGCAGATGCTCTTATGTGAAGGCTATATGGATGTAATTGCGCTGCATCAGGCAGGCTTTGACAATGCAGTGGCATCCTTAGGAACCGCGTTTACCAGTGGACATGCCAGTCTGCTGAAACGATATACGAAGGAGGTTTATCTTACCTTTGACAGCGACGGTGCCGGAATTAAGGCGGCACTTCGTGCAATCCCGATTTTAAAAGAAGTAGGGCTGACAGCCAAAGTCATCAACATGAAGCCGTATAAAGACCCGGATGAATTCATCAAGGCACTTGGAGCGGAAGAATATCAGAAGCGGATTGATGCGGCAGAAAACAGCTTTATGTTTGAAATCAGGATTTTAGAGCAGAAATATGATATGAAGGACCCGGAAGGAAAGACCGCATTCCAGACAGAAGTGGCAAAGAAACTGCTTGATTTTACCACGGAACTGGAGCGGAACAATTATATGGAAGCCGTGGCGGATAAATATCATATGAGCTTTGAAGCACTCCGGAATCTGGTAAACCAGCTGGGCACCCAGGGAGGACTTGTAAAAGAGCGGACACCGCTTAAGAGTGGGCTGAATGAGAAGAAGCATAAGAAAGAGGACGGCATGAAGCAGTCCCAGAAATTGCTTTTGACCTGGCTCATAGAATATGATAATCTGTACGATAAAATCAAAGATATCATTACACCGGAAGATTTTACGGAAGACATTTTCCGTAAGGTGGCAGAGCTTCTCTACGAGCAGAAGAAGTCGGGTACTGTCAATCCGGCACAGATTATCAGTTTATTTGCAGAAGAAGAGGAACAGCGGGAAGTTGCAGAGCTCTTCCATGCGAGAATCCATGAAGTGGATTCTGCTGCAGAGCGGGATAAGGCGTTAAAAGAGACGATTCTGCGGGTGAAGGATAACAGCATCTCCTATCGTTCGGCGCACTTAGAACCTACGGATATGCAGGGCTTGCAACAGCTTGTGGCAGATAAGAGAACCTTGCAGAATATGGAGAAAATGCATATTTCTATAGATTGAGGACAAAATACTATTTAGTCCCGTTTATATGACGAATCATGAGAGGATGAACAAGAAAATGGATGAAAAGATGGAAAAGACTACGAAAAAGACAACAAAAGCTGCAAAAAGTGCTCCGGCAGCAAAAGACGAAAAGATGAGCATTGAGGAGAAAAAAGCAAAATTGCAGGAAAAACTCCAGGAACTCCTTGCGCTGGCAAAGAAGAAAAAGAACAGCCTTGAGTATCAGGAAATCAGCGAGTTCTTCAAGGACATGGAACTGGATGCAGATGAGTTTGAGAAAATCTTAGACTTCCTTGAGACCAATAACATTGATGTGCTTCGAATCATGGATGATGACGATATCGATGACGATATCATCTTAGATGACGAAGACGAGGTAGAGGTAGAAAAGATTGATTTATCGGTACCGGACGGCGTATCCATTGAGGATCCGGTCCGTATGTATTTAAAGGAAATCGGTAAAGTACCTCTTTTAAGTGCAGAAGAAGAAATCGAGCTGGCAAAGAGAATGGAATTAGGAGACCAGGAAGCAAAGAAACGTCTGGCAGAAGCAAACCTTCGTCTGGTGGTAAGTATTGCAAAACGTTATGTAGGACGTGGTATGTTATTCTTAGACCTGATTCAGGAAGGTAACTTAGGTCTGATTAAAGCCGTTGAGAAATTCGATTACCGGAAAGGCTATAAGTTCTCTACCTATGCAACATGGTGGATTCGTCAGGCAATCACAAGAGCCATTGCAGACCAGGCAAGAACCATCCGTATCCCGGTTCATATGGTTGAGACAATCAACAAACTGATCCGCGTTTCCAGACAGTTACTGCAGGAGTTGGGACGTGAACCGACCCCGGAAGAGATTGCAGCAGAAATGAATATGCCGGTAGACCGTGTACGTGAAATCTTGAAGATTTCCCAGGAGCCGGTTTCTTTAGAGACTCCAATCGGTGAAGAGGAAGATTCCCATTTGGGAGACTTCATTCAGGATGATAATGTACCGGTACCTGCTGATGCAGCAGCATTTACCCTGTTAAAAGAGCAGTTAGAGGAAGTGCTTGGAACACTGACCGAGCGGGAGCAGAAGGTATTAACCCTTCGTTTTGGTCTGGAAGATGGACGTGCCCGTACACTGGAAGAAGTTGGAAAAGAATTCAATGTAACCAGGGAGCGTATCCGTCAGATTGAAGCAAAGGCACTCCGTAAACTGCGTCATCCAAGCAGAAGCCGCAAATTAAAGGACTATCTGGAGTAATATATGAATAAACTTTCAAAAAGAATGCAGGCAGTTGCAGCATTGGTTCGGAATACCACCTGCCTTGCAGATGTAGGATGTGACCACGGTTATGTTCCGATTTATCTGATTCAGTCAGAATGTATTGGGCATGCCATTGCAATGGATGTGAACCGGGGGCCGCTTCTTCGGGCAGAGGAGCATATCCGGGAAGTTCATTTAGAAGATTACATAGAAACCAGATTGTCCGATGGACTTACGGCACTGGCTCCATCTGAAGCCGATGGCGTGGTAATCGCCGGAATGGGTGGAGCGTTGACAAAACGGATTCTTGCAGAGCATCCGGAAGTCTGGAAGAAGATGAATAATCTTGTGTTACAGCCACAGTCTGAAATAGAAGAGGTACGCCGTTATATTTATGCGGAAGGCTTTCACATTGAAGAAGAAGATATGGTGGAAGAAGAAGGCAAATATTACGTGATGTTAAGATGTGTACCGGGAAAAGCAGCACCGTTGACGGATGTTGCTTTTCGTTATGGTGGATATTTATTACAGACAAAAAATGAAATATTAAAACAATATTTAATAAAACAGAGACAGCAGTTCTCGGAAATCTTAAAGAAACTTGAAATCCAGAAGCTTATGCCGGAGCAAACTGTATTGCAGAAACCAGAATTGCTGCAACAATCTGCAACGCAACAGGATGAATTGCAGCAGAAAGAAGATGGCAGTACAAGACGCTTTGAACGGCAGAAAGAACTGGAAGAGAAACTTGCAATGATAGAAGAAGCAGAGCGTATCATGGGAGAAAATATATGAAGTGTGAACAGATACGGGAAATATTAGAGACACTTGCTCCTGTAGCAATGGCCTGTGAATGGGATAATCCGGGATTTCAGGTCTGCAGATGGGAGAAAGAGATAAACAGTATCTATCTGGCGGTGGATGCAACCGATGAAGTAATTGCGGAAGCAAAAGAACTTAAGGCTGATATGATACTGACGCATCATCCGTTAATCTTTGGTGGAATCAAAAATGTTCTTACCAGTGATTTTATCGGCAGAAGAATTTACGGACTGGCACAGCAGGATATGGTTTACTGTGCGATGCATACGAATTTTGATATCTGCGTCATGGCGGACCTTGCAGCAGATTACCTGGAACTAATGGAGACAGAACCATTGGAAGTAACCGGGGAGTGGCAGGGAAAATCCTGTGGTATCGGCAAAGTGGGAATGCTGCCAGAGGAGATAAGCCTAGGGGATTGCGGCAGGATTGTAAAAAGCCGGTTTCAGACAGAAGCGGTAAAAGTATTTGGTGATACCAGCCGCATGGTACAGCGTGCAGCAATTTGTCCTGGCTCCGGAAAGAGTGAAGTGGATGAAGCGATTGCAAAGGGTGCCCAGGTGTTGATAACAGGAGATATTGACCACCATACGGGAATCGACGCAGCAGCCAGAGGCTTAAGTATCTTAGATGCAGGACATTATGGATTGGAGCATATTTTTGTAACCTATATGGCAGAATATTTCAAGGAGAGATTACCGGAACTGAACATATACAGCCAGAAGTTACAATCTCCGTTTTCCTATATTGTATAAATAGTAATCAAAGAAATGGGGGACTACTATGGGAGAAGTTAAATGTAGAATTAATATTCATGGAAACGTAAGGGAGTATGTGCCGGAAACCACATACAAGCAGCTTGCCAAGGAATATCAGAAACAGTTTCCGGATGATATTGTCCTGGTGCTGGTGAACAACCGCCTGCGGGAGCTGCGTGAAAAGGCAGAATCAGGAAATCTTACCTTTATTACAACGGCAGACAAGGATGGCAGGAAAGCATACCGGAGAAGTACGGCGCTGCTGATGCAGAAGGCAGTGCATAATCTTTATGGGGAAGAAAAGATTACGGTCCGCATCATGCATTCCATTGCCCAGGGATATTATTGCGAACTGAAGCGGAATGAGGAAAAGAACGGAGCATCAGAGCAGGCAGAATGGGTAGCTGTCGATGAACAGATGTTAAGGGATTTAAAGCAGGAGATGCAGCGTCTGGTAGAAGCCGATTTTCCGATTGAAAAGCACAGTCTGCCGACGGCAGATGCAGTAGAACTCTTCCGGAGACTGGGAATGACCGATAAAGAAAGACTGTTCCGCTACCGGAGAAGCTCAAGGGTCAATATCTATGAGCTGGATCATTACAAAGATTATTTCTATGGATACATGGTGCCGTCTACCGGTTATCTGAAATATTTTGACCTGACATTATATAAAGAAGGTTTTATGCTGCTCTTTCCGGGAAAAGATACCAGGAAGGTGGATATTTTTGTTCCATCGGATAAACTGTACCTGACACTGGAAGAAGCGTCAGAGTGGGGACATACCATGGGAGTAGGAACCATAGGAGCTTTGAATGATGCAGTTTCTGCAGGAAGAATACAGGAAATTATTCTGATACAGGAAGCCCTGATGGAACAGAAAATAGGACAGCTGGCAGAGCAGATTAAAGAGGGACATCATAAGAAATTCATTATGATAGCAGGTCCGTCCTCTTCCGGGAAGACAACGTTTTCCCACAGGCTGTCCATACAGCTTGCCGCCCATGGCATGAAACCGCATCCGGTTCCGCTGGATGATTTTTATGTAGACCGGGATAAGACACCGAAAGATGCAGATGGAAAACTGGATTTCGAATGCCTGGAGGCATTGGATATTGACCGTTTTAACAATGATATGACAAGTCTTTTAAACGGAGATGCAACGGAACTGCCGGTATTTAATTTTAAAACCGGAAAGCGGGAAGAAAAAGGCAGAATGATGCAGCTTGGAGAGGAAGATGTACTTGTTATTGAAGGCATCCATGGACTGAATGACAGGCTTTCCTACTCTCTGCCGCAGGAAAGCAAATTCCGTATTTATATCAGTGCGCTGACCCAGCTGGATATTGATGAACATAACTGCCTGCCGACGACAGATGGCAGACTGATCCGGAGAATTGTAAGGGATGCAAGAACCAGGGCTACATCAGCGAGGGAGACCATTGCCATGTGGGATTCGGTAAGGCGGGGAGAAGAAAAAAATATCTTCCCATTTCAGGAAGGTGCAGATGTAATGTTTAATTCAGCTTTAATTTATGAGCTTGCTGTGCTGAAACAGTATGCAGAGCCATTGCTGTTTGCAATTGAACGGGACTGCCCGGAGTATCTTGAAGCGAAGCGGCTGCTGAAGTTCTTAGATTATTTCCTTCCGGTACCGGCGGATAATATCAATAATAATTCGATTATCCGTGAGTTTATTGGTGGAAGCTGTTTTAATGTCTGATATAGAAACAATATGAGGGATAGACCGTGTTTCTTGTGCAAAAGAGACATTTGTCTATCCCTGAATTTTACTTAAAAACACAAAAAATAGATAAAAAATAACGAAAAAAAACGAATAAAAAGAGAAATTTTGTTGAAAAGCATGTAAAGAATGGCTATAATAAAATAATGATGATTTTTGTCACATCATGATATGTGAAGAATGATTTGGAGAGTGGCAGAGAATGGAAAGCAGACAGAAGAAACGTCTGGGGGATATGCTGATTGAGGAACAGATTATTACAGATGAGCAGCTCTCAGATGCATTAGAGAAGAAAAAGGGAACTACAAAGCGGCTGGGTGAGGTTCTGGTAGAGCTGGGTTATACCAGTGAGACGGATATTGCCAAGGCACTGTCAAGCCAGCTTGGACTGGAAATAGTCTCGCTTAGTGGAATACAGATAGAAGAAAATGTGCTAAAGCTGGTAGACGTGGCAGTTCTGAGAAAATATGTCATGGTACCAATTGGCTTTTCACCGAATAATATGAATGAAGTCCGTGTGGCAATGGCCGACCCGATGGATATGCGTGGAATTGATGATTTTTCTATTATTACTAATCTGCAGGTCGCACCGGTAATTGCCACAACCCATGATATTATGCTTACCCTTGACCGTTTCTATGGAAGCAGTGAAGCAAGGAAGGTGGCTGAGGCATATGCACTGGAGCGCCGGCAGGAAGAGCAGAGGGAACAGGAGAAGGAGAATGATGAAGATATTGCAAATTCCCCGATTGTTCTTCTGGTAAATGCCATGATTGAGCAGGCAGCAAGACAGCGTGCCAGTGATATACATATAGAAGCATTGGAAAGCCGTGTAAGAATCCGCTACAGGATTGATGGTGTGTTATATGAGAAGGCGAGCTACGACATCCGGCTTCTGAATGCAATTACAGCACGTATCAAGATTATTGGCGGCATGGATATATCAGAAAAAAGAAAACCACAGGATGGACGAATTACCCTTGTGGTAGACCGTGTGGAATACGATATCCGTGTATCAATCCTGCCAACGGTTTATGGAGAAAAGTGTGTACTTCGTCTTGCACAGAAGAAAGCACTGACCAAGGATAAGAGGGAACTTGGATTTACCCCGGGGGAGCTGGAAAGCTTTGACCGTATGTTAAAGCATCCGAATGGAATCCTTTTGGTAACAGGACCAACCGGAAGTGGTAAATCAACGACGCTTTACACAGCACTTTCTGAACTGAATACAGAGGATATTAATATTATCACAGTAGAAGACCCGGTAGAGGCGAATCTGGACGGCGTCAATCAGGTACAGGTAAATGCCAAAGCGGATATGACCTTTGCATCTGCACTGCGTTCAATCCTGCGACAGGATCCGGATATTATCATGATTGGAGAAATCCGAGACGAAGAAACTGCAGAGATTGCGGTACAGGCTTCTATTACCGGACATCTGGTAGTAAGTACCCTGCATACCAACAGTGCAGCAGGAACCATTACCCGAATGTTAAATATGGGCGTAGAGGGATATCTTCTTGCAGATTCCGTAATCGGAGTGATTGCCCAGCGTCTGGTGCGGAGACTTTGTCCGAACTGTAAACAGCCGCATAAGCCGACTGAATATGAGCGCAAGCTTCTGAATCTGGATGATTTGGATGAGACGATGATTTTTGAAGCAAAGGGCTGCCCGATGTGTGCCAATACAGGATATAAGGGCAGAATCGGTGTCTATGAGATGATGGAAATCAACACAGAAATGAAAAATGCCATAGCAAAAGATGCTTCCACTGCCGAAATCAAACATCTGGCAGTAGAAAATGGAATGGAAACTCTTGCAGCGGGAGCCAGACGTAAAGTTTTAGAAGGAATTACTTCTGTGTCAGAGCTGGTGGGAGTATCTGCTGAGGATTAAGGAGAACTGGGGATTTTACAATGAACAGAATAGAAATGTTTTTGCGGGAAGGAAATGAAAAAGGAGCATCCGATATCCATCTTGCACCGGGAAGCCCGGTGATGTTCCGGATTGATGGAGAACTGGTTCCTGCATCAGATGAGAAGATAAAACCATTTGAAATAGAAGAAATGATAGAACCGCTGTTGACGGAAGAGCAGAAGGCAGAGCTGAAGGAAAATGGAGAACTGGATTTTGCGTATTCTATCGCAGGCTTTCACAGGGTGCGTTTTAATGTGTTCCGTCAGAGAGGTACTTACGCGGTAGCACTCCGTATACTCTCGTTTGAGATACCGGAAGCAAAGCGGCTGGGTATTCCACCATCTGTGGTTGACCTGACCAACCGCAAGCGTGGACTGGTATTGGTAACAGGACCGACCGGAAGTGGTAAATCTACCACACTGGCGTCTTTGATACATATTATTTCCGAAACATATGCTAAGACAATTATTACACTGGAAGACCCGATTGAGTATTTGCATCCTCACAGCAAGTCAATTGTATTGCAGAGGGAAATCGGTTACGACAGTAAGAGTTATGCGTCAGCACTTCGCGCCGCATTGCGTGAAGACCCGGATGTAATTCTGGTGGGGGAGATGCGTGACCTAGAAACAATCAGTATTGCGATTACGGCGGCAGAGACCGGACATCTGGTATTTTCAACCCTGCATACCAACAGTGCAGCAGCAACCATTGACCGTGTCATTGACGTGTTTCCACCGCATCAGCAGCAGCAGACCAGGATACAGCTGTCAGGTGTTATTGAAGGAATTATCGCTCAGCAGCTTCTTCCAAAGGAAGGCGGTGGACGTGTGGCGGCTTACGAGGTCATGCTTGCCACTCCGGCAATCCGTAACCTGATACGTGAAGGAAAGAGCTTCCAGATACAGTCTATGATACAGACCAGCAAGAAGCTTGGCATGCAGGCAATGGATGATGCCATTTATGACCTTTATATGCAGAATAAGATATCAGCAGAAGATGCCGTAAGTTTTGCACAGGAGCCGGCAGTTATGCAGCAGAAGGTAACGCTATTCTAAACTGCGGAGCATCTGCAGGGAACTGTTAACAGCAGCTTCCGTGGATACCGTAGAATGAGAAAAATGGTTAACAAATTTGAAATTTAACCGATAAATATACTGTAAGGGGGATGAGAAGGTGCCCAGTTATTCATATATAGCAGTGGATGCCATGGGAAAAGAGAAGAAGGCAACCATTGATGCAGAAAATCAGGACAAGGCAGCAGCCCGGCTTAAGAAAAACGGACTTACTTTAATATCCATAAAGGAAGTCGGATTGTTAGAAAAGGACGTTAAATTAAGCTTTGGGCGGAAAGTAAAACCAAGGGATTTAAGCGTGTTCTGCCGGCAGTTTGTCAGTATGATAGAAGCCGGGGTTACGGTAATTGATGCCCTTGGAATGTTAGAGGAACAGACGGAAAATAAGAGGCTTTCCGCTGCACTTCATGAAGTGCGTACCGAAGTGGAGAAAGGACAGACACTATCCGAAGCCATGGGACATCAGGGAGAGATTTTCCCGGAAATGCTAGTGAATATGGTGGCGGCAGGAGAGACCTCCGGTAATATCGAGCTTTCCTTCAGCCGTATGGCAGTGCAGTTTGATAAGACGGCAAAACTGTCCGGCTTAATGAAAAAATCACTGGCTTATCCGGTGGTACTGCTGATTGTGGCAGTATTAATCGTCATTCTGATGGTAGTAAAGGTAATACCGGGATATGCAGCAACCTTTGAACAGGCAGGTATGCAGCTGCCGGGCATCACCCGGGCAATGATGAGCATGAGCCATGTGATTACAAAATTCTGGTATCTTTTCGTGGGAGGAATCCTGCTGATTGTACTTGGTATCCGGGAATGGCGCAAGACAGAGAGCGGAAAGCTGTTCTTTGGTAAAATAGCCATGAAGCTTCCATTGTTTGGCAAGTTAAACATAAAGACATATTCTTCACAATTTGCCCGTACATTAAGTACTTTAATGTATGCAGGAATTCCATTGATTCATGGAATTGATGCAGTCACCAAGCTGATGAAGAACCGCCATTTCCAGCTGCAATTGCAGTCAGCAAGAGAGGAAGTGGCAAAGGGCGTTCCGTTATCAGAACCGCTGCGGAAGGGCGGACTGTTTCCGCCTATGGTAATCCACATGCTTTCTATCGGCGAGGAAACCGGTGATATTGAGGGCATGTTAGACAAGCTGGCCGATTATTATGATGAAGAGGTTGAGATGACTACCCAGACGGTTATGGCGGCAATGGAACCAATGATTATCGTAGTAATGGCAATTATCGTAGTCATTCTGATTGCAGCAATATATGCGCCGATGCTTTCTATGTACAACCAGCTCGGCAACATGTAAAACGAATTAAGATTCCGTAATAGGGGCGGAATTTTAAGATAAAATATTTATATTTATACAAGAAGGAGAATAGCATTATGAACAAGATTAGAAACAGAAAGAACAACAAAGGCTTTTCATTAGTTGAGTTAATCATCGTTATTGCCATCATGGCAATCTTAGCAGGAATCTTAATTCCTCAGTTTGTTAAGTACATCAGCAGCTCCAAAGTATCCGGAGATATCCAGCAGGCAGAGAACATCTACAATGCAGTAGCAGCTCAGTACGCAGATTCTCAGGGAAATGCACCAACAGGTATGACTTATGATGGAAACAAGCATATAGTAGACAAAGATGTTGCAGAGGCATTAGATATGGGAAAAGCAGCACCTACATGTAAAGTAGATTCCACCTATAAATTTATGTATAGCTGTGATGACAAGGGTACGGTTGCTGTATATCTTGCACCAGAAAGCTCGGATGGTTCAGCATCTGTCTCTTATACACATCTGACGCTGCCGACGACTTAATAGGTGTAGA
>ENA-OZHZ01000353-OZHZ01000353.1-human-gut-metagenome-genome-assembly--contig:-NODE-353-length-22080-cov-9.581930_pt1 | contig 22080 bp, 13 predicted proteins | sample MGYA00244053_ERZ653699 | MGnify/ENA primary metagenome ERZ653699 (study PRJEB26926, sample SAMN06165200) | human gut metagenome | biome: ENVO:00009003; feature: ENVO:2100002; material: ENVO:00002003...
ACAAGGACCAAGACAAGGACCAAGACAAGGACCAAGACAAGGACCAAGACAAGGATAACGCCGAAACCAAGGAAAGCAAGAGGGACGAAAATGAAATGAAAAATGCCCGGCTTCCCTCCTCTCCGGAAAAAGACAGGCTGCCAGAAACGTCCGGAATGGAAAAACCGCAGCCCCAGCCGGAAGATAACAAGCCCGTTCCGGCAGCCGCACAAAAGGAAAGCAGGGAGGAAAAGGAACGCAGGGAAGCAAGAGCCATCCTGATGGAACGCAGGGACATTGAACCCGGCTGCCCCGTTCCCCAGCGTTCTCCGGAAATTCCTCCGGATAAGGATTACTAACCCATTCCGCCCGCTTCCGCGAAGCCACCCCTTTAAACATATCCCGCAAAACAAGATGAAAAAACTGCTCGCCATTCTTTCGCTTTTCTTCTGCATGACTGTCACGCTTATGGCTCAGCAGGTGGTTACCACCTGGCTGTCCGACGCCGTTGTGCCGGGAGAACAAACCCGTCTCTTCATCATCCTGACAGACGGCAGCATCGCCCGCCAGGACCCGCTTCCCCGGGTAAAGGGCGCCAGCCTGCGCTGGGTCAGCCAGGGCAACTACATCCGCTGGCCGGGGTCTCCAAACCAATCCGCCTTCCTGATGGCCATTGAAGTAACGCCGGACGAAGTGGGCACCGTGGAAATCCCTTCCCTGACCCTGCAGGCCAACAATGGCCGCACCTATACCACGCTTCCCCAGACGCTGACTGTCTACCCGTACAGCGCCATCAAATGGAATACGCTGAACCTGAACGGTACAGCAGTCCCGTACGGCATGCTGTGGCATGTGGACAACCAGAAACCCTATGTCCATCAGCCGGACCGCTGCGAACTGAAAATTTACGCCCCGGAATACATTCTGGAATACACGGCGCCCGCCATTACCACCTCCAACCTGGCTACCTGGCGCTTTGAACCCACGCTGGTGGAACTGCTCCGCGGACAGCCTCGCGGTTCTGTACTTTACAAAGGCGTCAACTGGAATGTCATGACCTTCCAGAGCACCCTGTTCCCGCTGCGCGCCGGGGAGGTAACGGCATCCGGCACTGTCACGGCACGCGCCGCCCTGCCGGAGGCGGACCCTCTCATCGCCAACTTCATCCGTTCGGAAGTACTGGTGGAAATGGCCATTCCGGAAGTGAAAATCACAGCCCAGGAACTCCCTCCGGGAGCTCCCTCTTCCTTCACCAATGCCGTAGGGAATTTCCGCATCTCCTCCACCACGGATGCGCGGGATCTCAGCGCCAATGAACCCATTACTGTTAAAATCAAGGTAACAGGAACAGGAAATATCCACAGTATCGCCTGCCCGGCCCTCACAGACGCCTCCAACTGGAAACTCTATCCTCCCAACAAGCTGGACCCGGGCCAGAATACGCGCTCCATCCAGGGAACCGTGGAATTTCAGCAAATGATGCGCCCGGTTGCCCAAACGGATGCCATCCCTCCCTTTGAACTCACTTTTTTTGACCCCAGCACGCAACAGTACAAAACCGTAACCACAGCCCCCATTCCCCTGGAATGGAAGGCCTCAGCCATTACTGGAACGGCGGCCGGAGGCGCCGCTCCCGCCACGCCTCCCCCGGCAGGTACCATTCCGGTAGCTGAAATGACGGATATTTACGGACTCATGCCCGCCATCGTCATGAACGCCCTTACCGCTCCGGCTCACTGGGGGTGGTATTTCCTGGCCTACATCCCCGCCGTCATCCTGCTGGGAATGGCTCTTATCCGCTACATCCGGAAAATACGGAAGGAAAGCTTCACGGCCAGGGAACGCATGAGAGCCTTCCGCAGGCTCGCTTCCACTCCGCGCCAGGCAAGCTCCACGGAATTCCTGCGTGCCGCCGGCAACTTTATTGAATCCTATATTCCACCTTCCAAGCAGAATGAAAAAATGAAAGATATACTTCAACTCCGGGACGACAGGGCATTCAAGCCTTCGGAATCTTCGGAAGAACTGCCGCACGCGGAACGCCAGCACATGCTCCAGGCTATTAAAAAAGCCATTGCCAAGCTTCCCGTTCTCATGATGGCCGCCATACTGGCCCTGTCTCTGGCCGGAACAGCCGGAAACGCGTCGGAAACGGACAACCTGGGCGTAAAAGCCTATGAACAGGGAGAGTACGCCAAAGCCATTGACTATTTCAGCAAGGAAAGCGGCAATATGAACCTTTCCAAGGCAGAACGCGCCTACGCCTGTTTCGGCATCGGTAATTCCTATTACCGCATGAACAAACCCGGTCTGGCCGCTCTCAATTACCGCCGTGCTCTGGAACTCTCCCCATACTTCACGGAAGCTGAATACAATCTGCAATTCATCGAACGCAAGGAGGGTGCCATCCTGCCCGCCAACACCACGGAAAACCAGTGGCTCACTTACATCCGCCATGAAACGCTCGGCCCCATCTCCATCCTGTCCGGAGCCGTCATGCTCACCTTCCTGGCCCTGCTGACCGTTACCCGCAGACACGGGGCGCTGCTGACCATCCTGGCCACCCTGAGCGGGCTGGTCACCGTGGCGGCTGTCATGAACTACATCATGTACCCGGAAACCCCGGAATCCATTCCGGCGGACCGGTTGCTGGTCGTTACCCAAAAAACGCCCGGCAGACACGCTGCGGACATGAACAGCCCGGCGCTCATCACTCTTCCGGAATCCACCCCGCTCATCCTGCGCGCGGAACGCGGCTCCTGGTACTACGCCAGCACCTTCCAGAATACGCCTGTCTGGATACCCAGGACGGACGCGCAGCCGCTGTAACGCTTTTGATTTTCCCGCCCCTTTTCTGGAGCCGCCTCTCCGGGAATGCCGTATTCCCCAGAAAGGGCGGCTTTCTCACAGCCGCATTCAGCCTTCTTTCCTGCTGAAGAAGCTGGAACGGGAAAAAAGCACATTCTCTTTTCAAACAAAAAGATCCGGCCCCCTTCCGGATATCGTCAGCGGATTCCCCGGCCTTACGAACGGCAAAGCCAATGCCTCCCTCATATCGTACCCACAAGCATCATCAAGGCATGCGTGTATGGAAATTATCCGCAGACGCCCTTTCATCCCGGTACAGATGAAGGGCTTGAAACAATTGTAATGCGGCAGGAAAATCCGCGCGTCCCGTTTCACTCCGACTGCCGGACGGCGTCACGGTTTACCAGGAATCCAGATGCACCTTGCTGACCGGGGGCGGAAAAGCCCCATCCAGCAAATCCACATCTTCCGCAGTCAGCCTGATGGACAAGCTCCGGTAATTTTCCTGCACATGCGTGACGGAACCAGCTTTGGGGATCGCAATCATTCCAGGGCAGCGCAAAATCCAGGCCAGAGCAATCTGCACCGGGGTGGCCTCATGCTTCTGCGCAATCTCCATCAGCACCGGATTACGGGAAAGCCGCCCTTCATCCGCAGGCGAATAGGCCATCACGGGAAGGTGGCGTTCCCGGCACCACGGCAGCAAATCGTACTCCACACCTCGATGGGCCAGATTATAAAGAATCTGGTTGGCGGCGCAGGAAACTCCTCCCGGGACGGCGTAAAACCGCTCCATTTCCGGAACGTCCATATTGCTGACGCCCCATGCTTTTATTTTTCCCTCCTGCTGCAGCTCAATCATTGAAGCAACCGTATCTTCAATGGGATGGGGACCTCCCCAGTGAAGCAGAAACAAATCCACGTAATCCGTCTTCAGCCTGTTCAGGCTCCGTTCGCAGGCCGCTTTGGTTCCTGTCCTGCTGGCGTTGCCGGGCAACACCTTGGTAACCAGGAAAACACGGTCGCGCAAACCGCGGATTGCCGCTCCCACCATTTCCTCGTTGCCATACATCTCCGCCGTATCCACTACGCTCATGCCCAGCTCAATGCCGGCGCGCAAAGCATCTATTTCATCGGCTTCCCTCAACGCTGACTTTCCCATTTTCCAGGTTCCCTGCCCCAGGGCGCAAACCTTCCGATGGTCCGGAAAAATTACTGAATGTTCCATCATTAATATCTTCTTTCTACTTGATCGCATCATTCCATGCCGTACAAACCTTTGACAGCAGAGGATAAAAAAAAGCTCAAAAATCAGGACGTTTTTCCTGAACCGCCTCACCCGTCATTTTCCCTCTTTTGCTGGCGGGACGTCAATAACTCTCATTGAATTTTCATTCCATATGCTTCCAGTAAACATATAAGAAATATCCATTCCCAGCCGTGCATAGCAGCATCAAAAAAAACGCACAGACCTCCAGCCATACCGACTCCGGAACAACGGGCTCTCTTCTGGAAAAATCACGCCCGGTATCGGTTTTTCAGCCCCCTTTTTTCACTGCTGTTTTGAAAATAAAAAGCCGTTCCGCTGTCAACGGAACGGCTCTGAAGGAATTTCGGCATCAAAGCCGCTGAAAAACATCAACGCACGCGGGCAATAAGCCAATGCAGCAGGTCTTCAATTGCAACACGTTCCTGTTTCATGGAGTCGCGGTGGCGAATGGTCACCGTCCCCTTGAGCGAAGCATCATTTTCCCCGAGAGTTTCAAAGTCCACGGTTATGCAGAAAGGAGTACCCACTTCATCCTGACGACGGTAACGGCGGCCGACGGCTCCCGTTTCATCATAAAAGACGGACATCCACGGCTGAAGCGTCTTTTCAATTTCCCGGGCAATACGCACCTGTTCCCCGTTTTTCTTAAGCAGAGGGAAGATGGCCGCCTTGATTGGAGCCATGCGGGGCACGAAGCGCAGCACCGTGCGGACGTCTTTTTTACCTTTGTCGTCCACCAGTTCCTCTTCATCGTAAGCTTCGCAGATAATGGCCAGAATGGTGCGGTCACAACCGGCAGAAGGCTCCACCACATGGGGAATGAATTTCTCCCGCGTCTCTTCGTCAAAGTATTCCAGAGGACGGCCGGAACCTTTCTGATGGCAGCTCAGGTCATAATCCGTCCGGTAGGCGATGCCCTCCAGTTCCTGGATGCCGAAGGGGAATTCATACTCCAAGTCATAGGTTTTCTTGGAGTAGAAAGCGCGTTCGCCGTCCGGCACGTCCAAAATGTGAATGTGTTCGCGCGGAACCCCCACTTCGTCATAGAAGCAAAGACGGTGTTCCAGCCATTCATCCACCAGGCGCAGCCCGTCTTCCGGCCGGCAGAAATATTCGATTTCCATTTGTTCGAATTCGCGGGAACGGAAAGTGAAGTTCCGCGGGTTGATCTCATTGCGGAAAGATTTTCCGATCTGGGCGATTCCGAAAGGCAGTTTGACGCGGGAACTGTCCAGAATGTTCTTATACTGGCAGAAAATGGACTGGGCCGTTTCCGGGCGCAGCCAGCCCGTAGCGTTGGGATCGTTTTCATCAGAGGTAGCTCCAATGGTCGTCTTGAACATGAGGTTGAACTCACGGGCTTCCGTCAGCAGAGAACCGTTAGCAGGATTGTACATGGTGGAATCCGTTACGGTTTCCATGCACTCGCCTTTCAGCTCCATATCCTTGTAAGAGGCATCCTTGCCGGCCAGCTGGGCATAATATTGAGCCGCGGTCTTACGAGCCTTGTCCGCCTGTTTTTCAGATTCCACCAGAACGGAGTACTTCTTTTCAATATTCCAGGAACCGTCTTTTTTGGCGGCCCCGGTATAGAAAAACCCCATGCCGCTCTGGGCCGGAACCTGGTCCGCACGCAGACGCTCCTTGGTCAACAGGCAATCGCACATCGGGTCGGAGAATCCGCCCACATGGCCGGAAGCCACCAGTACGGAGTTATGCGTCAGGATGGAACCGTCCATGCCGACCACATCCTCGCGTTCCTGCACATTTTTACGCCACCAGTATTCTTTCAGATTGCGCTTGAGCTCCACCCCCATGGGACCATAATCCCAGCAACCGTTCAGACCGCCGTAAATTTCAGCTGACTGGAAGATGAATCCCCTCCTTTTACAGAGGCTCACGATTTTTTCCATTCGGGCGGGGTCTGTGTTGGTTCTGTCTGCCATGATAAGTTATATAATTGGGTTGGCTATGCGGGTTGTATTGATGCCCGCAATCAGCATTCAGTAAAAGCAAAAAGCGTGTCTTCTCAAGAATTCCAAGGAAGGGGGACACCCTTGAGCAGCTGGGAGCCATACCCCGCTTCCACCAGCGTGCGGAATGCCGCCATCGTCTCCGGAGTCACAGGCTGTTCCGTGGAAAATCCCTGTTTAGGATATTCCAGTATCCTTTGAAAGTCCCCCACCATGGCGGAAACAACCAGATCCTGCGGGAGCTCCCTGGTCAGATATTCCCTGAACGAAAAAGGAGGGGAGCTGACCGCCACCCGTACTTCCGGCCACTGGGCCTGGAGCGTAGCCAGCGTGCGCCGTTCCATATAGGGCTTTTGAAGGGCGATAATGCTGGATGGTTCCGGGATGCCGGCTTTTTCCAGGACAGCACGGGAAAAGCGGACATTTTCTCCCGTATTGGTGGATTTGTTTTCAATGAGAATGCAGTCTCCCGGCACTCCCTTTTTCATAGCCGCCTCTGCGAAAAGTTCCGCTTCCGGTACGGCCCATTCCCCTGTAAAACGCCCCGTTCCGCCGGAAAACAGCAACAGGGGAGCCAGCTTCCGGGCATAAAGTTCCGCCGCATATTCCGCCACCCTTATGTCATTGCTGCCAAGAATGAATATGAGTTCCGCCGGACGTAGTTCCTGCTTCACGTGATGGTAATCCCATAAAATTGCTATGGCTTCCTCTGGAGTCATCGGCTTTTATGTACTTAAGAAAATCCTCTCTGTAAACGCCGGATTCACCATAATCCGTATTTACCCCATTCCAGAGCGGCCCATCCCAGCAACGCATTCGCCGCCGCATGCATCATGATCACAGCGCACAGGTTTTTCCGCCAGACGGCAAGCAGATACGCCAGGGAACCGTAAACGAATGCGCCGCAATAGTCCACAGGCTGGTGTACCGCCATGAAACAGAGGGTAGTCACCCAGTATGCCTTCCAGCTATGGGTGCCGAACGGCACCTTCCAGGGATGGTCCGGGTTCACCATCAGGCGCATCAGATAGCCGCGCCAGAAAAGCTCCTCCACCAGAGCCACCACGACCACGGCACGGAAGAAGCGCAGCACCAGAGCCCCCAGCCAGCTCCAGGAATCCGCAAGAAAGACGACGCCCGGATCAAACCCATCCGGGCGCGCGTCAATTCCCAGCAGATATCGGTACCAGGGCCAGGAGGGATGCCCAAACCAGGCATCCGCCCCTCCGGGCAGGCGGTCCGCTATCATGGTCGGGGCCAGCCAGCACAGGATACCCAGCACGCCGAACAGGATTCCCCAGGCGGCGGGTTTCCACCGCCAATCCCAATCAATGGCCTTTCTCCACCGGAAAACCAGGGCAAAGCAAACGATTGCCTGAACGGGATACAGCCATTGTTCCGGCGCCCTTCTCCACCAGGGCGCGGCCGGGTGGTCCCATTCCAGAAACGGGGCGCCAAACTGCCATACCAGGGTAAAGCCCATGAATACCGCAAACGGCGCCACATACGCCTTTGTTTTCAGCGCCTCCGTCACGGAGTTCATGAACACTGCCGGGTCAGGAAAGAGTTTCCACGAAATGTTCCATGCGGTTGCAGGCCTCCTTGATCTGGTCAAAGGCGGTCGCATAGCAACAGCGCAGGAAGCCTTCTCCGCTCGCGCCGAAGGCGGTCCCCGGTACGGCGGCCACCTGCTTCTCCATCAGCAGCCGGGTGGCAAACTCCTTGCTGGTCAGGCCAAATTTGGAAATGTCCGGGAAGACATAGAACGCGCCGCCGGGCAGGTGGCAGTCCATGCCTATTTCATTAAGGCGCTTCACCAGGTAATCCCGGCGCTGGCGGTAGCTTTCCCGCATCTTCAACATGGCGGATGTCCCGTTTTCCAACGCTTCAATGGCCGCCTCCTGGGAAGTAATGGGGGCGCAAAGCATGGAATACTGATGAATTTTCATCATGGCGGAAATAAGCGGTTCCGGACCGCAGGCATACCCCAGCCGGAACCCCGTCATGGCGAATGCCTTGGAAAATCCGTGCAGCAGGAGCGTGCGTTCCTTCATCCCCGGCAGAGAAGCTATGGAAACATGCGGCTTGCCGTCATAACGCAGTTCACTGTAAATTTCATCCGTCAGCACGATGAGGTCGTGCCTGATGCAAATGCGGGCGATTTCCTGAAGGGTTTCCACAGGGGCCACCGCTCCGGTCGGATTCGTCGGGAAGTTGAGCATCAGCACCTTGGTTCGAGGTGTAATGGACGCTTCCAGCACCTCCGGGTTCAGGGCGAAAAGATCCCTTTTGCTTGTAGGCACGGCGGTAGCTACGCCGTAGGCCATATTGACGCTGGGGGCATAGGAGACATAACAGGGTTCGTGATAAAGAACCTCGTCCCCCGGATTCAGAATGGCACGGAGAGCGAGATCTATGGCTTCGCTTACGCCTACCGTCACCAGCACTTCGCGCAGGGGGTCGTAGTTGACATGGAAGAATCCGTCCACGTATTTGACGATGGAACGGCGCAGGGATTCCAACCCATAGTTGGAAGTGTAGGAGGTGTGCCCCTTTTCCAGGGAGTAAATGGCCGCTTCCCGTATATTCCACGGCGTCACGAAGTCCGGCTCCCCTACGCCCAGGGAGATGATATCCGTGCGTCCCGTGACCAGGTCAAAAAATTCCCGGATGCCGGAACGGGGTATGGAGCTTACCTGCTCCGCTATTTTGTTCTGCCAATTCATGATCATTCCTTTCTTAACGGCAGAGAATTACGGAGCGACAGCCAGGCGTTCTGTCTGCACGGGAGCTTCAAACACACAACCGTTTTTCTTGTAGGTTTTCAGATGGAAGTGTGTGGAAGTGGACAACACCCCTTCCAGCGTAGAGAGTTTTTCCGCCACAAACCGGGCAATCTCCCGCATGCTTTTTCCTTCCACCAGCACCAGCAGGTCAAAACCGCCGCTTGCCAGATAGCAGGAGGAAACTTCGTCGAACCGTGAAATGCGCATGGCCAGACGGTCAAAACCGCCGTCGCGTTCAGGCGTCATTTTCACTTCAATGAAGGCCGCCACCTTGCTGTCGTGTTCATATTCCTCATTCACCACGGCCTGGTATCCGAGGATGACTCCTTCCTTCTCCCACTGTTCCCGCTGGGCTCGCACGGCTTCTTCAGTCATGTCAAGACGTTCGGCCAATTCGCCATCGCTCAAGCGGGCTTGAGTCGCCAGTAACTGTAGAAGTGATGCAGAGGACATAAAATTTCAGGCATAAAAGACGCTTTTACGGCGAACCTGTCAAGAACCATGTTACGCAAAACTGACATCCTTTCTTTCCAAGATGATAAAATATGTTCGTTTTCTTCAAAAACCGGTCTTCTTCATATAGACATAACAATTTGTCATTCAACATCGTGAACATCATCACAAACAACCTTTGGAATTATTTTCAGAGAATAGTTGCTCTAATCCGCTTTTTGTGCCATAGTAAAGTGCATAGACCTGTAGCGTCCCTTGACAGGGAACGCTTGTTTCCAATTTTTATATGACAGTCTGATATTATGAGCATGGCACTTAACCCGGATAGGGCTACTCTGAACTTTCTCAATGCCTTTCCGGAAGAAATCCGGCTGCGCGGCGAGAAGCTCCAGAAAGATGGCGCAGTCACGCAAATTTTTGGCAATCATTTATATATTCAGGGCCGCGTGGAAGACACATACGGCGTGCACCGCGTGAATCTGCGCCTTCAGGGCAACAGGTGGTTCGGAGCATGTTCCACGGAAGACGAGGATCTGGCCGGAGCGGCCATGTATGCCGCCATGCTGGAGCGCATGTACCGTGGCCAGGACCTTCCGGAATCCCCGAACGAACTGAATGATGTTCCTCTTCTGGATATTCTGGAAGAGAAACTGGGACGCGAACTGGACGACAAGGAAGCGGACTACGTCAGCAAACTGGAAAAGCGCTACCGCCGTTTCGCCATTGAACAGGAGATTCACGACCATGATATGGTGCGCCTGAATCCCCGATGGGAAATCGTCAGCTATGACCCGCTGGAATTGTGGCCCGTGCCTCCCACAAACATCCTCGAATTCTGGAATTACATTGCTTACGCCTTCAACAAGAAACGCCTGCCCTACCCGGAATTCATGGAATCCATTACGGATCTGGAAAAGGTCCAGCGCAAGATTCATGAATGGGAGCGCTCCCGTGAAGTCGGCACCTGGTACGACCGCATCCAATCCGTGAATGAACGCCCCCCGCAGCCGCCCCGCGGAGAACTGTTCATGAGGCTTGTTTCCACTATTAACGAGGGACATTTCGAATACCGTCATTCCCTGAAGCAGGACTGGATTCCCGTCCGGGAAAAACAGGATCTGGAACATTTGGAAAATCTGCATGAACGGGCTGCCGTACGCATGGACGCCCAGACGGAAATCCTGCTCGTCTCCCTGTCCGACTACGCCCGTGCGGAAGACGCCCTGACGCTGGATCTGGACCAGGAAGCCGCATGCGCCCTGATGAACAAACTTTTCCACCAGCCCGCCCTGAAAGGCTACCTGGTGAACCTTGATGAAAATTATTTCAAAGTGGTGGACGAACCGCTCAAATGGATTTGCCAGGACGACCCCATTGAACCGGACTGCTACGCTCTTCAGCTCGCTACGTCCACCGGCATCAACGTCTCCCACTCCGTCCGGCAGCTTCCGGGGCAGCAGGAACTGTACCAGTCTGACGAAACCGTTTTTCCCGGCCCCCCCCGCTGGCTGGAAAGCACGGAAGTGGAACCCCGCTACTCCATTCCCAAGCAGGTCATCGACAGCCTTGAAGGGGTGGAATTCCTGCGTAAAATAGGCGCTTCCCTGCCCCCCAGCATGGAAGACCGCGTGGTGGACATCGACCTGCGCGGCACCTTTGACATGAAAATCGTCCGCGGCCTCACCTCCGCGGAAACGGAACACGTGCTCTGCGAAGTAAGCGCCAGGGACGCTTCCGGCTACCGCACGGAAAAACTCGGCAAGGACGGCTGGGACGTATCCCATCAGGAGCCCATGAAGAACAAAGTTCTGCTGCGCTTCATCCGGGAGCACCTTTATCCCATTCCCGGCCTGCTGGAAGAAATGGGCTTTTCCTATGATCCCCAGGTGGGCGCGTTCAAGGCCCGCGTCACCCGCCAGTTCCCCGAAAAATTCGCGGAATGGGCCAAACAGCTTCCGAAAGAGCTGACCGTCAATATGGACGACAAGCTCAAGACGCTGCTGGCGGATCCGGTGGCCGCCGCCGTGCGGTTTGAAGTAGTCAACCAGGAAATCGACTGGTTTGACCTCCGCATCGTCATTGATGTGGAAGGCGTCCAGCTCTCCAAGGAGCAAATCCGCGCCCTGGTCGCCGCCAGAGGCGGTTACGTCCGCATGGACGACGGAGGATGGATGCGCCTGGAAATTAAACTGGACAATGACCAGCGCGACGCCGTTACCCGCCTGGGCCTGGACCCCTTCGATCTTTCCGGAGAAACCCACCGCATGCACGCCATGCAGCTGGCGGACCCGAAAGCCGCAGAAGTGTTCGATCCAAAGGCCTGGAAACGCATTAAGGACCGTACCGCGGAAATCCAGATCGACGTCAAGCCGGATGTTCCCTCCCAGCTCCAGGCCACCCTGCGCCCGTATCAGGTGGAAGGGTTCCATTTCCTGGCTTACCTTGCCACGAACGGGTTCGGCGGCATTCTGGCGGATGACATGGGCCTGGGTAAAACGATCCAGTCCATCACTTACGTCCTCTGGCTGCGTGAAGAATTCGCCCGCAAAAACAAATCCAAGAAAAAAGTCGTCATCCCTCCGGTTCTTATCGTTTGCCCCAAATCCGTGCTGGACGTCTGGGCGGGAGAAACGGAAAAATTTGCGCCAGGCGTGCGCGTCCTCGTCATCCGCAGCAAGGACCAGGCCAACCTGGAAGACATCAAGAAGAATTACGACATGGTCGTGGTCAACTACGCCCAGCTCCGCGTCTGCGGGGAAACCCTGAACCAAATCAAATGGCTTACGGTTATTCTGGACGAAGGCCAGCAGATCAAAAACCCGGATTCCAAGGCAGCCAAGGCGGCACGGGAAATCGTTTCCTACAACCGTCTCGTTCTCTCCGGCACACCCATTGAAAACCGCCTGCTGGACATGTGGTCCCTCATGGCCTTCTCCATGCCCGGAGTCCTCGGTTCCCGCTCCTACTTCAAGAAGCGCTTTGACAAGCGCAAGGACCCGCAGAGCCAGAACCGCCTGGCCGCGCGCCTGAAACCCTTCCTGCTGCGCCGCACCAAATCCCAGGTGGCAAAAGACCTGCCTCCCAGGACGGAAGAAGAAGTGTACGCCAAAATGGAAGGCATCCAGAGCCAGTTGTATAAGGCGGAACTCCGCCGCATTCAGCAGGCCCTGCTCGGCTTGGATTCGGACGAATCCGTCAAAAAGAACAGTTTCGCCATTTTGCAGGGCCTGATGCGCCTGCGTCAGATCTGCTGCCACCCCGGCCTGGTGGATCCCAAATACGCCAAGGAAGACAGCGCCAAAATGACAGCCCTCTTCTACCTGCTGGACCAGCTCCGGGAAGAAGGGCATAAAGTGCTCGTCTTCTCCCAGTTCGTTTCCATGCTGGAAATCATCAAGAACAGGCTGGAAGCGGAAAACAGGCCGCTTAACTATCTTACCGGCCAGACCAAGGACCGCCGCGGAGAAATTGAAAAATTCCAGACGACCAAGGACCCCTCCGTCTTCCTGCTTTCCCTGAAAGCCGGCGGCGCCGGCCTCAACCTTACTTCCGCCTCCTATGTCGTTCTGTATGACCCGTGGTGGAACCCGGCCGTAGAAAGCCAGGCCATCGACCGTACGCACCGCATCGGCCAGAAAAACAAGGTGATCGCCTACCGCCTTCTGACGAAGGATTCCGTGGAAGAAAAAATCCGCATTCTCCAGCATCAGAAAAACCAGCTCGTCGCCAACGTGCTGGGTGACGAAGGGTTTACCTCCAGCCTGGGCATTGACGATCTGAACTTCATCCTCAACCACGGGGATGATGAAGAAGGTTAACCCGGAAGCATCTTGATGGATTTAACTCGGATTGATTCATTACATACAGCTCCATTCGGCAAGAAAGTTGTCTACACTTCATCGTCTAGATAAGGTTTTAGTCACATGAGAATGCTTTTGGGTACTTATAATATCTCGGCATGAAAACGGCAAGATCACCCGTTTCTGTAAAAATAGAGAAATAACAAGGTTCTGGGAAAACATTCCTCAACAAGGTCATCGTGAGCAAAATGAGTGAAGGATAAAATTTACTCTATTCCTTTATCTACACAACGTTCTCTTCATGCTATTCATCTTTCAAACTTAATCAGAAGTGAATGATTAATAAACCCGTTCGCTGATGACAAATTCACAATGATAGCTGCAAAACAGCGCAAAGAGAACACATCTTTGTTGCCAAATGATTAAACAGTTATTACCTCAAATTGTTGTATAATCTTTGTAATACTGTTTTTTACATTAAACAAATCAATAAATTGAACTCGAACAATTACATCATCATCTGATCTAAATTCGATATCATCTTCCAGAGGTCTCTTCTCTATTTCAGGATAAAGCAGCATAACGCATTCTGCTCCATATTTCTTCTGGTAGGCAAACATCTGGTACATATCAGCCTGAGCAATACCGTAATTCACTTTTCCAGCATCAAGAATCTTCCACTTGGTATCCAACACAAAAGAAACTCCGTCAGATTTACGTCTAACCACAATATCCGGTTTCATCAGAAATTTCTTACTAGGCTCATTGAATAGATGATAAGTTCTGTCCTGAACTGAAACTGTAAAGTCACTTCTGGAAAGTTTCTTTTTCAGTATAGCTGCGACATAATTTTCAAAAAGTGTTTCCATTGGGAATAGCAGCGCAAGTGCTATTTCCGATCCTGCAAAAGAAGTAAAACTCTTGCCCATCAGGAATACCCGACACCACATCAATGCAGTATTGTAATCCTTCATGTTTCGATCACTTATATACTTAGCAAAATCGCCTTTGTAGTCAGCAGAAGCCTCCACATTTGAAAATACACCCAGCAAACTTTTTATATCACTTCTATTTTTTGAAGATGTAGTCCTTTTGCAAAGATAGATCAGTGTTGCTTTCAACAATTTATTTTCCGGGCGATTGGCGGTAAATGCATCATATTCAACATAGATTCGCTCTTTATGGAAACGGTTCAACTTGACCTGCTTTGAAAACAGTATCTTTCCCTTAAAAAATGTAGTGTTCTCTGCGATTGCTTCATAACTGCATTTGAGACCACGCTTGACAATGAAGAACACCTCGTTCACAAACATTCTAATAAATATTTCAAAAATATCCATTTTTTCAATATTCACAAAAGAATTTTTTAAAGATTTAAATGGTATTTCCCGTAGCGTTTTCAGCATATCGATCAACACCCGTTTGGTTCTGGTACCAAAATTGTCGTCCACACTTGCCGAGTAAATTTTGGGCAAGATTTCAATGGTTATCCCATCATTCAGTGTAATAATGCCGACATAATTTTTTGCCGTGATCACCTTTCCAATACCCTTTTTTGCAGAAAGTCCCATCAACTCCAGTGCATCGGTATCCTTGCTGCTATTAGTCAGAATAAAATCCTCAAGTTGATGGAAAATGGACTCAGGCAAAGTCTTATATCCAGCAATTTCTTTATCAGAAATAAACGAATCATATTCTTTGATTTGATAAAAAGAGTTCACTCTATACCTCGTTTTCCTTTACATTTAAAATGGAACGATAGGATTCAATGTCATCAAATGCAGCATAGTTGATCTCATAGCTGCACCCATCATCCAAATCGACATCTTCTTGACCAAACAAGTCATTCGAATTAACAGTATTAACAGCAATAAACTTGTTGCCAAGTATCAGCCGGATTTTTTCATAGTCCTCATAGAAATATTCTTGCAGGAGAGGAATAATGTTATTTGTAAAAATTTCAGCCAGTTTTTTAATCGTCGGATTTTTTTTCAGCGGCATAAAATATGCATGACCAATAGTATGCTCCCTGTCATACAAAACAGCAATCCGTTTATTCATGTGAGTAAGCAAATTACTGACAGACAGACCTTTTACACTTACATCTGCCAAGACATCAGGATTCGGTAACATTTCCTTGAAGAAGAATCGGCGGCGCAAAGCTGTATCAATGATTGAAATGGAACGATCCGCCGTATTCATGGTACCTATAATATATACATTTTTCGGTACACCAAAAGACTTTTGAGAATAGGGCAGCACAGCCTTCATACCTTCCGAATTTCCCCAGCGTTTTATCGGTTCAACCAAGGTAATTAGTTCACCGAAAATCTTTGAAATGTTACCACGATTGATTTCATCAATGATGAAAACATAATTGTTGTCATGACTATCGGTTACAGGTGAAAGTGGAACAGAATAATATTTCTCAATAATCTGATATACATCATTAACCGTCACATTTGACAGACGATAAACTGAAGCCAATGTCATGGGAGTTCCGCCATTAATGGAAAGTATATTCTCCTGAATATCTTTCACAATCCAGTTCACTTTTCGCAACCGTTTCAGGTTATCGTATTCATCATGCCATTCATATTCACCCATGACAACGCCGATGGCATCAATCGTAGTAGAGCTGTAACACGAAAACACAATATCACCGATCTGCATACGGTTCATAAAGGCATTCAGAACTACTCTACCACCATCATCAAAATCGGTTTCATCTGTAATGTCCTTCCCATAATCGTCCCATCCAATACGAATGTGGCCATTTTTCAAGCACTCCGAACGGACAGGGTTATTCCCGGTTCCCCATAAGGATACTTTCCAGATATTCGGGGATTCTCTAAAACAGAAGTTTTTCGTTTTTAATGTACTCGGATGCTGTGCTTTCTCGCAGAATTTTTTAAATATCCCAGGCTGCACACTATACTGAATATCGCCTGTTTCCCCATCAATACCATCTTCTGAAGTAAGAATAGGTTTAATACCCTCGATAAATTCCTCATATCCATAAGATTGATGGAAAGTCGTGAATTCAATTCTTCCCTCTGCCTTATATCTACTGTAGCGCTCCAACACATCAGAGTAATTTTCCTTCTCTATCTCAATCCATTTCTTATTTTCAATGATTGCAACGGAGTAAATAACCGTGTGATAAGTTTTGCCTGTTCCAGGAGGACCGTAAAAGATAGTGTTCAAACCAACATCGGTTACGTTTTTTTCCTCCAGAGAAACCTCTGTAATATCCATGTTCATAAGTGCCTCTTTCAATTCATCACGCAATTTCCAAGAATAACGTTTGTTTCCGTTTTCGGTGACATAACGACCAACAAAAGGAATCACCCATACTTGATTTCGTTCAGTTCTATCATCTTCTCGATCAACACAATCGGGACAGTTGTACTTCTTTTTCACCTTTTCGCCGAAACTGGTTACCAGCCTGTTATAGTATCCATAAGTATTTCCGTATACTTCAGCTAAATGAGCGCAGGTACTTTCTCCGCCCAGTTCCAGCATTTTTCGAAACATATCCATATTTTTGGGAGAGGTGACAGTATCATCATCTAAGACTGAGGCCCACATATCCGCGGTAATTCCGGGATTGTATTCGTCCAAAGCAGGCCAGTAACTCAATGCAGCAGTTTCCTGACTATTGTTCTTAAAATCAGATTCGGACATATACATCCCTCCAAAAAAAACAATATCCATTGTGAGCAAGTGGTACGCTTCATCCTGATAGCAGCTATCATCCAAACGATTTTTGCTCATTTGGATAAGTTCCGAATCCTTTTGAACTTCATCTAAAATCAGTTGACACATCTGAGTATAAATTTCTACTTTCCAGACGGAAGATTGCTGTTTTGTTTTTTCCACTGCATATCCAACACGTTTTCGGAAAATAGAGAATATTTTCATCTTAAAAATAAAATACTTTTCAGGGTATTCAAACGACAAATATACTGAAATAGCATGAAGATCTTGATAATGTTTTTTACCCAACGGCTTAGCATAGCCTTCAAACCCTTCACGAAAAGCTGCATAACGCTCTGCAAGTGGAATATTTTCATTGTAAAGCATTCGAAAGAGTTTCCGAACAGCTTCGGGGTTCGCTTCCGCAAATTCCACCATCATATCATAAGGCCAATACATATTCGCTGAAAGCAGATTGCCTGCTTTCTCAAAGGCAGATGCCAGCATCATTGAAAAATCAACTGCATCTATGTCCCATTGTTGTTTATACCAGCCAATAGCTTTCCATTTGTAGCGTTCACGACTATCTATCGTTAAAAAATCAGACTTATATTTATCGATAATAAAATGAATTATATCACAGTCTAAGCTGGAAGAACAATTTTGAACAGAGGGAACAATCCGGGTAATTTCTGTCCTGAATGCAATATACCGTTTCAAATGGGATGCCCAGTCACTTCTCTTCTTCCGCTCTTTTGGCTCCAAATCTGTCCTCTTTTTATCATGTTTTATTCGATCAAGAAGTGTAGAACATTCATCTTTGCTAAATTCAGCATCGACATTAACCTTGTAGATTTCTTCAATTTTGCTTAACCCACTGACGTAACTAGCGCCACTTTTTTCACCCACATATACCATGAAATTTTTACGTTCGAACATCTTTATTTCTCTATTTGGATTAGCATTGTATTTTACAGGTTTTTCAATATATCTTCTGCTCTTAATTATTTTTGTCAACAGATTTATTTGCATCTTCCGATATCTGACCAATCCATCTCATGCTCTTCACTTTACAGATTCGTTCTTCCTCGCACAAGATTTGACTACTCTCTGTATCGCCAAAATACAATTCATCATAAGTGTTGTTTTGGTGTGTTTAACATAGAATTTTCATGAAAATAAAATAAATAACAAATTCAAACAATTTCGAAATTTTACTCATTTTTGACATTTTAGCCTATCTAAACTGCGATATCTCTCATACTCACCCGCCATACTCCTGCTAATAATTCCATAGGGTGGAATCATAAAGCAAAATCACTGAAGTAATGTTTTCAATCTCCAAAAATGTCCTGATGTCAAGATACATTGCAGTAATTAATAGTTTGCGATAAGAATCGTAATAAAAGAAAGGGACGTATTTTACTATATAAATCAATTCTTCTTTTTACTTTTTTATGATATATGGCTTATTAAATCTGCCAAAACAACTGATATCCAGCTTCAAATATCATATAATGCTATTCTCTTGTTATTCGATCCTGTATGATAAATGAAATAATTGTAATTTTTCAAATTACTTGCTTATGAGACCCCGTAGGATTTGAGAAGCTCTTTATTTCACCATTTAAGGCTGACGGGATCCGTATGATAGAGGATTCCCGCCTCGTCCCGGACAAGAAGGGTCAGCTGGATGCGCGCCGGCAGCCGCAGCATCTGAAGGCCGTTGAACGCAAAAATCTGCCCTTGGCACAACAGGGGGCGTGAACCGAACAGTTCATCCCCTTCAATTATCTGCGTTCCGTCTCCATGTGAACGGACGGTCCACTTTTTGCCGATGATACGCACGGCGCCGTCCCCCGTATTGAAAATGCTTACGTTGTAAGGCACGGGAACGCGGCCATCATCCCGGACCATCCGTTTCAGTTTTTCATCCCGCAGGTACAGGCCGCGCGGAGTAAGACGCACTTCCAGACTGGTTAAAAGGGGAAGAACCATATGCGGCATGCCTCCGGAGAGGAATTATGATTCCACAGGGGCCAGAGCCGCCTTGATCAACTCCAGCGTCGTTTTGCGGATGGCTTCCACGCCCTCCTTGGCGGGCCTGGCGTCCGGAGCCAGCGTCATCTGCTCCTGCAAGATCGTCAGAAGGTTCATGATTTTGGCAATGTCGCGGCGTTCTTTCATTTCCGGCTCTACCCCGTCCAGAATATAGTGAAAATATTCCGGGACATCCGGCTGGAAGATGACCTTCGCCTTGTCCTCCGCAAATTTGTTATCCAGAGCCGCGGTAGCGGCATCCAGGGCGCGTATCCACCCCCCCAGGCCGATCAGGTTCGCCATATCGGAATCCCGCAGGGAGGCAAGCTCCTGTTCCACATCGGATTGAATAAGGGCCAGGTTGTTTTTGAAACTGCTCAAATCCCCGTCTTCCGCATTTTTCAGCAGGCTGGCGGCGTGGCGGTTCACCCTTTCTCCGGCTCCAATGGCCTTTGCATAGCTGGAAAGATCCAGGGCAATGGGTTTCACCTCGTTCATCTTGCCGCACTGCACGATTACGAAACCGTCCGCCATCATGCCGCCCAACTGGAGAGCCAGGGAACAGCGGTCCATGGGAGGCCGCTCCGGGCGTGCGCGCAGGGCCACCTTTTCCGGTATTTCAGGAAGCCCCTCCAAATCTTCAAAAATCTTGCGGATGGACGGCGCGGTAAATTCGTTGATGCCCAGCTCCTCATTCATGTGGGAGTCGTCCAGCAGGCGTTCCGGAATGGCCGGCTGGTCCTGCTTGCCGGACGGCGGCGTTTGCACATCCAGTACTGCCGCCTCCTTCTCCGGGGCATCTTCTTGTGGAGCGGAAAACGCCATTCCCCCCGTGACGGATACAGCTGCGGCCAGCAGATACAATCTCTTCATAACAACACTCAAAAAGGTTAAGCAAAACGGAATATGTCTTGACTCTCGCCCTATGGTGTCCTATACGGGCGTCACGTCAAGGAAATCCCCCTTCCCTGACGCAAAAAGATACCAACCCCCTTTGTAACCCCTGCATGTCTTTAAATTACAATTTTATCTGGCTTTTGTGCTATCTTCTGGTCCTCGTCGGCCTGGCAGGATATGGCTTCCACCGCCTGAGCATCGTTTACCTGTACTGGAAGAACCGTAATAACAAGCCCCAGCCCAAAGCACGCTTCCAGGAACTGCCCGTCGTGACGGTCCAGCTCCCCATGTTCAATGAGAAGTTCGTCGTGGACCGCCTTCTGGAATCCGTAGCCGCTCTGGATTATCCGCAGGATAAGCTGGAAATCCAGATTCTGGACGATTCTACAGACGACACCACGGAACAATGCTACCGCAAGGTGGAGGAATTAAAGTCCCGCGGCTTTGACGCCGTCTGCATCCACCGCACGGACCGCACTGGCTTCAAGGCAGGCGCGCTGGAAGCGGCTACCAAAGTAGCGAAGGGGGAATTCCTGCTGATTCTGGATGCTGACTTCGTTCCGGAACCGGATCTCCTGCAAAAAACCATCCATTTCTTCACGGATGAAAACGTGGGCCTCGTTCAAACCCGCTGGGGCCACATCAACCGTGAATACAATCTCCTCACCCGCATCCAGGGGATGTACCTGGACGGCCATTTTGCCATGGAACAGACGGCTCGCAACCGTTCCGGCCGCTTCTTCACTTTCAACGGCACTGCCGGCATATGGCGCAAATGCGTGATTGGCGACGCGGGCGGCTGGTCCCATGACACCCTGACGGAAGACATGGACCTTTCCTACCGTGTCCAGCTCAAGGGCTGGCGCTTCATCTACCTGAACGACGTCGTTACCCCGGCGGAACTTCCCGTGGACATGGACGGGTTCAAGTCCCAGCAGCACCGGTGGACCAAGGGTTCCATTCAGGTCTGCCAGAAAATCCTGCTGGACATCTGGCGCTCCAATGCCCCCCTTAAAGCCAAGGTAGAAGCCACCACCCACCTCACCTGTAATTATTCCTATCTGCTCCTGGCATTGCTCTGCTTCCTGGTGTACCCCATCTGCACGCAGCGCATTCCGGAAAATGAAACGGTCTTCATGTGGTTTGTGAATGTGGCCCTGTTTTTCATGACCAGCGTGGCCGTCTGCATCTTTTACATGAGTGCCCAAATCGTGGTGCGTCCCAAATCCTGGTGGAAGGAACTGCCGTACCTCCCCCTCCTTCTCACACTGAGCGTGGGCATGGCGGTCAACAACGCCAAGGCTGTTCTGGAAGCCATCTTCGGCCATCAGTCCGCCTTCGTCCGCACGCCCAAATACGGCGTGGACCGGAAGGAAGACCGCCGGCACGTCTCCCAGCTCAAACGCAACGGGTACCGGGCTATTAAATCCGTCGTCATTCCTGTTCTGGAAATCGCCTGCGGAACTTTCTTCCTGAACCTGATCATCATCATGATCCGCCAGGGCCATTACCTTTCCCCCATCCTGATGATTCCTTTCCTGGGTTTCTATTACACAGGATTCTGTTCCCTGGGCCGCATGATTTCCAACCTGTTGCCCGCCAAGCAAACTGCCAAAGCCAAGAACTGACGCCTTTCCCATGCCTGCGCCTCTCTCGCAAGCAGCACGCCTGATTCAACTCGCCGGCGCAGCTTTCGCTGTGTTCGGAGTCCTGGCATCCTGTTCCCGTCCGGATTATGAGCCCACCGCCATCGTGAAAGACGGCGCGGTCGTCAGCGTCAGGGACCAGAAAATGGCCGTCATGCGCAATGGCCGGGTGGTGAAAACCTACCCTGTCAGCACTTCCAAATTCGGCCTGGGAGACAGAAAGGGAAGCTGCCGCACTCCGCTGGGCGCCCATCGCATCGCTTCCAAAATCGGCAGCGGACAGCCCAAGGGCATGGTGTTTAAAAGCCGCAAGCCCACCGGGGAATGCGTCGCGCCCAATTCTCCGGGCCGGGACCCCATCGTCACGCGCATCATGTGGCTGGAAGGTCTGGAACCCCGTAACCGGAACGCTCACTCGCGCCTGATTTATATCCACGGTACGGCGGAGGAACGCACCATCGGCACCCCCGCCTCCTACGGCTGCGTCCGGATGAAGAGCAATGACGTATATGAGGCCTTCAACCTGCTCCGTACCGGAGACCCGGTCGTAATCGAACGCTGTTCCATTGACGCCTCCCTGAAAGCCCTGGCCCAGGCGGAAAAAATGCAAGATTCTTCCCTGCTGGTCATGGCTTCCGCTCCAGACCGCATGGAGAACGCCAATACGGCCTCCGTCATTTCCTGTCTCTTATACACATCTCCGAGCCCACGAGACCGGAGCCTATCTCG
>ENA-OZHZ01000370-OZHZ01000370.1-human-gut-metagenome-genome-assembly--contig:-NODE-370-length-21807-cov-7.171341_pt1 | contig 21807 bp, 21 predicted proteins | sample MGYA00244053_ERZ653699 | MGnify/ENA primary metagenome ERZ653699 (study PRJEB26926, sample SAMN06165200) | human gut metagenome | biome: ENVO:00009003; feature: ENVO:2100002; material: ENVO:00002003...
AGATAGGCTCCGGTCTCGTGGGCTCGGAGATGTGTATAAGAGACAGTTACATATGCGGGCAAACAGAACCGGGAGCAGGTGGACGTTGACGCGGTAAATAACCGGTCAGAGTCACAGGCTGCACTTATGGGGGATGCGGAGTATGATCTCATATCTGAGTCGGTTGAGGATAGCGGCGTATTCAAATTCTATCTCGGGGAGCAGGGGCTGACATCACTTGATATATTTGGAAATGCAAGGTCGTGGATGTCAAGTGAGGCGTATCAGAGCTTTGGAGGATATAGAGAGCGCGGCTGTCCCTCAGACAGAACATAAGGATACAGGCAGTTCAGATATATACTATGGCGATGAGGAGCCAAGAGTTATAAATAAGATTGTGTATTGCCACAAGGATGGAACCGAGGTTGCGACTCTCTGGGAGGAGAACCAGAATCTGCCGATCCTGAACAGTGAAAAATAGAATGTGTATGCCACATAAAACTCACATTACAAATAATTAAAGTAAAAACCAACCTTTTTTGCCATTTAATTGAATGATCCATGATATACTAGCATTGTGCATGACGTTCACGCTGTATTTAAAGGGGTATTGCCCCAGTTATGAAAAGGATAGTAAGCTAAATGGGAAATAAGAAAAAGATGGTGTTCAACGTATTGTTCCTGGTTCTCATATTTGCCGGAACGATATACGGAGTGTTTCACGGCGAGGATATAGGACAGATATCTGATATACTTCAGACGGTGAATCCTTGGTGGCTCATACCGGGAGTGGTATGTGTTGTGGTATTTATATGGGGAGAATCAATTATCATTCATTATATGATGCGAAATCTTGGAGTGAAGGTAGGCAGGGGAACCTGTTTCCTGTTCTCGTCGGTTGGATTCTTCTTTAGCTGTATTACACCATCTGCATCAGGCGGACAGCCGGCGCAGATATATTATATGAAGAAAAAGAAGATACCGATCCCGGTGTCCACACAGGTACTGCTCATAGTGACGATCACGTACAAGCTGGTACTGGTGCTACTTGGACTTGGAATCGCTATATTTGGACAGAAGTTTATACATACTTATATAGATGATGTGCAGTGGGTGTTCTATCTGGGACTTGTGCTGAACGTGGTGTGTGTGGCAGGAATGGTGCTGTTCGCATTCCATCCGTCACTTGCCAAGGCATTTGTTGTGAAGGGCAGCAGACTTCTTGAGAAGATGAGATTCCTGAGACACAAGAAGTCCCGTGAGGAAAAGCTTGCAGCATCGATGGAGAAATACAACCAGACTGCGGATTATATGATGGGACATTTCGGGATGCTGGTGGTAGTGTTCATTATAACAGTTGTGCAAAGATTCTCACTATTTGCAGCGACATGGTTTGTGTACAAGGCATTCGGACTTGTGGGGGCATCTGCAGGACTTATCATACTGATGCAGGGAGCTATAGCTGTTGCGGTCGATATGCTTCCACTTCCGGGTGGTATGGGAATCAGTGAAAAACTCTTTATGGAGATGTTCTTGCCGATATTTGGAAGCAAATTGCTCCTGCCGGGCATGATACTCAGCAGAGGGCTGGGATACTATACTGAGCTGATAATCAGTGCAATATTTACAGTGGTGGCAAGCTTTGTGATAGGAAGGAGATCTGAATGAAACCAAGATCAGAGATGAGCATGGAGCTCTATGAGATGATGCTTGACCGGGGATATCCCGAGGAGTTCTGTGATCTCATAACAAAGAATCTGAATACGGATTTTACGGCGGGCAGGATGATGGGCTATCTGTCGCATTATCAGGAGCTGCCTCTTGAGGAGATTGTGGATGAGATGTTGTCCATTCTCGCAGACCGGAACCGTATCATGCAGAAGAAGCAGCTTGAGAGCAACAATGCCGAGTGGAACCGTTTTCTGGAGGAAGGCTTCGGACTGGATGAAGATGATGAATAATCTTTATAATAGTTGAGTTTCTTAACTGGTAAAATCTGTCGTTATATGGTACAAATATTTATAGAAAAGTATATGGAAAAAGGATTGATATAATGACGGAAAATGAAGCTAATCAGAGTGCTGAGGAACAGGAGAAAAAGGTACAGAGTGAGATAGAAGAGACCCTGGCCGGGGCCGGTATTGGTATGTGGACCATGGTGCTCATGAACGACGGCAGATCCATGCTGTATGCGAACAAGAAGATGAACGCTCTTCTTGGAACGACTGATGATCTGTCGCCTGAAGATAGATATGTAAAGTGGATAGCAGGCATTACTGAGGAGTCACAGCAGGCCACCGCTGAATACATGGAGACCATAAGACGCGACGGCAAGGCTGAGGTTATATATACTTGGATGCATCCAACCAGAGGACTGTTGCACATAAGATGTGGCGGTGTTCGGGACAGGAGTTTTACCGATGGCATAAAAGTCAGAGGCTACCATCAGGATATAACCGCTGTGCGCAATGCGGAACAGGCTCACAAGGAGGAACTCCGGGAGCAGGATTCGGTTATCGAGGCTGTTAGCAGCATATATTTTATTGTGTGGATATTCGATCTTCAGACCGGTAAGGTGCGGGTTATCAAGGAAGGTGATACCTTCAGAAAGCCGGCACAGAATGCGGATTACGAAGCAGGAAAGACAATAGAAAATGTGATAAATGACTGTGTGGTTGAAGAGGATCGTGAGCAGATGCGCAGATTCTACAATCTGGACAGGCTGGCGGAGAAACTCAGGACGGAGAAGAGCGTCAGTAAGGATTTCCGGGACACTTTATATGGCTGGTGCCGTATAACGGCGATTCCAGTCAGGACGGATGAGGAGAGTGAAATCACCCGTATACTCATAGGTGTTCAGGAGATCGACGAGGAGAAGAAGGAGGAGATCCGTGCCCAGAAGCTGCTTGCCGATGCTTACGAAGAGGCCAAGCGTGCAAATACAGCGAAGACGGAATTTCTTTCACGCATGTCACACGACATAAGAACACCTATCAACGGAATCCTTGGAATGTCACGAATTGCCGAACAGTGCATAGATGACAGGGACAGAGTGATGGGTGCGCTGTTCAAGATAGATGATGCTGGAAAACAGCTTGAACTGCTCATCAACGATGTGCTTGATATGAGCAGACTTGAGAGCGGAAGAACGGAGCTCACCAGTGAACCGTTTGACATAATAAAGGTTTTGAGAAGTGGATATGATCCGATCCTGGTCATGGCACAGGAGAACGATGTGAAGCTTACGGGTGCTCATTTCAATATAAAGCACAACATGGTTATAGGCAGTCCGCTTCATCTTCAGCGAATCTCTCTCAATATACTGACAAATGCCATCAAGTACAACAAGCCGGGCGGAACGGTAGAGGCGTGGATGGACGAGATACCTGTAGACGACAGGCATTCCAATTATGTGTTCAGGATAGCTGACACAGGAGTTGGAATGAGCCAGGAGTTCATCAGCCACCTGTTTGAGCCATTTTCAAGGGAGCACACGGATGCGGGAACAAAGTATCAGGGAACAGGTCTTGGCATGGCCATTACCAAGGAGCTTCTCGACCTCATGGGTGGAAGCATAGAGGTTGACAGTAAGCCGGGTGTGGGTTCTACATTTACCATGAAGATACCATTTGAGATCTGTACAGATGTCGTTGAGCCAGAGAAGCCAGAGGATCACGAGGCAGTCAGACTTGATGGAATGAAGATACTGCTGGTTGAGGACAATTCGCTCAACATGGAGATAGCAACATTTATGGTGGAGACGGCTGGTGCTGTTGCCACAACTGCGGCAAATGGCCGTGAGGCTGTTGAGATATACAGATCACATCCGGCTGGAAGCTTCGATGTGATACTTATGGATGTGATGATGCCGGAGATGGATGGCCTTGAGGCCACCAGGCAGATAAGAAGCTCAGACCTTGAGGATGCCGGAACCATTCCGATCATTGCCATGACTGCAAATGTATTCGCAGAGGATGTGAAGAAGTGCAAGGCGGCGGGCATGAATGAGCACATAGCAAAGCCACTTGATGAGGATAAGGCATTACATATAATTGCGGGATACAGACATTAAACACAATAAGATACACGATTAAAGAGATAATGATACAGTAAGTAAAAAGCAGTCTGCGGACATCGCCAGTGTTATACATGGTGATGATCCGTCAGACTGCTTTTTATTAATTATATTGAAATGTCTGTCTAGCCGATGCCTCCGAGAAGGATACCAAGTATCAATACAAGGAGACATACAGGACAGTAGATGTATTTGCATATAGGCACGAACTTCTCTGTGAACTTCTTTTCCCTTCCGGTGTTGACCTGTGTCTCAACATATTTCTTGCCACATACCCAGAAGAACATGATTCCGGCAAGTCCTGCGCCAAGTGGGCAGATGTAGATGGACAGTACATCCATCCAGTCAGATACGATACCCTGTATACAGATGGATACCACAACTGCTATGACACCGATGATGGCACATGCAGGTTTTCTGCCAACTCCAAGCTTCTCCTGCACCGTTGCGATTGGTGCTTCGTACAGGTTGATTAGTGATGACAGTCCCGCCATGAACACAGCCACAAAGAAGAGTATGGCAACAATATAACCGCCAGGCATGGACTTGAACAGGCATGGCAGATAGATGAACAGCAATCCCGGGCCGCCCTGGTTGAGCTGTGCTCCGGCAGTTGCCATGGCAGGTATGATTACCAGTGCGGCAAGCATGGCAGCAATCGTATCGAAAAGTGCAACACGTCCGGCAGCCCCCGGTATATCCTCATCGTCTGGCAGATATGAGCCGTATATCAGAGTTCCGTTTCCCGCAACTGAGAGTGAGAAGAATGCCTGTCCCAGCGCAAATATCCATGTCTTTGGATCTGCAAGTACCTTTGGCTCTATGCGGAAGATGTATTTGTATCCCTCTATGGCTCCCGGCTGGCATGCCGCATATATGGCCAGGATGATGAACAATACGAAGAACGCCGGCATCAGGACCTTGTTGGCCTTCTCAATACCGTTGCCCACGCCGAACATAAGGATGGTGATTCCGATGGCAAGTGCAATGATCTGCCATGCATTGTTGCCAAATGAAGATGCCATTCCGCCGAAGCTTGAAGCAAAGCCGTCTATATCCTCCGGTGACAGTGTGCTTCCGGTGAAAGCTCCGATCATGTATTTCAGTATCCAGCCCATGACGACCGTGTATCCGATGGCCATTGCCAGTGCGCCGAGCACAGGTATGCCGCCCAGCAGTTCACCGAGCTTTCGCTTGCCCTTTTTCTCCATGGCGATTCCAAATGCATCGATTGGACCGGATCTTGTAGCTCGTCCGAAGCTCATCTCTCCGATAACTCCGGTGAATCCGATGAGTACCACAAATATAAAATATGGTATGAGATAGGATCCGCCGCCGTATATGGAGACTCTTGTAGGGAACATCCAGATGTTGCCCATGCCCACGGCAGAGCCGATGCAGGCCAGGATGAAGCCCCATTTGTTGTTAAAAGATTCTCTCTTTTTCATGTATAATTCCTCCCAAATGTGTTCGTTACCGCATTGGCGGACCTCCCTCATAGTCCGTAAATTACGTTAACTTAATTAATATACATGAATATCATTTGGAAGTAAATTAAATAATGTGGACATGACTTAAAACATAGCTGCAAAAGCAAGAATTTAATTGAAAAATAACCGGCAGGTGGCGTACAATGTACCAGAAAAATGGAAAAAGTTATTTGAATATTATCTGAGAGGTGAGAAGATTGACAGAGGACAGATATGAACATATAGTACATCCATTTCCCCCACTATACGACGAGAAATCAAGGATACTCATACTGGGAAGCCTGCCATCGGTGAAGTCCAGGGAGCAGATGTTCTTCTACGGACATCCGCAGAACAGATTCTGGAAGGTCATCAGCAGAGTGCTTGGCGAGAAACTTCCGGTGACCATAGATGAGAAGAAAGCCATGCTGCATGCACACCACATAGCCCTGTGGGATGCGATCTACAGTTGTGACATCATAGGTTCAAGCGACAGCAGTATAAAGAATGTTACGCCCACGGATCTGTCGAAGATAGTGGAAGCTTCCAAGGTCACAAAAGTGATATGCAACGGCAAGACCTCAGGAAAGTATTATGCAAAATATCAGCAGAAGATACTTGGCATAGAACCTGTTGTACTTCCGTCCACAAGCCCGGCAAATGCTGCGTTTTCAGTGGATAAGCTGGTTGACATCTGGGGTGCTGAGATACCGGATATATGCAAATTATAGACAGAAGATAAACTCATACATAACATTTTCTAAAGCTTTCTGTAGAATGATGTACAACGAGTGAGAATATGTTATCATAGAGACCGCAGCCGGATGGAGTCAGATATCCGCTGTGAATTTAAAATATTCATAATGAAGTTAAAAGGAGAGAGAAGAGATGGCATTAAGTTTTATCGAGATACTTAAGGTAGTATTCCTTGGTATCGTGGAGGGAGTCACAGAGTGGCTCCCGATCAGTAGCACAGGACATATGCTTCTTGTGGATGAATTTATCTCACTGAATGCGAGCACTGATTTCAAGGAAATGTTTTTCGTGGTGATACAGCTTGGAGCGATACTTGCTGTCGTGACCATATTCTGGAATAAGATGTGGCCTTTCCAGCTCAAAGACAAGACACAGCCTGTCATGAAGAAAGATACCTGGAGTATGTGGTTCAAGACAGTTGTTGCATGTATACCTGGAGCGATAGTTACGATACTGTTTGATAATTACATAGAGGCGCATTTGCACACAGCGGTTGTCATAGCGATTGCCCTTATTTTCTATGGAATAGCATTTATTGTGATTGAGAACTGGAACAAGACCAGAACACCGAAGGTTGAGACGCTGAACGACATAACATACAAGACAGCATTTCTTATAGGTATGTTTCAGGTGCTCTCCATCATACCGGGTACATCCCGTTCAGGTGCCACCATCATAGGCGCTCTGCTCATCGGTGTATCAAGAGTGGCAGCAGCGGAGTTCACATTCTTCCTTGCGGTTCCGGTTATGTTCGGACTCAGTGCTCTGAAGATGATCAAATTCGGACTGTCATTTACAAGTGCTGAGTTCGCTATACTTATTATAGGTTGTGTCGTTGCATACCTTGTATCCATTGTTGTCATCAAGTTCTTGATGAGCTACATCAAGAAGCATGACTTCAAGATATTTGGCTGGTACAGGATCGTGCTCGGAGTTATAGTTCTTGCATATTTTGCCTTATTTGCATAGCTTATAAATAAATAAAATCAAAAATTGCATAATATATATAGTATGTGCTATAATGCCCATGAATTGTGCATTATAGCACATATTAACATTGTGATAAAATTTTATGGGAGAAGAAAGATGGCAAAGGTTTCAATCATCATTCCAACATATAACGTAGAGATGTATCTGGTGGAGTGTATGGATAGTGTTGTAAATCAGACATTGAAGGATATCGAGATCATATGTATCAATGACGGATCTACAGACAGTTCACTTGAAATATTAAAGGGATATGCGGAGAAAGACGACCGTATCATTATTGTTGACAAGGAAAATGGCGGTTATGGAATAGGCATGAATATCGGTCTTGATAAGGCTACAGGTGAGTATATTGGTATAGTTGAGCCTGATGATTTTGTGCCACTTAATATGTATGAGGAACTGTACAACAAGGCGGTTGAGAACGACCTTGACCTTGTAAAGGCAGATTTCTATAGATTTAAGCGCAACGATGACAATGGCAACATGACTTTGGTGTACAACCACTTGTCACCGAATGCAGAGGATTATAATGTTGTGTTCAATCCAAGCGAGACACCAAGTGCGATCCGTTTCATTATGAACACATGGAGTGGAATTTACAAGAGAAGCTTCATAGAGGAGTATCATATCAGACACAACGAGACTCCGGGAGCATCATTCCAGGACAATGGTTTCTGGTTCCAGACATTTATATATGCCAAGAGAGCTATGATAGTGAACAAGCCATATTATATGAACCGCAGAGATAACCCGAATTCATCTGTTCACAGCAGAGAGAAGGTATACTGTGTCAATGTTGAGTATGATCACATCAGAGATATACTTGTAAAGGATCCTGAGATCTGGGAGCGTTTCAGAGGCGTATACTGGCTCAAGAAATACCACAATTACAACGAGACGATCAGGAGAATCGGACCTGAATTCAAGAAGGATTATATAAGAAGATACAGCTCCGAGTTCAAGAGAGCAATGGAGATGCAGGAGATTGATCAGACTATATTTACAAAGCTTGAGTGGGCGAACATCCAGTTTATCATCAAGTCCCCTGACGATTACTATTATACAAGAATCGCATGTACAGATCGTGAGCGCAAGCTTGAGAGAGAAGTCAGGAGACTCCGTGGTCTGGTTCATCAGACCCGTGCAGATCTGGACAGAGTGAAGAAGACACCTACATTCAGGATCGGTGCGGTCATTATGTTCATACCTAGAAAGATCAAGAGTTTATTTAGTCGAAACAAATAGAGGTAAAGCTATGGGTACAAAGGTATCAGTTATTCTTCCTGTTTACAATGTGTCTGATTATCTGCGCCAGTGCATGGACAGTATAGTGGGTCAGACACTTAAGGATATAGAGATCATTTGCGTGGATGATGGCTCCACAGATGATTCTCTGGCGATATTGAAGGAATATGAGGCGAAGGATCAGCGTGTAAAGGTTATACAGCAGGCAAATGCCGGAGCCGGGGCAGCGAGAAACAAAGGTCTTGAGATCGCGACCGGAGAGTATCTTTCATTTCTGGATTCCGATGATTTCTTTGAGCCGGACATGCTGGAAAAGGCATGGAGCAAGGCTCACGAGACCAGAGCTCAGGTAGTTGTGTTCAGATCAGATCAGTACAGAGAGGATCTTCAGGAATTTGTTCAGGTCAGATGGACACTTCACGAGAAGGAGCTTCCACCGTACAGACCAATGTATTTTCGTAATTTCACGGGCAATATATTCAAGGTGTTTGTGGGATGGGCTTGGGATAAGCTCTTCAGCAGGGAATATGTTGAGGAGAACCATTTCCGATTCCAGCAGCTCAGAACTTCGAATGATATGCTGTTCGTATTTTCAGCGATAGCATTTGCAACAAATATAGAGATAGTGGACGAGGTGCTTGCACACCAGAGAAGAAACAATCCAAAGTCATTGTCCAACACCAGAGAGAAGTCATGGCAGTGCTTCCACGAGGCTCTTGTGGCACTCAAGGCGGCGCTTGAAGCCCACGGCAATTTCTGGGAGTATGAGCAGGATTACATCAACTATGCACTGCATTTCAGTCTGTGGCATCTGGAGACCATCACAGGACCAAAGAAGAAGGTTCTGTTCAACAAGCTTAAGGAAGAGTGGTTCGAGGAGTTTGGTATCAAGAGTCTTTCAGAGGAGTGCTTCTACAACAAGACCGAGTATGGCAAGTACAAGGTTATCATGGATAAGACCTTTGAGGAGTATGAGAAGGCAACAGCATAGAAAAGAAAAAACAGTTTCACCAGTCGATCGGTGAAACTGTTTTTTTGTGGACAAATGTGTGTATCAGAACAGGTTCATAGCACCTATGATGCCCTGATTTCCCTCGAGCCCTGCGGGAACAATGTATGTGTCGGTGTCCTTGACCTGTGGCATGTCAATGTAACCCGACAGCAGTTCAGTGTAGTAATTGCGGATCATAGGGAACAGGAATTTGTTGTCCATGACTCCGCCGCCAAGGACGATCCTCTCAACTGAGTAGCACATGGTGTAGTTGACCAGTGCCTCAGCTATATAAAATGCTTCAAGATCCCATACCGGTGAGTCGGCTGGGATGTCTTTGCCTTTCATTCCGGTTCTGCGCTCAAGCATAGGGCCGGATGCAAGACCCTCTACACAGCTCTGGTGGAATCGGCAGGTACATGGTATATCATCGCCGGTTCGTCTAGGGATGAGGATGTGGCCTGTCTCCGGGTGTTCCATGCCGTGAATGAGTCTGCCATCGGATATTATACCGCCGCCGATGCCGGTTCCAACAGTGAGGTACATTCCCGAGTTGAGTCCTTTCAGTGCTCCATACAGGTATTCACCCCAGGCTGCTGCGTTTACGTCTGTGTCCACCACAACCAGGCAGCCAAGCGCATCCGTAAATGCTTTGTAAAGGCTGAATCCCTCCCAATCTTTCTTGGGACTCCTCATGATGGAGCCGTAGGTAGGGGAATTAGGATTGATGTCGGCCGGGCCAAATGTACCGATTCCGAGAGCGGATATGTCATATTTCTTAAAGTAATCTATCATGGCAGGCAGGGACTGGTCAGGTGTGCCCGTCGGTATGGATATTCTGTCTATTATATTCTTGTCTGCATCGCCTATGGCACAAACCATCTTGGTGCCACCGGCTTCAAGTGCGCCGTAGTACATATTTCCTCCTTGGTGCCATGTTTATATGGCAGAAATTTTTCAAAATTATATACATTATATATGCCGTGTCACTTATCTTCAAGCCCGGATTTGCGTCGGTACTTGTGGAATATAAAAGAGAATTGGTGTACGCTTTTTTGGACACTTGACAAGATAAGATAGAGCCATATTAAGGAGCTTGATAGAGGCTTGAAGCTTGGAAGATAAAGTGTACAGGAGGCGTGATCATGATAAAAGGATATTTTGTTTCGGAAGGGTATATGGGATATGTGGACGGAGAGTACCAGCTTTTCGCTGATGAAAGAGATTATGTTGAGTATATAGAAGATTAGCCATTTAGCTTCTTGACCTTAGCATAACTTATGTTATGATGAGGCATATGGGTTAATACACAGGGATTACAATACGGATGGTGCTGCTATGAAAATCTGCAAGGTGATTCATGAGTTTGTATATCATGGATAATCTAAATATATACAAGGAGCAAACATAGTGGAAAAGGTATTGAACAAAAAAGAATATGTTATGGATATGACAGAGGGAAGCAGTATGAAACTGATCATGAAGTTCTCAGTTCCGCTACTTATAGGCAATCTATTTCAGCAGGTATACAGCCTGGTTGATTCGATAGTGGTTGGTCGTCATCTAGGGGCAAATGCGCTTGGCGGTGTGGGATCAGTTGGAATGATCAGTTTCCTGTTTTTTTCTTTGTGCAATGGAATGGCATCTGGAATAGGTGTTGTCATATCAAGATATTTTGGAGCGAAGAAAGAAGAGCAGGTAAAAAAAGCCATAGCAAATGCATTGTTTGTCATATTGGCGGTTGGTGCACTCATGAGTATACTGGGATATTGTTTTGCGGGGCCTATTATAAGGCTAATGAAGACCCCTGCAGAGACATTTGACTACGCATATACATACATGAGGATCACCTGTGGATTTACGATAGCGGTGGCTATTTATAACGGAATTTCTGCTGTGCTAAGGGCACTTGGGGATTCAAAGACCCCTCTTATATTTCTCATGATTGCTTCTGCCATAAATGTTGTGCTTGATATTGTGTTTGTCATATACATGGATATGGGCGTTGCCGGTGCCGCATATGCAACGGTTCTCAGTCAGATCCTGTCTAGCGTTGGCTCTATATGTTATGCGGTGAAAACCAATCCCTATTTCAGACTGAAGAGAGGCCATTTCAAGTTTGACAGAGATATAATGAAGGAAGATTTCAGTATCGGTATACCAATGGCGGTTCAGACTTCCATGATATCAATATCCTGCTCAATACTGCAGACCCTTATAAATGGATATGGTCCGGAGGTCATGGCTGCATATACTGCAACAGGAAAGGTTGAGGGAATCATATTCCAGCCGTTTAGTTCTCTGGGACTTGCATTGTCTACATTTGCAGGACAGAACTGTGGCGCACGCAAGTACGAAAGGGTGCGCAGAGCGGTATGGCAGACAGAGCTCATCACGCTGGCTCTTGGCGCAGCAATGTTCTGTCTGGTAGCAGTTTTCAGGGAAAATGTTGTGGGATTTTTCGTGACGGAGGAGAATGTCATAAGGCTTGGCGCGAAGGGACTTGTGATATCCGGAAGTATGTATATTGCACTTGGAACGATATATACCATGAGAGGCGCATTAAATGGAATGGGGGATGTGGTGTTCTCCATGCTGAATGGTGCTCTTGAGGTGGGAGGAAGGATAGTATTTGCGCTGATACTGATGTATGTGTTAAAGATGGGATTCTGGGGAGTGTGGTATACGAATATATTTACATGGATTGTGATAGCACTCACCGCATCTGTGAGATTTTCTGTGTATATAAGAAAGTGTCAGAGAGAAGATGAAGGTACGGAAAATGCATAGATAATAATTAATATAGCAAGGACGCCTTTTGGGGGGCGTCCTTCTTCGATTCAATCACATTGATACTCCAAGGGATATAGGTGTTATGAATTAGCATACTTTATATTTTGACAAAAATTCAGCGCTGTATTATCTTTAATACAGAATAAACAGGAGATGACCATATATGTCAGGGGAAAAATCAGTGGATGTTGAAAAAATAAATAATAATGAAAAAGGCTTTGAACCGGCGCATATCAGAAGTGTGATCTCGCTGGCTCTGTTCAGCTTTGTATTTCTGGGTATGGAATTCTTCTTCGACAGCGGGGCTGCGGAGTTTGTGGATGCCAGAAGTGTTCTGTTGTATCAGAGCGTGATACTGCTGGCCAGTGCGGTGGGACTATTCATATATGCACTGATTGAGAGATATGTCGGCAGCAAAATCAAACAGATAATAATTATTACTTTGAATATAGTGGAGGTTGCCGCGCTCGCAGCGATAATACTGTGTTCCGGCAAATTGATACTGTTATATGGAATTATATTCTTTATTGTGTGTGGTGTTATGGGAGGACGCGTGTATCACGATGTGAGCCGCGATTATACGGATAGAAAGCATCTTACGGTAATTGTGGGAATTTCATATGCACTTGGACTGCTTCTGCAGTATATCAATTATAATCTTATAGACAGTGTGATCCTGCGTATGGTTATGTTCTCGCTGGCCATAGTGGCACTTGCAGTGATACTTTTTCTGGCCAGAGATGAATACGCAGAAGCGGAAGTGGACACATACATGGTAGATGAGCGGAACAAAACGGATTGCAAAGAAAAATGTGACGAAACAACTCCTGATAGCGGATCGGTGGCTGTGGCGCTTGTGATGGTTGTTCTTCTTATGACGTTTATATTTTCCGCACTGGATAATGTTGTGACCGTTGTCCACGCTGAGGGCGGGGCAGATGTGGGGCAATGGCCAAGGTTGTTTCTCGCATTAAGCGGAGTTGCAGCAGGCTTCTTGTTTGATATAAAAGATCAGCGCTTTATGAATCAGATGATGTACTGCGTTACAGTGTTGTCCGTTATAGCCATGCTTATCATAGAGTTTGGAGGGGCATTTATCATAGGTCTGATTGTATTCTATCTTGCAGCCGGATTCTTCGTAGTGTATTTCACGACAGGATTCATAAATGTATCCTATGGAATGCGTTGGTCAGCGCTTTGGTCTGGTGCCGGAAGGGCAGTCAACAACATTGGTGCGGGTATTGTGGGAATAATATCATATATGCTGATAGATTCCCCCGGAATCATGGTTATGAGTGTAGTGGTCATATTGTTGCTCGTACTTATAAGCATTGCGGTATTTGTGCTTGAAAATCTACAGAAGGGACAATATAGACGATATGATGAAGAAAAAGTGACGAAATCGGCGGAGAATTCTAACGCAAGAGTTGAGGTTGATTTTGAATGCTTTGCAGATGCTCATCACCTCACTGGACGTGAGCGGGAGGTGTTGCAGAAGCTGCTTGTATCTGATGGCAGTGTACAGGATATAGCGGATGAGCTGTACATATCAAGGGCATCCCTATATAGGCATATATCTTCCATGAATGAGAAGACTGGAACGAAGACCAGAGTAGGCCTTATTCAGTATTATTATGGATGGCATGAGGAATGATGATTGCGTGAGAGTTGATTGCTATGGAAGTATAAGTGTGCCAGATTGAAAATACACATATGGATTAGATAAAAGTGATGAATGAATGTAAAATTGAATATATAGCACATATTGAGACATATGTAACGTTATGAAAACGACAGCAGATGACTATAATCTATGACATAAAACAACAGGTGAGTTACTTACCTGTAGACGAAGAATATCATAGAAGGGGGAATGACTATGAAGCATTTCAGAAGATTGACATTTCTGCTGTCGTTTATTTTTATTCTGACGGTAGGCGGTGTCACGGCGATGGCCGCAAACAATGGCCCGTGTGAGGATGAGGAGTGGAGCTTTGCATATGTTGAGTTCTACAATCCGGATAATAACGAAGCGATATATGTGTACAGTTTCAGAACTCCACAGGAAGGAATAGCGACAAGTGCAAAAGGTGCAGTATATGACAAAAAAACAAATACGCTGACACTCACCAATTGTAATATGCCAGACTATGTGCTCAGCATGAATATGATGGGAGACAATTTCAAGATCAAACTGGTTGGTTCAAGTCACATAGGTATGTTGTGTGCCTGGGGATATGGATATGGCGGTTCGGTTGAGATTGTTGGTGATGGTAAGTTATATGTCAATGAGGAACATAAGAAGTCAGATGCCATAGTATTACAGCCGGAAGGAACAAAGTCTTACTTCAGGATAAGTGGGAATGCGGAAGTGTATGTATATGCAGGTAAAACAGATGGAAGTATTGTTATAGCAGATTATACAACTGTTGCTGATTGCTTTGTCGTGAATGGACTCACTGGTCTGAAAAAGGAGCAGGCGTCCGAGATGAGGTATGATGAAATACAGGCGATTATTGTAGACATGGAGAATTCACATGATTGTCACGTATATACAAAGGGCGATAATGGAAAAAAATATACAGTAGAAGATTATGTCAGAACTTACTATAACGATGATGGCAGTATAAAGGCAGAAAATGTCAAGGGATACACGTTATATGAGCTTATGCTGATGCCTGGATATACAGGCAAATATTATATGCGTGAAATTGATGCCACGGATGGTGTTTTTGATCCGGAAAAGTACGGTTATACAGATACGGAAGAAAACGTAAATGGGTATTCATACAGATCAACTATGCCGGCAAAAGTATATATTGATCAGAATACTGGTGACCGGTGCGTATTTATGCGTGATGCAGTAGATGATAGTTATAAAGAGTTTGAAAATTTTAAGTATGATATCAAAGGTGAACTCGGAGATGTGACGGATAAATATGGAAATGTTATGTCGTACTGTATGGTTGAAAAGTCTAAGGATAATGTGAAATTCACAGATGTTGAGTTTGATGATCCTGATTATTTATTGTCACAAGGTTATAAGATTTCAGGTGAACTGGAGTACATAAAGGGACTTTATAAAGTGTACAGCAATGCCAAGTCGGCAGTTCTCACTTCAAAGACCCAGACTGTTTGTAAGCATACATCAAAGGTAAATAAGGTTACGAAAAAGGCGACAATGACGACCGATGGAATCATAACCACAACATGTAAATCCTGTGGCAAGAAGCTTTCAACATCAAAAATCGCCAAAGTGTCTACGGTTAAACTGAGCGCGGTGTCATGTGTATATAATGGCAAAGTCAGAACACCAGCCGTTCAAGTGAAGGATTCAGCTGGGAAGGCTCTGGTAAAGAATACAGATTACAAGGTCACATACAGTGCGGGGAGAAAAAATGTAGGAAAATATTCGGTCAAGGTCACATTGTGCGGAAATAAATATAAGGATTCGAAGACAATGTATTTCACCATCAATCCGAAGGGAACCACCATTGCTGCGACTGCGTCCGGCAAGGGCAGCATGACAGTCAGATGGAACAAGCAGATGACACAGACAACGGGTTACCAGTTACAGTATTGTGCAAATAAGAATTTCAGAAGTGGCACAAAGGTAAAGACTGTAAGCAAGAACAAGACGATCAGAACAAGTGTCAAGAAGCTTGCGAGTAGAAAGACATACTATGTACGTGTGAGAACCTACAAGACAGTAAAGATAAATGGAAAGTCAGTGACATTTTACTCTGCGTGGAGCAAGGCGAAATCAGTTAAAGTAAAATAGCTTAATAACATCCTTTTGAACAACGGGGCGTATACAGAACATAACAACAGTTTTGTATACGCCCCACTTTTGGTGTGCAAAAATTGCAGATGGTATTATAATATACAAAGGCGATGTGAAGCTTCAGCCATGTACAAAGATGGATGACTGGTGCTTCAGTATACAGACAGGAGTTATTATGAAGAAGATACTTGTGGCGGTTGACTCTTTCAAGGGAAGCATGACGAGTCTTGAAGCGGGGAATGCCATAAAAAAAGGAATAAAGTCAATATTGCCGGATACAGAGGTCAGGGTACGTCCTGTGGCTGATGGCGGAGAGGGCACTACTGATGCTCTTATATATGGAAGAGATGGTGTCAGCAGAGAGCGATGTTATGTGACCGGACCGCTTGGTGATAGGATCACTGCGGAATATACAATATATAATGCCGCAGACGGGCGAACTGCTGTCATGGAGATGGCAGCGGCGGCGGGGCTTCCACTTGTTCCGGAGAACCGGAGAGATCCGATGCATACGACTACATATGGTGTCGGTGAGATGATAAATGATGCTGTTTCAAAGGGATGTGAGCGTTTTATCATCGGGATAGGTGGTAGTGCAACGAATGACGGCGGGATAGGAATGCTTCAGGCTATTGGATTTTCCTGTCTTGACGTGAATGGTCATGAGGTGCCATATGGGGCAGAGGGGCTTGGAGTCCTTGAAAGGATTGTTATTCCAGGGAAGATGCTTGTCCGTAAGAATTCATCAGAGCTGGCTGTAGCAGATCCTGTCGATACGCCAATTGTAGGCACTGCTGCGATATCTGGTGCAGGTGCTGTCGATGAGTCATGTGTAGATGATGATGACTTTGCATACAGACTATCACGCTGTACATTTAGTATCGCCTGTGACGTGACTAATCCCCTTGTGGGGGAGCTAGGGTGCAGCCGTGTATTTGCACCGCAGAAGGGTGCAGATGCGGAGACGGTGGAAATCATGGATGGCTACATGAAAAACTATGCTGACGTTGTGGAAAGATCAGCTGAGGGAAAGTCTGACAGAAACACTCCGGGTGCTGGCGCTGCGGGCGGACTTGGATATGCGTTTCTCATGTTCCTAGGTGGAAAACTTATGCCGGGAATAGATATAGTTCTGTCAGAGATAGGGCTTGAGGCGGATGTAGAGTGGGCAGATACTGTCATAACCGGTGAGGGCAGGATAGATGCCCAGACCATGATGGGCAAGACCCCATTGGGAGTCGCAAAGCTTGCAAAGAAACACGGCAAATATGTGATCGCCATAGGAGGATGTCTTGGGGATGGTGCGGAGAACTGCGTCAAAGAAGGATTGTTCAATGAGTGTTACGCAGTGAACAATGTGCTTGGTATAGATGACAGTGATTCGGAGCAGGTGAGAACGGCGATGAAGCCTGAAAATGCTGCGGCGAATTTGACGACGTGTGCCGCAAAGATCACAGAACTTAAGGAACAGATGTCGGCACGTGTGTGCAGACCTGCACTGCTTAGATAGATATGGGATTGAATTTGTTTGAAACAGAATCAGAGGCGTGTGAATTTTTTCTGCAAAAAATGAAGAGATATGCAAGGAAATAAATTTACTACTATATAATACGAGGAGAATAAAAAGATGACAAGAGAAGAAGCGTGGGAATTACTCACAGAGTACAACAAGGATGAGTTCCATCTGGAGCATGCACAGATCGTAGAGGGAACCATGAAATATTTTGCAAGGGAGCTTGGTTATGGCGATGAGGAAGAGTTCTGGGGAATAGTCGGACTGCTTCACGATCTGGACTTTGAACAGTATCCTGAGCAGCATTGCATCAAGTCCCAGGAGATCATGAGAGAGCACGGTGTTGACGAGAGGATCATACATGCGACGGCAAGCCATGGCTATGGTATCACGGTTGACATAAAACCAGAACATGAGATGGAGAAGGTTCTCTATGCTGTGGACGAGCTTACAGGACTTATCGGAGCGGTTACACTTATGAGACCATCAAAGAGTGTTCAAGATCTGGAACTCAAGTCAGTTAAGAAGAAATACAAGAGCAAGGGATTTGCTGCGGGATGCTCCAGGGAGGTCATCGAAAGAGGTGCAGATATGCTTGGTTGGTCACTTGATGAATTGATCACCAAGACTATAGAGGCACTCAGGACATTCAGACCATGATCGGGGGTATAAAGAAAATCGGAGAATTTGTCCGCAAAGAGACAGTGCTCACCGTGGCACTTCTGCTGGCGGTGATATCGGCATTTATCGTGCCTCCGGACAGCGCGTATGTGGACTACATAGATTTCAGGACACTTGCGATACTTTTCTGTCTTATGACAGTGGTCGCGGGATTTTCACAGCAGGGGATGTTTGGCATCATAGCGAAAAGTATGATAAATCGTATGGGTTCGCTCCGGGCGGTGACAATTGTTCTGATATTCATGTGTTTCTTTTTCAGCATGTTTATCACAAATGATGTGTCGCTCATAACATTTGTACCGATGACACTCACGGTCCTTGGTATGGCAGGAGAGGAAGTACTCACCAGATGGATGGTGCCGGTGATAACCCTCCAGACCATAGCTGCGAACCTTGGCAGTATGCTGACACCCATAGGCAATCCGCAGAACCTGTATCTGTACGGACTTGCAGGGATCAGCGCAGGCAGGTTTGTATTGCTTATGCTGCCATATACAGTGGCATCGGCAGCGCTTCTTGTAATATGTGTCATAGTATGCATGAAAGGAAAAAACAGGCAGCTTGAGATCAGACTTTCAGGCAGTGATATACAGGTGAACAGGAAGCTGGTGGGTATATATAGCATACTATTTGTGCTGTCGCTGCTCACCGTGGCGCGGATCGTCCCATACTGGGTGACATTTGCGGTAGTGCTTGTGGTAGTCCTTATATGCCAGAGAAGATTGCTGCTGAAGGTAGACTATTCGCTGATATTCACATTTGTGGGATTCTTCGTGTTTATCGGAAATATGGGAAGAATCGATGGATTTAGGACATTTGTAGAGAAGGTGCTTGGTGGGCATGAGGTGATAACTTCGGTCCTTGCCAGTCAGGTCATAAGCAATGTTCCGGCTGCAGTATTGCTGTCAGGATTTACAGACAGGTACACAGACCTGATAGTCGGTACCAATCTCGGCGGACTTGGAACTTTGATAGCATCTATGGCGAGTCTGATCTCATTCAAATATGTGGCGAGACAGGACAAGGGTGCCAGAGGAAGATATCTGGCGTATTTCACATTTGCAAATGTGCTGTTCCTGGCGGTACTTATATGCATGTGGAAAATAATATTTTAGCCAGAAAATTATTGCCCTTAGATGGCAGTAGTCATAAAATAGAAAGGTAAGTTTCTTCAAATTAAGGAGGCAGATAATATGAGTAAGAATCTTGGTGCAAAACCTATGCTGGTGCCACAACCGGTCATGATGATCGGAACATACGATGCCGATGGCAATGCAAATGTCATGAATGCGGCATGGGGCGGAATAGTCGGAGCAAATGAGATCATATTTGACCTTGGAAGTCATAAGACTACCGAGAATATAAAGCTGAACAAAGCGTTCACAGTTGCCATTGCTGATGCAGAGCATGTGGCAGCCTGTGACTATGTGGGAATCGTGTCGGCAAATGACGAGCCAGACAAGATGAAGAAGGCTGGTTTTACAACCAGAAAGAGCGAGTTTGTAAATGCTCCAGTCATCAACGAGCTTTCACTGACAATGGAGTGCAAGCTCAAGGAGATCATAGACGGGGACAAGTTCCTCGGCGAGATTGTAAATGTTGTTGCAGACGACCGTATCCTGGGCGATGACGGCGAGATCACATATGAAGAGTTCCATCCGATCGTGTTTGACACCATCGGACATGGATATTTTGCACTCGGCGACAGGGTTGGCGATGCTTTCTCAGAGGGTAATAAGTTGAAGTAGGAAAGCTTGTAACTTGGGAAAATCATCAAATTGTACATTGTAACATGAAAAAATTAGCCGTTTTTGGAATAAAAACCTTAATTTTTCAAGCAAATGTTCAATATACATATGGAAAAAGGCGAAATAATGTGATATAACAGACACATACAAAAAGCACAAGCTAAAGTGAAAGGAAGATGTAGATATGGATAAGAAGAATATCGATTGGGCAAACCTTGGATTTGGCTATGTTCAGACAGATAAGAGATTTGTAGCAAATTATAAGGATGGAGCATGGGATGAGGGTACACTCACAGAGGATCCTAACGTAGTATTAAACGAGTGCGCAGGTGTTCTTCAGTACGCTCAGACAGTTTTCGAGGGAATGAAGGCTTACAGAACAGAGGATGGACGTGTTGTATGTTTCCGTCCTGACCTCAACGCAAGCAGAATGGCAGACTCAGCAAGAAGACTTGAGATGCCACCTTTCCCAGAGGATAGATTTGTACAGGCAATAGTAGATACAGTAAAGGCAAATATTGATTATGTACCACCTTACGGATCAGGTGCTACATTATATATCAGACCATATATGTTCGGTTCAAATCCAGTTATAGGTGTTAAGCCGGCAGACGAGTATCAGTTCAGAATCCTCACAACACCAGTTGGTCCTTACTTCAAGGGCGGTGCAAAGCCTATCACAATCAAGGTTTCAGATTTCGATAGAGCAGCACCTCACGGAACAGGACACATCAAGGCTGGTCTTAACTATGCAATGAGCCTTCATGCAATAGTTACAGCACACAAAGAGGGATTCGATGAGAATATGTATCTCGATGCAGCTACAAGAACAAAGGTTGAGGAGACAGGTGGAGCAAACTTCATCTTCGTTACAAAGGACGGCAAGGTAGTTACACCTAAGTCAAACAGTATCCTCCCATCGATCACAAGACGTTCACTGATGGTAGTTGCAAAGGATATCCTTGGACTTGAGGCTGAGGAGAGAGAAGTATACTTCGATGAGGTTAAGGATTTTGCAGAGTGCGGTCTGTGCGGTACAGCAGCAGTTATCTCACCTGTAGGCAAGATCAACGACCACGGCAAGGAGATCTGTTTCCCAAGCGGTATGGAGAAGATGGGACCAGTTATCCAGAAGCTGTATGATACTCTTACAGGAATCCAGATGGGCAGAATCGAAGGTCCAGAGGGATGGCTTAAGGTAATCGAGTAATGATCAAGTAATTCGGTGTAAGATAATAAATATTGAGAACATTATAACCCCACTGATGTCTGATGGTAAGTCGGATGTCGGTGGGGTTTTTGTGTATCCAAGTTAGTTCGGTGTAAGAAAGATTAGCCCCATATACTAACAATTAGAATTGACTTGCACCGACCCTGAAGAGTTATAATTGTGTAGACAATAGAAGGAACGAAAGATAAATTGCATATCGGATAGTGCATTGAAACATAATATAATTCATAAAAACAATTATCTTGAAGGGGTGGTTACTATGATGTCATTATCAGATGCAGTAAACGGTTTCTCAGGAGAGGTAGCCTGGAACTGTGCGGACAGATCACTGTTCGGCGCATGCCAGCTTGAGACTGGAGATCAGGTGCAGGTCGTATCGTCTTACTTTGGCAATGTGATAATCAAGGCAAATGGAAAAAGACTAGCGATAACAAGGGACGCGGCGGAGCGGATAAAGCTGGCTTAGATTGAGAGCGGAAGAAACGGAAAAAACGGCAGTTGCTGGAGAACCTGTCTCTTATACACATCTGACGCTGCCGACGACTTAATAGG
>ENA-OZHZ01000380-OZHZ01000380.1-human-gut-metagenome-genome-assembly--contig:-NODE-380-length-21441-cov-6.855840_pt1 | contig 21441 bp, 15 predicted proteins | sample MGYA00244053_ERZ653699 | MGnify/ENA primary metagenome ERZ653699 (study PRJEB26926, sample SAMN06165200) | human gut metagenome | biome: ENVO:00009003; feature: ENVO:2100002; material: ENVO:00002003...
CTACACCTATTAAGTCGTCGGCAGCGTCAGATGTGTATAAGAGACAGTTCTTACAATGCAAGGCAACTACGAAAAGCATGCTTTGCGAGTTTCTCGCGTAAAAAAAAGAAATCTGAATCTCCTTAGAAATTCAAATTTCTTCTATTTTGTAAGTATTTATTTAATGTAAAACATTCCGCAATCGTCTGACCACACACTGAATATACTCTGTATTCGATGGTTTGTTCTGTATTGAGCCTCTCCATTCTGGATTCTTGAGGTATGATGTCTCCTTATCTGACTTTGACCATACCCGTTCTATTACATTTCGAATTGATTTTTCCACACCACTTACTGATGTCTGATATACTTGTGCAACCTGCGGATAAACATCATTCGTTATCTGGATTGACGCACCATTGGGAACAGCTAACAGAATACCAATTGCTCTTGCAAGATATTTGGTTCCTTTTCGATCCGGTTCAAAACCGCTTTTTATCAGTTCACCCCATGCCAGTACATACTGAATTTCGGTTTCTTCCTGTTCCGTATAGATTACCTTTCTTCCATTATGATATTCGCTTTCTCCATCTGCAGTCGTTGGTGCGGTCAGCTTAATTATTTCAATAATTTTCTTTGGTGAAAATAATTCGTTATTTTTCTTATAAACCAAATCTATATCTAACTTATTGATGCTATGCAGAAAATGCTCCGAGCCATAATTTGTTGTTACGATAATTTCCGGATGTTTCTTTAACTTCCGTTTCATCTCTATAATGAGATGGATTCCGTCACCTTCTTCTAACTCCAAATTTACAATTACTGCATCTACTTCCTGTTCTGTCAGAATATTGATTGCATCACTCTGCCGCCCCGTTACCGCTACCAATGCAAATTCTTCATCCTGGGCTATTTCTAATGCATATTCCTTGCACAAAAGTTTATCACTTTCTACAAGCATGATTCGAATCATTCTTTCTTTTCCTCCCTCAGCATTCCGATTCAGCTTCTTAGCTGTTTTGTGGAATCTACTCCCTGTATCTATACAATGCTACAGATATATATTTATATCATTTGGTCTAAAAAATCAATACCCTTTCTCTTTTTCCTTCTTCCGCAGAGCTTCCTTAAAGCCCTTCAGGGCATCGAAGGGCATAAACTGCTTGGCACGGTCTTCGATGTCCATTTTCTCTCTTCTCAGATTCTCTCTCTCATTCCAGCCGGATGCTGTTTCCTGCCGTCCGGCTCCCATGGTGTCTCTTCTATACGCCACTCTTATGCCCTCCAATCTGACCGTTTCGTTCTATTGTCGTTGCACTCTCTTCCAAATTCATTCCCTTTAAAATAGCATTCCTGCCGTAGCGCTGCTTGATGGAGATTGCTGCACGCTGTGCCTTCACATCCTTCTCTGTCTCTTCCGGAGCTGAAAACAAATCAAATTGCTGATAATCTTCTGTCATTACGCCGGTATAAGTCAATGTAATCCGCCGGATATATGCTCCCGGTCTTACAATTCTCCGGTATAGCTGCTCTACATAAGACAGCAGCCGGCGGTTGGAGCTGGTTGCACTGCGCAGCGTTGTGCTTCCCTTCACCGGTTCAAAGCATTTCTGATTGCTGTAACCGATTACCAGACTGATATGGGATGTTACAAGGCCCTGGTCTACCAGGTCAAGGCACAATAAATCTGCCATCTCTTTTACCACCAGTGCACCTTCCTCATACTCATAATCCCGCGGCAGCACCTGACCGCTGGAAAAGGATGTATTCTTCGGACGATAAGCCTTGATGTCCGCTATCGTTACCGGTTCTCTTCCCCATGCGTGATCAATTAACAGCTCTGCATCTATGCCAAAAGACTTATATAATAAAGACTCTCTGGCATGGGCAATCTCTTCCATTGTGCAGATGCCCATATTCGATAGACGCTCTACCGTTCCACGCCCCACCCGCCAGAAATCAGTCAGCGGTTTATGTTTCCAGAGCTTCTCCCGGTAGCGTGCTTCATCCAGATAGGCAATCCGGTCTGTCTCATGCTTTGCCAGAATATCTAAAGCAACCTTTGCTAAATAGAGATTGGTTCCTACACCACAGGCAGCCGGAATCTTCGTGGTATCTAAGATATCCTGCATAATTTTTCTGCCCAGTTCCACTGCTGTCATCTGGTAGAGATGCAGATAATCCGTCACATCCAAAAATGCTTCATCAATGGAATAGACCTGAATATCTTCTTTTGCAATATATTTTAGATATACGCCATAGATTTCCGCTGCATAATCAATATATAGCTGCATACGGGGTGGTGCCATCTTATATGGAATTTCTTTGGGAATCTGAAAGACACGACACCGATTGGGAACTCCCATCTGCTTTAACGCCGGTGATACGGCAAGACAGATGGTTTTCTCTGAGCGTTCCGGGTCTGCGACCACCAGCCTGGCAGTCAGCGGATCCCATCCCCGTTCCACGCACTCCACCGATGCATAAAAAGATTTTAAATCAATACATAAATAGATTTTATTTCCATTCATATCAATGCCTTTCAAGAACATTTGTTCTTGTTTTATATTAGCACATATGTTTGGATTTTACAAGAGGAATTCTTATACAGGATTTCCACTTTCTGCTTCTAATAATACGGTTCCAACCGGAAATGCTGTCCGGAAAATCTTTCTTACCAACGGACCTGCAATCAGAAGCTGAAACGGCAGTGCCATAATAAAATTCTTTGGAATATTGGTAAGCCAGATAATCAGAAGCATATTCCATGCTCCGCTTTTTACGCAGGCTTCCAGTCCACCGTATAAGGACATGAAAATTACCATCGGAACTACCATACAGCAGGAAACTGCAATCACTTTTTTCGTTGTGCTGCTTTCTGGTTTTACCAGAAAACGAAATGCAAATCCCTTTGCAATTTTAGATACCAGAAGCCAATCCAGACACATTGCGCATACATATGCCAGCGGGAATCCCAGCCAGCCTTCTCTTATTACTTCCATATTCAGTGTTCCCATATGCAGTGCTACATTATACATACTCATCCATAATACCATAGTAAAACACATTAACACCGTATAAATCAAACTTTCTCTCTTATGCATTGGCATAATCATTACCTCCATTTTTCTTTCATTAAGTCGCAAGGCTACCTATTAGTTCAAAACGAAAGTGAAATCAGAAAAGAAAATTTACACGGTAACTTCCTCCTCTTCCGATTTCACTTTTATTTTATGCTTAGGAAATATTCTGTAACATCATCTCTGTCATTTGCAGAAATGTTTCCATCTGCTCCGGTGTAAAATCCTTACACATTTCTTTTACAACCTGTGCTTCCTTCTTCGCAATCTCCTTATGGATTCCACGGGATTTCTCCGTACAGGATATTTTCTTATAACGCCGGTCATTCTCACTTGGTGCACAGATTAAAAATCCTTTTGCCTCAAGCCTTTTTATAATTCCCGTCATTGTCGGATGTGTCACCTGCTCGATATGTTCTAAGTCCTTCTGATTTACTTCTTCCACTCCATTATCTTCCATCAGACTGACTTCTCCTAATACCCGAAGCTGGACGGCAGTAATTCCGATTTCTTCTGCCCATTCATCCATTTTGCGACGGAATGCCCGGTCTATAATTGCAATCCGAAGTCCAAGCGGCATCTTCACTGCCATAATTTCACTCCTTTTAGGTAGCTTTGCTACTTATTATAAATGTTTTTCAAAAAATGTCAACCTCATTATTCCGTCCGGAGTGCTGTTACCGGGTCACTCTTCGATGCTTTCTTTGATGGGATCAGACCACCCAGAAGTGTCAAAAGGATACTGAGTAAAATCAGCACCAGTGCCGGAACTACCGGAAGCACCGCACTTACATCGGTTGTATTTGCAAGATTATGGATAATCGCATTGACTGGAATAATCAGAAGCAGCGTAAATCCGATTCCAATCAGTCCGGCACACAGTCCGATAATAAAGGTCTCTGCATTAAATACCTGGGAAACATTCCGCTTCGATGCTCCGATGGCTCTTAGGATTCCGATTTCTTTTCTTCGCTCTAACACACTGATATAAGTAATGACACCAATCATAATGGAAGATACCACCAGCGAAATTGCCACAAATGCAATCAGTACATATGTGATAATATCCACAATATCGGTTACGGAAGACATCAGCGTTCCTACCATATCGGTATAGGTTATCACCTGCTCATCCCTGCCTTCCTTTTCCATGCGGTTATTGTATGCATCTAAAATTTCTACCACATGCTCCTTGCTTTCAAAATCCTTCGGATAAATATTAATTCCGCTTGGCACTGCAAAATCCACATAGCCTAATTTCTTTAAGTTATTCTCATAGGTTGTTCCGGTAGCCGAACCCATAGACATCAAAAGCTCTGTCAGTTCATCCTCATTCATATTAATCTGAAATGCATTTAAAAATGCTTCTTCATCCACCTGCATGCCGGATGCCATGGCACTTTGCAGCTTGTTTCCCATTTGTGTCATTGCCTGCTGCATATACTGCTGTATTGCCGTCATCATCTGCTGCTGTACTGCGTCCACATTCATAACATTCGAAAGTCCGGCTGCAATTCGCTGCTGACCATCTGCTGTATTCAGATATGCCGCAAAAGAATCTCCCAACTTTTCCGGGTCAGGTAATCCATTATTCTGTGCATATGTCTGATAACCTGCAAATAATTCAGAGGACAATTTCTGCATCTGCTCCTGCGTAATCTCAATATTTCCACTACCTGTAAATATCTCAGATGCCCACGTTGTTATGATTCCCTGGGCTTCCTCTGTCTGCAAATATTCTGCTAAGTACTCATCAAATTTCTCCGGGTCGGTATAACCATGGTCTATGACATACTGCTGATATCCACCCATAATCTGCTGGATGAGGCTCTGTATCTGCTCCGGTGTAATAGTTACCATGCCATTTGCGGTAATAATCTCTTTGATATTATCGGATAAAATTTTCCGGGCTTCTTCCGTATTTAAATAGTTCATAAAATACTGGGACAGATTCGAATAATCTGCCTGCGGATTATCCTTTGCATACTGCTGGTAGCCCTCTAAGAGACTGCCTGCAATTGCCTGCATTTCTTCCGCAGAAATTGACTGACCCATGGAAGAAGCATCCATGGAAAATGCTCCGGACAAATCGGCACTTCCCATATCCCCCATAGAATTTTCCAACCCACTTAAGGCACTTTCATCAAAGGAAAATGCTTTTTCCAATGCTTCACTGTCTACGGTAAACAATGACTGCATATCAAATCCGTTTTCCTTATCTACCTCACCAAACGCTTCATTGGTAAAGACATTTACGGATGGATTTGCAAGCTGCTGTTTTACTATCTCACTCTTTGCCGATTCCTCTGCCACATGCTTTGTCAGAGATTTTGGATATGCAATTCCTGCATTTAAGGATGCGGCATTACTTCCTTCTGCCGGCTGCACCACACCTACAATCGTAAGCTCTTCTCCGTCTGCCACCAGTTGTTTCATAAAGTCTTCATTATCCGACTTATCCTTCCAGACCTGATACTCTTCATCATAAGTATAATAATCCGCACTGTTCACCAGTTTAAACTGGATTCCTACCAAATCCTTATAAGTATAAGTTCCAAAATCAGATAGTGTCTCAATATTTTCCTCACTGGCAAACTGCTGTATCATCTCGTCTAATTCCAGCGGGTCACGAAGACCTAATGTATACAGTAAAAAGTCACTAATTCCGCCATTGGAAGTAAGCACCACCACACACTCATTATAATTTTCCGGCCAGCGTCCTTCCTTAATATCATACTGCTTTTCATATAACTTACTGTTTTCCGGCATCTCATAAAAAACATCCGTGCTCATCATAGATGACATCAGACTATTGGAACCAGATGAAGATCCAAGACCTACTGCATCAAAAGATTTGTCCGGATTTACCTGACGTATCCCGTCTTCATTTTCCTTAAAAATCTGCGGACTGATATTATAAGTATACTCCACCGCTGTAGTATACTGCTCAATTCCACTGTCTCCTTCATCAAGATACTTTTTCAAAGCCTCCAGGTCATTAGATGCCATCGTGGAAAACATATTGGTTACCATCTTAATGACTTTTACTTTATCCCCGGAATTTTCTTTATCTGTTTTGGCATTTCCGTCATCACTTTCCGTATTCTTTTCAGAATCTGCCATTCCAAGACTCATGGATGCCAGACTGAATCCCGTACTCTGAATCTGCAGCGGATACTCGGATAAGGTCTCTTCCTCTACATTTTTGATGTATTTATTTACACCGGTAGAAAGAGATAATATCAGTGCAATGCCGATAATTCCAATAGAGCCTGCAAAGGAAGTCAGCAGGGTTCTTGCCTTTTTCGTTTTTAAATTATTAAAGCTTAAGGACAATGCCGTAAGAAATGACATGGAGGATTTTCCCATGTTTTTATGCTCCGGTTCCTTCAGCATTGCCTCATCCACTTCATAAGGATTGGAGTCAGCACGAATTTTTCCATCACTTAATCTAACAATTCTGGTAGCATACTGCTCTGCTAATTCCGGGTTATGGGTTACCATAACTACCAGCCGGTCTTTTGCCACTTCCTTCAGCAAATCCATGACCTGCACACTGGTGTCACTATCTAATGCTCCCGTCGGTTCATCCGCCAGCAGAATATCCGGGTCATTGACCAAAGCTCTTGCAATGGCTACACGCTGCATCTGTCCACCGGACATCTGGCTTGGCTTCTTGTGTAACTGGTTTCCAAGTCCCACCTGCTCTAATGCCGCAACGGCCCGTTTCTTCCGCTCTGCCTTACCGATACCGGAAATGGTCAATGCCAGTTCCACATTTGCAAGTACCGTCTGATGGGGAATCAGATTATAACTTTGAAACACAAAACCAATGGTATGGTTCCGGTAAGAATCCCAATCCCTGTCCTTGTATTTCTTCGTGGATATTCCATTGATAATCAAATCTCCGCTATCATAACGGTCGAGTCCTCCGATTATATTAAGCAATGTGGTCTTTCCCGAACCACTCGGTCCGAGGATTGCCACGAACTCATTATCCCTTAAATTTAAGCTGACATCATCCAGTGCCTTCTGCACCAGACTTCCGGTCTTATATTCCTTATAAATGTGTTGAATCTGAAGCATATGATATTCTCTCGTTTTCCATTTCTTATTTTTCTATTTTACTTTTTCTTTCTCACTCTGTTTTTTATATTACCTTATTCCGAACATTTTTACATCTCACTTTCGAAAAATATCATGGTTTTCATAAAAATTTTAGAAAATGCATAACAAAGAGGACTCTGTTTTCTGACCTGCTGCCAGATTCCAGAATCCTCTTTTCTTTTTCTTTATCTTCTAATCAAATAATCCAATGTGATATTTTACCTTCCGGCAAATCTTCCATACCAGAAGTACCGGCATTGCCAGTACCAGATAAGCACAGGAAAGAATTCCTACTCCACCACCTAAGATTATCATAATCCAGATAAAAATATTCATTTCTTACACCTCGCATATTATTATTTTATGTATTTAATATGCGGGTGCCAATGCTTCCTTCTTTCCGTCCGCCTTCCGCTCAAACCTTGCTAACATCAGGCTCCTTAGTACATTATCGCCATGCTTCTTCCGGTTCCTCTGAATGCGTCCCATAAAAAGCTGTGGCAGTACCACCAACAGCAGCCAGAACATCATTCCAATATTTCTCCTATGGTTCGCCAGTCTACCGCTGCGTCCTAGTGTCAATGCCGCAATGCCTGTATTCTGCATCTGCTCCTCTCTGGATAACATCTTATCCGGAGTATCTAAAAGACGGACATTTTTTAATTCTATGTAATTTACTGCAAAGGCTTCTTTCTCTGCCGGGGAAACCTGTTCTGTTCTGGTGGATGCGCCTGCAATGGCTACCAGAAACAGGATGCTCCACAGCAGTGCCAAATGCCTGATTATCTTTTTCCGATACATCTGTCTCATTCCTTACCTTGTGATTAAACTTAGTATATGTCGCAGGACAGCTTCCGTCAAGAGTTGATGCAGCCAGATTGGCTAAGGACAGAGAGAAAAATACAAGCACAAATTTGCAGCCGGTGTCCGGGTAGAAGTTTTTGATGAAATGCGTTATCGTTCTTGAAAGTGTTTTTTCTGATAATAAATTGTCTTTCCGCTGCTTTGACTGCTCACCCCGTCTGTCCGTCGGAAGCGGATGCGAACTGGAATCTGCAAGGGCACATAAGAATTTCGATATTGTGTTTGATTTCGGCTGGCAACCGGCGCAAATTCACATCCGTGTTCAATTGCGCCTCACTGGCACATCCCTGTGCCAGTGTTGCCGGTTACAGACGAAATTCTAAGAGCCCTTGTGCAGATTCCGATAATGCATCCGTACTCCGACGGACAGACGGGGCGAGATGTCAAACATTGGAAAGACTATTTTAATATAGAAAGAAAAAACACTTTCTTAGAACGGTCGCATTTTAGCAGCTTGCTTCTTCCCGGACACCGGTGCAAATTTGGCTTATTTTTTTAACTCTCTCACTCCTCTGACCATCTGGATGACAACGGTCGGAAGTGCTGCCAGCAGAATAATCTCAATCACAGCAGGACAGGACAATGATTCTACTGAAAATAACCCCCGCAGCGGCGGTACAAAAAGCACCAGTCCCAGCAGCACGCTTCCAGACACAAATGCAAGGATACTGTATGGATTTCCGGTAAAGCCCAATGCAAAAATGGTCTTGTTTCCACGACAGTTAAATCCATGGAAAAGACGCGCCAATGTCAGTGTTGCAAATGCCATAGTGGATGCCATTGCCGCACCTTTTCCATTTCCGATATAAAATGCTGCCATGGTGGATGCCGCAATACATAAGCCCTGCAACATAATTCGCCGGAATGTCTCTCCAGATAAAATTCCTTCCGATGCCTGCCTTGGTTTTTCTTCCAATAAACTTGCATCCTGCGGTTCCACGCCAATGGCAATTGCCGGAAGGGAATCTGTCAGCAGGTTAATAAACAGTAAATGCACCGGAGCAAATGGAACCGGAAGCCCCAAAAGGGATGTATACAATACAGATAAAATTCCTGCCATGTTGCCGGAAAGTAAAAATAAAATAGCATTTTTTATATTACGGTAAATGTTTCTTCCGTTCGTTACTGCTTTAATAATCGTAGCAAAGTTATCATCTGTTAATATCATGGCTGCCGCATCCTTTGCCACTTCCGTTCCGGTTATTCCCATGGCTACTCCGATGTCTGCCTGCTTTAATGCCGGTGCATCATTTACACCGTCTCCGGTCATGGAAACGATATTGCCCCTCTTCTGCCAGGCTTTTACAATCCGTATCTTATGCTCCGGTGACACTCTCGCATAAACAGATATTTTATCAATCTTTTCTTCCAGTTCTTTTTCCGGGCAGGCATCCAGCTCTGTTCCGGTTAATGCCAGGTCCCCCTCTTCATAGATTCCAATACGCTTTGCAATCGCAACGGCTGTGATTTTGTGATCTCCGGTAATCATTACGGTGCGGATTCCCGCCCGCTTCGCATCTGCTACTGCCTGTATGGATTCTTCCCTTGGCGGGTCTGCCATGGCAGCTAATCCTAAAAAGGTAAGTCCATTTTCCTTTTCCACCGTCAGTTCTCCCCCGGACTTCTTACATGCAAATGCCAGTACCCTGAGTCCATTTTCAGAAAAATACTGATTCTGCTTCTGGATTTTTGCGATTTCTACATTATCCATCGGTCTTATCTCTTCTTCATATGCCACATTTATGCAACGGTTTAAAAGGATATCTACTGCTCCTTTTGTAAAAATAATTTCTTCTTCGCCACGCAGCCGGTATTTACTGCTCATGCATTTCCGTTCAGAATCAAATGGAATTTCTTCTAATCTCGGAATCATGTTTCGAATCGTTTCTTCCTGTATGGTAAGCTGCCCTACATTTTCCGTTCTGTCCTGATTCAGGCGGACTTCGTGGAACATTTCCAACAGGGCAGATTCTGTCGGATCTCCCAGTACTTTTCCATCCGTTATGCTGGCATCATTATTTAAAATAGCATTGTATAAAAAATGCCTTTGCAGGCTGGACTCCAAGGTCAGCTCATCCGGTTTATAAGTCATACCATTCAGATAAACCTCTTCCACATGCATCTTATTCTGTGTCAGTGTTCCCGTCTTATCGGAGCAGATTACCGATACACAGCCTAAGCTTTCCACAGCTTTTAATTCTTTGACAATGGCGTGCTCCTTTGCCATTCTCCTGCTTCCCATTGCCTGCACAATCGTAACAATGGAGCCTAATGCTTCCGGTATTGCCGCTACTGCCAGTGCAACAGCAAACATCATGGCATCAATGACCGGCATCTTCCGGTAAATGCCAAGACAAAAGACCAGTGCACAGATTGCCATAATCAGTATTGCCAGCTTTTTGCTGAAAGAATCAAGACTTATCTGAAGCGGAGTCTTCCGCTCCTTCGTCTGATTCATCAACCCGGCAATCTTTCCTAATTCCGTCTCCATTCCTGTTGCTGTTACAAGTACCTCCGCTCTTCCATATGTTACAAAGCTTCCGGAAAATACCATATTTTTCCGGTCTGCCAACGGTACTTCTTCCGGCAATACTTCTTCATTTTTTTCTACATTGGCAGACTCTCCTGTCAGTGAGCCTTCATTGACCTGCAGGGAATAATTGCGAAGAATTCTTCCGTCTGCCACAATCATGTCCCCTGCTTCTAAGATTACATAATCCCCGGGCACAATCTCTTTAGATGCAATCTCCTGACGTTTTCCATCCCGGATAACCCGGGCCGCTGGTGCCGCCAAATCCTTCAAACTATCCAGTGATTTTTCTGCCTTCCTATACTGTATCGTACCAAGAACAGCATTCATAAGTAATACCAGAAAAATTACGATGGTACTCTCGGTATTTCCGGAAAACATGGAAATAATTGCTGCAATAATCAGGATTATTACCATCAAGTCACAAAACTGGCTTAAAAACACCTGCAGCAGACTCTTATGTCTGCCCTCGCTCAGCCGGTTTTCGCCTGTCTCTTTTCGTATTCTTTCTACTTCTTCTTCTGTTAATCCTTTTTCCCGAAAGCCAAACATTTCTTCCAACTGCTCTTTCGTACAATTCCAATATGCTTTCATATACGCTTAACCTCCTGCTTTTTATGTTACCGGGTATCAACTATGCGCAACAAAGAATGTGCCTTGGCACATTCTCGCGCCTGCGGCGGTCGCTTGCGACATCTACCTTATACGCCGCAGTGTGTATCCTCGCGGAGCGTTTTTTACTTTACAGGAAAGCAATTTCCTGTAAAGCAAAAAAGGAACGAGCACTTTTACCGCATCAAAATAATACGGTAAAAGTCTCGTTCCTCTGCAGTGTATATTCCGGTTATCCCTCTTCAGATAACGTGATGACGAAAAATACAACACCGGCTATCCGGTGCGAACTACTCCCTGATACGTCATCATCATAACATATACCTTTTTTCTCCGTCAATGCCTATTTTTCTGACTCTTCCCAGTAACAATAGGTATCCTTTCCTTTATGCTTTGCTGTATACAAAGCTTTATCTGCCTGCCTGATACTATCTTCATAGTTATAGCTGTCTTTTCTAATCAGGGTGATTCCAACACTACAGGATACCGGAGTCGGAAGCTTCTCCCGCAGCTGTTCCTGCATCCGTGCGAGTCTCTTATCCAAGGTTTTCTTTGAGCCAAATCCTTTAAACAATACTACAAATTCATCCCCACCAAGTCTTCCTATATAATCGGTACGGCGGAAGCTTTCATGAATGGTATCCACAAAAGTACGCAATACTTTATCTCCATATGGATGTCCCTTGGTATCGTTAATCTGTTTAAAATTATCAATATCCAATATAAGAAGTGCACACACTTCCCCTTTCTTTGCTTCTTCTAATACATAATGGCTGGTATATTGTTCAAATATCCGCCGGTTCAGTACGTTCGTCAACGGATCGGTATTGGCTGCACGCTCTTGTTCCTGCTGACGGCGTTTCTGTCCATCTATATCCTTAAGATACAGCAGTGCATACATATTTTCTGTTACCTGCTCCTGAAATACATGTACGGTAAGCTCCATCCAGTGGTAACTTCCTCTTGCCATCCTTCTGCGAAGCTGATAATTCACAGTAGCCGTTCCACTGTTATAATTATAAACCATCTTTTCCTGCTCTAATACATCATAGCATCCAACCTGGTCTTCCTCTAATACCAGTTCATCAATATGACGGTTGAAAACCTTCATATAATTTAATGCTTCCCGCTCGCCCTCTGCTACGTAATCTTTCCAGAGTCCACCACTGCTTTGAATCTTACCATTACTCAGGTCTACCTCAGCATATGCCACGGTCTCCGACAGCATTGCCTGATAAAAGTCCTCTCTCTGTAAATATTTTAACTGGATATTCTGATGATCTTCAATCTGATAAATAGTAACTATCCTCAAATTTTCATCCTGTTTCTGGTCTCCAATTTTACAGATATCCAGACGGAACCATTCAAACTCATCCTGTTTGTTTTTTAAAAGAATTTCTAATACCTGATCCTCTTTTCCATATTCTACGCCGGTAAATGCTGCATGAAATACATCCCGGAAATGAGGATGTACCATTCCATCCTCCCAGCTTTCCGGAAATCCAACCTCTTTTAGCTGATTGCCCTTTAACATAGAACGATTTGTATGGAAATAAATGGTATGTTTCTTCTCATTATATTCCATACGTTCATATTCCTGACTCTTTAAAAATTTTTTCCGAATCATATCATTATTAATGCGATGATATCCTTTTAATGTATAGACACCATTTTCCTGATGATCAAGCACTCCAACGCAGCGTACTGTCACTTTTCCACGTTCCGGATGATTCCAGGTATATTCCATCTCGATAATCTTTCCGGTTGTGATAATATCATGTAATGCATTCTGTACATAATCGTAATAACCATCACTGATGTTATCATACCAGAACCTGAAATATTCCTCGCTGTTCATAATGTCGTCTATGCCCAGAATGCTGCGCATGCTCTTATCCACATACAGACGGTTCTTTCCATTGACAGTATCCAGTTCCAGCGTCCACAGTCCCAGTTTTACAGACTGTAATATATTTTCCTCCTTCAGCATACCCGTCATACGGGCTATCATCTCACTCTTTACATCCATCATTCCGTCACGAATCAGTATATTTGAAATAAAAGGACGTATTCTGGCAAGAAAAGTCTTATCATTTGGGCGGTATTTCGGATTATCCACACCAATAAATCCAAATAAATGACCTTCATTTAACAATGGAAGAAGCATCAGTCTGCGTATTTCCTGATGCACTAATATTTTCCACAAATCCGGTGCTGACTCCCGATACATATCCACATCTTTGATAATAACCGGTCTGTCTTCCTTCAGACTGCCAATCACCAGTTTTACCCGGTCACCCGGTACCGATGCCAGATAAAGCTGCTGGCTCTGAATCTCATTTTCACACCACTCACAGACATTACTCCAGCTATCTGCCTCTTTGGAATATAAAAAGATATAGCAGCGGTCTGCCTGATAAAATTCCCCGGTATGATGAAGAAGTTCACTGATGATATCAGCTTCATTTTCTTTTTCTTTCGCCTCTTCCAAGGCTTTCACAATGCCCTTTTCCACTTCTAACTGTTCTTCCAGCCTGCTCACGGAAATATTGATGGTATTCATGTCAATACCTATCTGAAGGCGTGCTGCCTTATTGCCCCAGTTTACTAATTTATCTTTCATCAACATCTGGGTTCCTAAGAATTCATTATTTGCATATCTGGTCAAAAACTTCTTATGCTTTAATTTTGCCATATTACAATCTGGGCACGGTTCTTCCCTGCCCTCTAATACCTGATAACATTTCTTGCCGGCATAATCACTAACGCCGCTGATTCGTTGTCCGGCAGAATTCATATAATATAACTCATAGCTTTCCGCATCTATGACATAGACCATCTCTTCTAACTGGTCTAATATCGCTTTATAATCGGTACCGTCTCCTGCTTCCGGCAGAATCACTGTACTATTCCCACAATCTTCCTGCCACCGTTCTTCCTCTACATGTCCAAAAATATACTGTTTTTCAAACAGCTCTTCTTCAATCGGTTTACTGAAATAGAACCCCTGTAAAACTTCAGGTGCAAGCTCTGCAAGTGTCTGTAATTCCTCCGGTGTTTCTACCCCTTCACATACTACCCGGATCTGTGCACTTCTTGCCAGTTCCAAAATATTACGAAGAAGCCGGTAATTGTATGCACTCATATTAATCCGGCTGACAAAGCAGCGGTCAATTTTAATCTCATCAATTGCCAGACTCTTAAGATAACTTAAGCTGGAATATCCGGTTCCAAAATCATCCATGGAAATCTGTATACCACGCTTGCCCCACTGATAAAATAACTGATTGTATTTGGTATAATCCTGTAACTGCATGCTTTCTGTCAGTTCCAGAATAATAGCTTCTCCGGGAATTCCTTCCTGTTCTAATAAATCATAAATGTACTGGCTTAAATCCGGCTGCTGTAACTGTATATAAGAAAGATTAATACTCATACGGAATTCCGGATTATAACGCCGCCACTTTGCACACTGGGCAATGGCTTCCTTTAATACCCATTTTCCCACCTGCACAATCATTCCGCTCTGCTCTAATATTCCAATAAAAAGATTTGGTGACACCACCCCATGATATTTTGAGCGGAAACGGAGCAGTGCCTCTGCTCCCACTACTTCATAATTACTCATCCCAATCTGTGGCTGGAAGAGAAGATAAAATCCATCACACTGGTTGCGGATACTCTTTCTGATTTCTTCTGTTAAGTCAATAACCGACAACTGTTTCTCATAATCTTCTGCTGAGAAAAGAATCAACCGGTTCTTACCGCTCTTCTTGGCACGGTCCAGAGAACTTTCCGCATAGTTAAACAGTGTATTGGCATCCTTGATTCCGGACATCGGATAGCAGACTGCACCTGCTGAAAAGGTACAGTTCTCCATCATCTTCATCTGTATATTCTGGTATACCTCACGCACAGCCTCCATATCATATCCCACAAAATTAACTGCAAACCGGTCACCATCCAGACGATAAATTTTTATGTTTTCATCAATACTATTTTCCAGAAGAGCCGCAATCCTCTTTAAAATAAAATTACCATGGCCTCTTCCATATTTCGTATTGATATTTTTAAAATTATCCACACCAAGGACAAGCAAAACACCTTCTTTTCTGCTGTTCAGCATTTCATCCAGATGTTCCATTAATTTAGTACTATTAAAAAGTCCGGTAAGTGAATCTGTCTTTCCCAAAAGGACAGTATCTGATGTTCTTCCCACCATTACATAAGGAATCCCGGTCTCATCCAGTTCAGCTTTCCCACGACAGCTGATCCAGACCAGATTGCTGTTTCTGTCTACCAGCCGGTATTCCAAATCATGTATCAGGCTTTTTCCAGAGCAGATAGATTCCATATCATTAACCCACTGGTTTAAGTCTCTTTCATATACAATATCTTTCCAGTCATCTATGCCGCAGCTGTTGTTTTCATCCATGCGCAATGCATATCTCTTTGATATATCATTGCTGGCGAAATAAAATTTACCCTCTTTTAAATCTGCCAGAAATAAATAATCATCGGTACTTTCACTTAATAACTGCAGAGTCTGGTAACATTCCGCAAATCCTTTTTTCCCTTTAAACAATTCATCCAGCGTATTCTTCTCCTGCATAGCCCCTCCAAAAAATATATATTTTTCTGTCTATACATTCCTTCCTGCATTATTTAATTGTACATCAAATTATCGTTTTTTACAATATTTATTCAGAAAAGTGTCATAAAAGCACAACCGTATTCATCCGGCATCCGATGGCAGGCTGTCCGCTGCACACAATACACCCCAGCCCAGCCTTGGATTTGGGAAAAAAGAATATCCCGGCAGTGGTCTTGCTCCCCGGATGAGATATGCTTTTATTTTTTCCCCATATAAAAAAGCATCATGTTTCTCTACAATTCCCCATTGCATAAAAAGTGCTGCCGTCCCGGTTACAAATGGCGTTGCCATTGAAGTTCCGCTTCGTACGGTATAACCGCCGCCCGGTGCACAGGATTCAATGTCCACCCCTGGTGCACAGATGTCCGGTTTCACCTGATTGGTCTCTCTGGTGAACCCTCTTCCGGAAAAGGCTGCCACCTGATTATATCTTGCATCATAGGCCCCCACCGAAATTACCTTATAGGCAGTGGATGGAATTGTAAGCGTTGTCTCTTCTGTGGGATATAAAAATCCGGTTGCTTCTCCAATGACCGCAAGGGAAGGCAGCCACATATTATAGGCCCCGGTTACAATCTTTTCCGGTATCAGCGTTATTTTATAGATTCCGCTGTCGATATAATTTTCCACCGGAAGAAAATCAAAATAGATTTCCTGAAAAGGACTGAAAGGGCTTGGTTCTCCAAAATATAATAAAACCTGCGTTCCTTCGATAGTAAATCTCTGGGGGCCCTGCAGCTGCCGGATAATCCCCACCGTTTTCCCACTGGGATGTGTCATCCGGATGGAAAAAATATCCGCATAGGATTTCCAGATTTGTAAGCTTAACGCAGGCTCATATTCTCCTACTGCAAATTCCACTTCCTGTTCTCTTCCCATTACAAGCTGCCCGGAGGTATGCCCTCTGGCACTGCCTTCATTTCCGGTGCCAATCACCAGAACCGATTTCCAGTAATTTGCCATATCAGATAAATAGGTTTCAAGAAGAGAGGTTCCATCATGAGAACCATAGGTATTGCCAAAGCTTATATTTACTGCCACCGGCTGCTTAAGTTCCTGTGCTTTCCGGAGAATATAATCCATTCCAAGCATCAGCTCTGTTGTCCTTGGAAAGGAATTTTTTCCCGGTGTGCCAAGCTTTACCACCAGCAAATCACTTTCATATGCCACGCCCCGGTTTATTTCATTGGATGATCTTCCATTTCCCGCTGCGATTCCTGCCACATGGGTTCCGTGCCCGGATAAATCCCGGCTGGGGCAGATACGGTACCCCTCCTGTATATCCTCCTGCTGCAATGCTTCATTGATTATGTCCCTGTCGTATTCCGTTCCAAGCCGGAATCCCGCCGGTGGATTTCCTGCAATGGTCTGATCCCAGATTGCCAGAATCCGGCTGCTTCCATCTTCCTTTCTAAAATCCGGGTGTCTGTAATCGATGCCACTATCTAAAAATGCCGTTATCACACCTTTCCCACTCAATCCCGTTCCCCCTAACCCCATTTTTCTTGTATAAAGGGACGTAATGCAGGAGGCTCTGATTCCCTGCTGTACAGAGAAAAAGAGCCTCTTTGGTTTTTCCATATATTCAATTTCTGTCCGGTCTGTTACCGCATCCATCAAAGCCTCCGGCAGCCGGATAACTGCATATTCATTGCTCAGTTCTGTAACTTCAATATCCGGAAATATCTCCTCTAATTTTCTGAGACTTCCGGTATATTTTACAATGACTTCCCATGTGTCCGTTTCTTCCTGATATCCTACATTTAAGTTTAAGGACTGCAGTCTTTCCTCTTCCGTTGCATCCAGTGCCAGATTCAGTAAGTTTTCCCGTTTCGAACTGTTCATTCCATCTCCCGGCAATTTCTTTTATTACTACTCTATCGCAATCCGATATTTTTATGCACTTCTTTTCAGCTTATTGTACCAATACTGTTTCATACTCTGCTGCCTCTTATTGTGGTGTTACGGTTCCGTCATCCTGCACCGTTACGCCAAAGGAAATGCTGTTGATATAGTCATTCAACTGCTGCTGTTCTAATTCATTCATCTGTCTGGTCTTTCCATTTTCTGCCTTTGCTCCCACCAGCTTATAAGAAATTGTACCATCCTTATCCACTACCATTTCCACTGCCATGGTGCGCTCAATGCTGCTGCCAAAAACAAAATTGCCAAGGCTGTAAAACACCGGCTTTCCGTCGATATATTCAATGCCCTGCAGACAATGGGAATGTGCACCAAACACTACATCTGCACCGGCTTCAATATATTTCTCTGCCAGTGTTCTCTGATATGCCTCAGGTTTTTCCTGATGTTCCAAGCCCCAGTGGACATAAACCACCAGCACATCACACTGACTGCGTGCTTCGGCAATGGCATTGACAAACCGCGTTTCATCATAAGTAGAAAGGACTCCCGGTACTGCGCTTTCTACATTCCAGCCGGCAACCGGAAGTACACGGGATGCTGCAAGAAATCCATACTTTTTCCCATTTACTTCTATTACCTGCACTTCCTGCGCCCGCTCTACGCTGTCCCCTGCTCCGGCATATAAAATGCCCTGTCCATCTAATGTTGTAAAAGTATCACTCAATGCTTCCCTTCCATAATCGAGGATATGATTATTTGCCAGAGTGACCACGTCCACGCCCATTTCCTTTAATGCGGCTGCATAGGATGGGTCTGTGCGGAAGGTATACTGCTTGTCCTCCATCTGGGTACCCCGGTTACTAAACGGAAATTCTTCATTTACCATGGTAATATCTGCATTTACAAGCAGCTCTTTCATGCCATTATCTATGACAGCGTCTATGCCTCCGGCATCATAGTTTGTTTTAAAAGAATTGGCAAAAAGTACGTCTCCGGTAAACATCAGTGTTGTATCTTCTGTTACATCTGTTGTTTCCGTGTTTTTCCCAATCTTCTTATCTGCATCTTCAGAAGCTGCATCCTTTCCGGCTTCCGCATCATTTTTACCGTCAGTTTTATCACTGGTCTTTAAATCGTATTCTCCATTTTTATCCTTGCTGTCTTCTGCAGCTTCTGTCCCTGCTGTTGCGGCAGTCTGCCGGCTGTCCTTCTGGCGGATGCTTCCACCATGATGGGCTGCATATATCATTGCTGCACCCAGCAGAATCACACACACTATAGAAACTATATATAATGCAATCCGGACTTCTTTCTTCATTATTTTATCTCCTTTTTTGTAGTCATGTTTCCGTGACTATTTTACCAATGAATGAGCATTTCGGCAATCGTAAAAATTTGTATACTCCTTTTGCCTTCAAACTGGTATGGTCATATTTGTTATATCTGGCTATTTTAATCAAACCACATTTTACATATGATAGGGAAAACGATTTGCAGATCACATACCAGAGAAAGGATTTACTTTATTATGAAAAATACAAAGAAAATGGTTACTGCGGCCTTGCTTGCTGCATTTACCTGCATTGCAACTATGATTATTAAGATTCCTACACCAACTTTTGGATATATTCATTTAGGAGACGGACTGGTACTCCTATGTGGTATTATCTTAGGACCTGGAATTGGTGCACTTGCCGCTGGTATCGGCTCCATGTTTGCTGATATTTTCTCCGGCTATATGACCTGGGCTCCTGCCACTTTAATCATCAAGGCTCTGACCGCATGCATCGCCGGACTTCTGTTCCACAAACTGCGTCTTAACATTTCTTCCAAAGCTAACCGCAGTATCCGCGTTGTTATCGGCGGTATCGTAGGTGAGGCTCTTATGGTACTTGGCTACTTCCTGTTTGAAGCAGGTCTTGCTGCATTTGCCAGCGGTTCTTTCTCCTCCGCTGCTCTTGCTACCGGAATTGCTTCTTCTGCTGCAGGTATTCCATTCAATATCGTCCAGGGTGTTGTCGGCATTATTCTCTGCCTGATTCTGCTCCCGGTTTTAAGTAAAATCAATGATGTAAATGAGTGGGTTTCCAAGTAAATAATTTTATAAAAAATGATAGCAGGCAATGTCTTTTCACATTATCTGCTATCATTTTTATGCTGGCAGCCCGCAAAGCGTGTTTCTCATCGTTTTTCAAAAATCACATCAACATTTCCCACGTCACAGTTTATATCCATATCATAATCTGCACCATTGTCGATTTCGTCATCTCTGCCAAGTCCGGCAACAGAAATATCTCCTGCTTTTATAGAACCAACACCACAGCTTAAACTGTAATTGTAATCCTGCTGCTCACCGGTTAATTTCAATTCCATGTTTCCCACATTACAGTTAGCGTCCAAATCACCTTTTACTTCACCGGCAAAATCAAGATTTCCGGCATCCACTTCAAAGCTTGCATATGCTGTTGTCAGCAGTCCTTCTTTTATATCAATATCTCCTGCTCCGACTTCAACCGAAAGTTCCTCTAATTCAAGCTGTTCCGGCACTTCAATAACCACCTGTAAACGATGCACTCCATCGCCCCAATATGCTGCATGGGAGTTTTCGCTGATTGTTAAAGTTCCATCTTCCAATGCAGTCTCTACCTCGGCATTTTTAGAAGTTGTTATTACCTTAATCTCTTTGCCTTTTCCTTTGACTACTTTCAACATTCCTGCATCCATATCGATATCAAGTGATTTCACATCTTCCGGTGCAAATGCAGTCTCTTCTGTACTGTCTGTTCCTTTATCCTGTCCTTCCCAGTCAGTTACATCCCAATGAAATGCAAATTTATTATTTTGCACTGCTTCTACAAATTCCCGCATGGTTCCACCGGTTGCAATTCCAATTCCTAATACCACGCAGCCTAAAAGAAAACAGCCTAATGCGATACCAAAAATAATTTTTAATGCTTTTTTCATGCGCAAGCGCCCCCTTTCTTCTTAAACAGTGACTGCCATAATTTTGCAATTCCTTTTGCAAACCATGGAAGAAACTTTCCACATACCAGAACCAGAAGTCCGGCCGCACATAATCCAATTGCAAGCATCAGAAGTCCGGCTGCCATAGAAATAAAACCTAAGGAAATTACGCCTGTTACCAAAATTGTAATTGCTACACCTGCTACCGCTATTCCGCCGATCACACAGCCGACTGCAATTCCAAATAGTCCTCCGATAATTCTGCTGATTACCGGAAGATGCTGTCTCACTATTATTGCATCCTGAGAAATCTGCCCGGATGGTTGCTGCCACTTTTTCCGGAGATTCTAATTCCCGGATTATCTTCTCTTCATTTTCTTCTCCTGCATCCTCAAAGTAGCTGGTATAGTATGCAATTGCTTCCCGTTTTTCCTCTTCCGGAATTCCTTCTAATAACTGCTCCAGCCTTCTCATAAACTCCTGTCTGTTCATATCTTCTCCTCTCCGGAAAATAATTCTGTTATTTTCGAAGAATAATTTTCCCATTCCTTCCGATAATATGTTAATCTTTCATTTCCATTCCCAGTTATCTTATAATACCTTCGATTTCTGCCTCCACATTCTCTGTCATATACTTCCAGACAACCGTCCTTCTGCAATCTTCGCAACACCGGATATAGCGTTGATTCTGACACTTCAATGGCTTTCCGCACATCCTGCGTAATCTTATAACCATAAGTACCTTCCCTGTCTCTTATACACATCTGACGCTGCCGACGACTTAA
>ENA-OZHZ01000403-OZHZ01000403.1-human-gut-metagenome-genome-assembly--contig:-NODE-403-length-20828-cov-6.443942_pt1 | contig 20828 bp, 22 predicted proteins | sample MGYA00244053_ERZ653699 | MGnify/ENA primary metagenome ERZ653699 (study PRJEB26926, sample SAMN06165200) | human gut metagenome | biome: ENVO:00009003; feature: ENVO:2100002; material: ENVO:00002003...
TACACCTATTAAGTCGTCGGCAGCTTCAGATGTGTATAAGAGACAGGCATCGGCAAGTGCGACTGCGACCGCTTCCTCGAAATCTGGAACCTCGTTTTCACCCAGTTCGAGCAGATGCCTGACGGCACCCAGAAGCCCCTCGCCAAACCCAACATCGACACCGGCATGGGCCTCGAGCGCATTGCCGCAGTCTGCCAGGGCAAGCGCTCGAACTTTGACTGCGACCTCTTCCAGAGCATTATCCAGTACGCAGCCCAGTGCGCCGGCGTAACCTACAGCTTCTCCGCACCCGATACCAACGATGTCGACACGGCCCTCAGGGTCATCGCCGACCACAGCCGCGCGGCCGCCTTCCTGATTTCCGGCGGCACGCTGCCTTCCAATGAAAGCCGCGGCTACGTCCTGCGCCGCCTGCTCCGCCTGGCGCTGTAAGGCCTGCAGCGCTGCCATGTCTGCCGGTGTGTGCCGCGCAGCCAGCTCCTCCATGGCGGGGCCCTCCAGATAATAGCGCAGCTGAAGGATACTGCCCGCCGTTTTGGCATCCGGGAGACCGCCATGAAAATCCATGATGGCCCGCAGTGTTTCCAGGCTGCCGGTCTGGGCGTAGTCCGCCACGGTGACGCCGCGGCGGGAGGCGATGTCCAGAAAGCCGAGACGATGTAGCTCCCGCAATCCCTCATGGACCACGGTCTTGCTGATCTTCATTTCATCCGCCAGCTCACGCTCAGTGGGCAGCCGATCCCCCGGGCGCAGCTCGCCGGAGAGGATCATGCCCTCCAGCTGCTGGATGAACAGCTCCTTGACGGTGGGGGCGACGATCTCACGAAAGGCCATAGCTCATGCTCCTTTGCTTTCTTTTCTGGTCCGACCAGGACCATATAAAAAGTTATCACACCTTTGGCGGAAAAGTCAATAGGATATTGACAGAAAAGTTGGTATTATAGGTATAATAGAGCTTAAAATCATAACGCTGCTCCCCTATGAGAGAAAAATATCTCTGGTCAGAGCAGCAGATAACGGAGGAGAGAGACGATGCGCGACATCAACGGCAGCAAGCCTACCAGCTTCCCCCTGGACGAGGAAAAGCTCTCGTTCAAGATCCCCTGTCCCGACCGGCCGCCCCGGGAGAAGATCCTGAAACTGGGCAGCATGATCACCAACCGCATTGGCCTGAAGGCCACCGCTGACGACCCCGAATACTGGGGGCTGGATGCGCTGGTGACCGATGAGATGGCGGACGTGGCACTGAAAATGGGCGTCCGCAAGCCCAAGACCATCGAGCAGCTGATGAAGCTGACGAAGATGGAACGCGAGCCCCTGCAGAAGCTGCTGGACGAAATGGCCTGGCTGGGTCTCATTGAGTACAACTGGGAGAACCTGGACGGCAAAAACCCGAACCACGAGAAGCGGTACATCCTGCCCCTGTTCGTGCCCGGCAGCGCCGAGTTTTTGAATATGCGGCGGAGCCAGATCGACGCGCACCCGGAGGTGGCGGCGTTCTTTGAGCGTATGACCATGCTGCCCCTGGAGAAGATCACGCCGATGGTGCCCCCCGGAGGCGCGGGCATCGGTATGCACGTGATCCCGGTGGAGAAGGCCATCGAGACGGAGCAGGAGGCCATCGGGCTGGAGAAGATCTCCTACTGGCTGCACAAGTATGAAGGCAAGTACGCCAAGAGTATGTGCTCCTGCCGCGCCAGCCGCGACAAGCTGGGCGAGGGCTGCGGCGACGATGTGGAGAACTGGTGCATCGCCGTGGGCGACATGGCCGACTATGTGGTGCAGACCCAGCGGGGCGAGTACATCACCTATGACGAGGCGATGGCCATATTCAAGCAGGCGGAGGACAACGGCTTCGTCCACCAAATCACCAACATCGACGGCGAACAGAAGATCTTTGGTATCTGCAACTGCAACGTCAACGTGTGCAACGCCCTGCGGACCAGCCAGATGTTCAACACGCCCAATATGTCCCGCAGCGCCTATGTGGCCGCGGTGGAGACGGAGAAGTGCGTGGCCTGCGGGCGCTGCGTGGAGAACTGTCCCGCCGGCGCGGTGAAGCTGGGCCAGAAGCTGTGCACCAAGGATGGCTATATCGAGTATCCCCGGGCCGAGCTGCCCGACGAGGTGAAGTGGGGCCCGGAGAAGTGGAGCATCGACTATCGGGACCGCAACCGCATCAACTGCTACGACACCGGCACCGCACCCTGCAAGACCGCCTGTCCCGCCCACATCGCCGTGCAGGGCTATCTGAAGCTGGCGGCACAGGGCAAGTACCGGGAGGCTTTGCAGCTCATCAAGCGGGAGAACCCATTTCCTGCCGTGTGCGGCCGCATCTGCAACCGCCGGTGCGAGGATGCCTGTACCCGCGGCACCGTGGACGAGGCCGTGGCCATCGACGAGGTAAAGCGCTTTATCGCCCAGCAGGACCTGGACGCGGAAACGCGCTTCATCCCGGAGAAGGTCATTCCCAAGGTGGACGGCGAATTCAGCGAAAAGATCGCCATCATCGGTGGAGGCCCCGCCGGCATGAGCTGCGCCTACTATCTGGCGGAAAAGGGCTATCGCCCCACTGTGTTTGAAAAGGAGAGCCGCCCCGGCGGTATGCTGATGAACGCTATCCCCTCCTTCCGTCTGGAGAAGGACGTGGTGGAGGCGGAGATCGACGTGCTGCGCGCGCTGGGCGTGGAGTTCCGCTGCGGCGTGGAGGTGGGTAAGGACATTACCATTGCCCAGCTCCGTGAGGAGGGCTACAAGGGCTTCTATGTAGCTGTCGGATTGCAGCACGGCGGCGCCCTGGCCGTGCCCGGCGGCGACGCGGAGAACGTGATCTCCGGCATTGACTTCATCCGCGGCGTGCATCTGCGGGACGAAAAGGCGCTGAAGGGCCGGGTGGTGGTCATCGGCGGCGGCAACATCGCGGCCGACGTGGCCCGCACCGCCGTGCGCTGCGGCGCGGAGAGCGTGAGCCTGTACTGCCTGGAGGGCTATGAGGAGATGCCTATGGGCGAGGAGGACCGAAGCGAGTGCGAGCGCGAGGGTATCGCCATTTACGCCGGATGGGGTCCCAAGGAGGTCCAGACCGAGAACGGCAAGGCCGCCAACATCGCCTTTGTCAAGTGCCTGAGCGTCAAGGACGAAAGCGGGCGCTTCGCGCCGGTGTACGATGAGAACACCGTGCAGATGGCCCCCTGCGGCACGGTGCTGTACTGCATCGGCCAGAAGGCGGAATGGAAGACGCTTCTCGCGGGCACCCAGGTGGAATTCAACCCCAACGGTACCGCCAAGGCCGATCCCGTCACCTATCAGACGGCTGAACCGGACATCTTCGTGGGCGGCGATGCCTATACCGGCCAGAAGTTCGCCATCGATGCCATTGCCGCCGGCAAGCAGGGCGCGATCAGCCTGCACCGCTATGTACAGGGCGCCACGCTGACTATCGGCCGCGACCGCCGGCAGTTCATCGAGCTGGACAAGAAAAACGCGCTGATCGCCGTGGACAGCTACGACAATACGCCGCGCCAGCGCATCGGCTACAACGACGCCCTGCGTAAGACATTCCGGGACGAGCGCGTGGCCTTCACCGCCGAGCAGGTCAGGGCGGAGACGGCGCGCTGCCTGGGCTGCGGCGCCAGCATCGTGGACCCCAATAAGTGCATCGGCTGCGGCGTGTGCACCACCAAGTGCGCCTTTGACGCCATCCACCTGCACCGGGAGCGTCCGGAGTGCAGCACCATGTACGCCTGCGAGGACAAGATGAAGGCCATCCTGCCCTATATGATCAAGCGGAACATCAAGATCAAGAAGGCGGAACGCAGGGCCAAGAAAGCGGCCAAGTGATATGCATGAGCTGGGCATTGTTTTCCACGTGATCAAGACCGTGGAGCGCGTGGGCGCGGAGAATGACCTGACCCGCGTGGCGGGCGTAACGCTGGAGCTGGGCGAGGTGTGCGGCGCCATCCCAAGGGAGCTGATCAGCTGCTGGGACTGGGCCGTGCAGAGATCCGACCTGCTGCGGGGCGCGCAGCTGCACATCGACACGCTGCCCGCCGTGACACACTGCGGCGGCTGCGGTGCGGACTACCCCACTGTGGCCCACGGGCGGGTCTGCCCCCACTGCGGCAGCGGGGATACCTGGCTGCTGCGGGGCAGCGAGATCAGCATTAAAGAGATAGAGGGTGCGTAGTATGGATACCTATAAGATCATCGAAGTAAAAGAGAGCGTGTTTGCCGACAACGACCGGGAGGCAGCGCGGGTACGGGAGGCACTGAAGCAAAAGGGGACGTTCCTGCTGAACCTGATGTCCTCCCCCGGCAGCGGCAAGACCACAACGCTGCTGCGGACCATCGAGGCGCTGAAGGACGAGCTGCGGATGGGCGTGATGGAGGCGGACATCGACTCGGACGTGGATGCCGCCGCTATTGCCGGCGCCGGGGTACGGTCTATCCAGCTGCACACCGGCGGGATGTGCCACCTGGACGCGGGTATGACGGAACAGGGCCTGCGGGAGATCGGCACGGACGATCTGGACCTGGTGGTGCTGGAGAATGTGGGGAACCTGGTGTGTCCGGCGGAGTTTGACACCGGCGCGGTGAAGAACGCCATGATCCTCTCCGTACCGGAGGGCCACGACAAGCCCCTGAAGTACCCCCTGATCTTCACCGTGTGCGATGTGCTGCTCATCAACAAGACCGACGTGCTGCCCTATTTCGACTTCGACATGGAGAAGGTGATCGAATACGCCCACCGGCGCAATCCGAAGCTGGAGATCTTCCCTGTCTCCGCCAAGACCGGCGAGGGTATGGACGCCTGGTGCGACTGGCTGCGTAAGCAGGTGAAGGACTGGCAAGCATGACAAAAGGCCCCGCGGCGAAAGCTACGGGGCCTTTTCTTTTTATGAACGGCGTCTGCAGGTCAAAAGTCGGCCTTGTAAATCCCGGCGCGTTGGTTTATAATATAATATACTGTCAAAACGGCTGCGGAATGCAACGCAGAAGAACATAGAAAAGGTGAGAATGATATGGAACGAATGAGAATTGCCGCGATCTTCGCCGATCAGGAGTCCCTGGGCGGCAAGGACGTGACCGTGTGCGGCTGGGCACGCACCATCCGCGACATGAAGACCTTTGGCTTCATCGAGCTGAACGACGGCTCCTGCTTCAAGAACCTGCAGGTGGTCATGTCCGCCGAGAAGCTGGCCAACTATAAGGATATCGCCGCCCAGAACGTTGGCGCGGCGCTGATCGTCAAGGGCACCGTGGTGCTGACGCCGGATGCCAAGCAGCCCCTGGAGGTGAAAGCCCATAGCATCGAGGTAGAGGGCAAGTCCACGCCGGATTACCCCCTGCAGAAGAAGCGTCACAGCGTGGAATTCCTGCGGACCATCCAGCACCTGCGGCCCCGTACCAACCTGTTCTCCGCCACGTTCCGCGTCCGCTCCGTGGCGGCCTACGCGGTGCATGAGTTTTTCCAGAGCCGGGGTTTTGTGTATGTACAGACCCCCATCATCACCGGCAGCGACTGCGAGGGTGCCGGCGAGATGTTCCAGGTGACCACCCTCGACCTGAACAACGTCCCCAAGACCGAGGACGGGCAGGTGGATTACACCCAGGACTTCTTCGGTAAGAAAACCAGCCTGACGGTGTCCGGCCAGCTGAACGCCGAGAACTTCGCCATGGCCTTCGGCGATGTGTATACCTTCGGCCCCACCTTCCGTGCCGAGAACTCCAACACCCAGCGCCATGCCGCCGAGTTCTGGATGATAGAGCCGGAGATGGCCTTCTGCGACCTGGCCGGCGACATGGACGTGGCCGAGGCCATGATCAAGCACATCATCCGCCGGGTGCTGGAGCGTTGCCCTCAGGAGATCGAATTCTTCAACAGCTTCGTGGACAAGGGGCTGAAGGAGCGTTTGGAGCACGTGGCGTCCAGCGACTTTGGCCGGGTCAGTTATACCGACGCGGTGGAGATCCTGAAGAAGAATAACGACAAGTTCGACTACAAGGTGGAGTGGGGCACCGACCTCCAGACCGAGCACGAGCGGTACCTCACCGAGCAGGTCTACAAGAAGCCGGTGTTCGTCACTGACTATCCCAAGGAGATCAAGGCGTTCTATATGCGGTTGAACGATGACGGAAAGACCGTGGCCGCGGCAGACTGCCTGGTGCCCGGCATCGGCGAGATCATCGGCGGCAGCCAGCGCGAGGAGCGTCTGGAGCTGCTGGAGAGCCGCATCCGGGAGCTGGGCATGAAGCCGGAGGACTACTGGTGGTACTGCGACCTGCGGCGCTACGGTTCCTGCCGCCACGCGGGCTTCGGCCTGGGCTTCGAGCGCATGGTGATGTACCTCACCGGTGTCAGCAACATCCGCGACGTGGAGCTGCATCCCCGCACGGTGGGAAACGCGGAATTTTAAGCGAAAGCCAAAAGAGCACCCATAGGGTGCTCTTTTTATCTGTACGAATAAATATCCCCCGGCTAGGCCGGGGGATATTTATTTATTTTGTCGTGCTATGCGCCTATGCTAATTTCCGCACCTCATACAAGCGCATTGATGGCATCAGTTACACCATCTACCCCGGCGAATGGATCATGTCTGTGGAGGAATTGTCCCGGTATTTCCGCACACGCTTCCGCCGCCAGACCTTGGCCGCTTTGGAGGGACTGCAAAAGAAAGGGCTTATCAGTTTTCTCGTTCTCGGACATGGTAAGCTGGTCAAATTCAAGATTCGCGGCTGGCGGCGTCACAACACGATCCTCGACTACAATGCGCCCTGTCAGAAGGATACCGGCTTTTTCTTCTTCCCTGTCTCTACAGCCACAGAACTGGTCAGTGCCGGTCATTGCTCAGAGATGGACGCCGTATTGGATCTGTGGCTGAACACCGTATATAACGATCCGCAGGTCCTTGGCTCAGACGTCGGCCCGGTGGTCTACCTCCGCAATGGTACAGGCTGCCCGCTGGTCAGCTACGCGGAACTGGCATCCCGCTGGGGCATCTCTAAGGCAACTGCCGGCCGATACCTCAAGCGCATGGCTGAACGGGGTTAATCCAGTGCTTTCAGACCGGTAGAAATCGCCGCTCCCGCATGATATGATAAGCTTGAAGAAAAGTTTTCCTGTCCACGCAATGAATGGTTATTTTTGTTGTCTATATAAGTGAAAGGCCTTTACGCAGAAAGAAGGGAGGGCGCAATGAAAGACCATGAGATCATAGAATTGTACTGGGCGCGTAACGAGAGCGCGATTACCGCCACCACAGAAAAGTACGGGAACTACTGCCATACGATTGCATATAACATACTGCGTAACAAAGAGGATGCGGAGGAATGTGCCAACGACACATATCTCGGCGCATGGAATTCGATCCCGCCGCAGCGTCCGAGCCGTTTGTCGATCTACTTAGGGAAAATCACGCGCAACCTCGCTCTGAACCGTTATAAGCGGTATACTGCCGAAAAACGCGGACACGGACAAGTAGTCCTCGCGCTGTCTGAGTTGGAAGCCTGCGTTCCTTCGGAAACGACTGTGGAGCAGACCATCGAAGAGAATGAGTTGGCTGCCGCCATTGACCGCTTCCTGTATGCAAAGCCCAAGCTGAACCGTAACATTTTTGTCCGCAGATACTATCATCTCTATGCAATACGGGATATTGCGGACGCATACGGAATGAGCGAGAGCAAGGTGACGTCTTTGCTTTTCCGTATGAGAAACGAATTAAGACGATTTCTTGAAAAGGAGGGAATTATGCTATGAAAACCGAAGTTCTTCTTCGTTCGATCGGAAAGATCAATGACGAGCTCATTGCTGACGCGGAAAGCGAAGCAAATACCAAAAGAAAGCCCGGTTGGGCCAAGCTTGGAACAATGGCTGCCTGCCTTGCACTGGTTCTCTGTACTGGCATCGCCACACATGCCATCCGAAGCAATGCGACAGCAGGCACCTTCACAATGGATGTCAACCCCAGCGTGGAATATACGATTGCCAAAAGCGGGAGCGTTAAGAATGTCCGCAGTCTGAACAGCGATGCGGAAAATGCGCTCAGCGATGTTGCGCTGGGAAAGCAGAGTGTCGAGACCGCTCTAACGCGCACGGTCGCCGCCTACGAGGCCTGCGGATATATGGAAAACGGCGAAGCGACGGTTCTGATCTCTTTTGATTCCCGTCTTGATGCGAACGCCGAGCTAAAGGCATCGCTCTCCGCGGAGATCCAGCAGGCCCTGGAGCAGACCGATGCCGTCGGCACGCTGGTTTTCCACTCCGAACTGACGGAAAACGCCGAAGCAGCAAAGATCGCCGAGGAATTCCATGTCTCCCTTGGCCGCGCCGACTGGATCCTTACCGCAGTAAACAAAACCGGGTTGCCCACGGACGAGGTTGCCCGCATGTCGTTGGACGAGCTTCTTAAATTCCAAGAGGCTTCCGGCATTTCTTCTGTCTGCGTATCGAAGTTCATCTCCTTGGAGGAAGCAAAGAAGATTGCACTGAAGGACGCCAAACTGGATGAACTGACACAGAAGATCGTGTTCACCCGAGAGGAGCTGAGCCGCAATCAGGGCAAGCCCTGCTACCTGCTGGAGTTCTACACCGGGACGAATCAATATTTCTACCAAATCGACGCAAAGAGCGGCAGCATCATCTACGCCGGAAGGTTCATCACCCTTGCCGACGCGAAGAAAATCGCCCTGGATGATGCCGGATGCAAAGATAAAGTCAGCTTTACCGAGGAAACCCTTGTGAGCGGTGGCATCAAAACGCCTTACTATCGGCTCGTCTTTGCCGATGCAAAAACACAGTGGACATACCGCATTGATGCGGTGCTGGGCACTGTGTTGGAGAAGCAACAGAAAGAGATCGTGACAGCGGACTTCATCTCCCTGGAGGAGGCAAAGAAGATCGCCCTAAAGGACGCTGGACTTGATGAAGCCACGCAAAAGATCGTGTTCACCAGAGAGGAGCTGAGCCGCAATTCGGGCAAGCCCTGCTACATCTTGGAGTTCTACACCGCGAAGAAGCAGTATTCCTACAAGGTAGACGCCAAGAACGGCAGCATCATGGAGGCGTACCACTTCATTCTTCTGGCGGATGCTAAGAAAATCGCACTGGACGATGCCGGGGTCAATGTGAAGGTGGTCTTCACGACAGAGGATCTGGTTGCCGGCGGCATCAAGTCGCCCTACTATTACTTCGTTTTTGAAAGTGACTCAGCTCGCTGGACTTACAAAATTGACGCGGTTCTGGGCGTGATCATGGATAAGACCTGCGATAAGATCATTTCCTCGACCCCGGAGTTTATCGGCTTGGAAAAGGCAAAGCAGATCGCATTAGAGGACGCAGGGCTGGATGAGGCAGCGCAGAAGATCGTGTTCACCAGAGAGGAGCTGAGCCGCAATTCTGGCAAGCCCTGCTATATCCTTGAGTTCTACACCGCAGAGAAGCAGTATTCCTACAAGGTGGATGCGGTATCCGGAGACATCCTCGAAAAGAATACCAAATGGCTTTCCCGTCAAGAGAGCGAGCCTGTTTCGGAAACGGTTCAGAGTTCCGATTCCAATCAGCGCAGAATAGGTTAACCACGACGAGGTGCTTTTGAGCAAGGGCACGCCCGCAGTGGGCGAGGATATGCCCGGCGGCGTTCTAGCTATGGCAGCCCGTTCGATGCCGCAGCCATGCTGGGAGAAGATGGCTTCCATTCGCTCATGGACTCATTGGCTACGATACAGAAGCCGTGAAATCAACAGGTGGTCATATAGACCATACTTCGGCATACATAAATTGCCAGGAGCCAGACTGCGCGTATTACGCAGCCTGGCTCCTGACCTGTAAGGAGACAATGGTCGAAAGTAGCCTAAATTGGAAGTAAGATGAAGTCTTTTTACTTGGCGATACGCTCCAGGATTTCGATCAGCAGCTCGGTAGTGATCTTGACATCCTCGATCTTGCAGGTTTCATTGGGCGTATGCACGTCAAGAAGCGTCGGGCCAACGGAGATCATGTCCAGGTGAGGATTCTTCTCCGCAAAGGCGCCGCACTCCACGCCAGCATGTACCGGCTCCACGATCATATCCGTGCCGGTCAGGTGCTTATAGGCATCACAAGCGATATGGGTCAGCTTGCTGTTGGGATTGACCGCCCACCCAGGAACATGGCCTTCGCTGTCGAAGGTAAACCCGAAGCTGTTAGCCAGCGCGCCGCAGATCACACCGATCTGAGTAGCATGATAGGCAACACTGCTGCGGGCAAACACCGTGAAGCGCACCATTAGAGCATATGTAATTCGAGGTTTTATGCCATATGTGTATATTTCACGATATACAACGGAGGATAGCAAGATTTTTAAGCTGTGCCGTTTGGGGGTAAGGCTTTTGTATAAAGCATAGGAATTTTCCTTACAGGCCTGCCATTATCTCTGAGTACATGTCTATCACTACACAACCGTTGTAAGAACTGTGCAGATATGCCTCCTATATTTTGTGTCATCAAAATGACAGTCATGAGCTGTGCCGACAGTATTTACCTCTTGCGCATATAGAACTTATGTTCTATTATAATGTTTGAGAAAACTGAGAGGAGGTCGGATAGATGGGGCGGCATATTCTACACGTAGATATGAACGCATTTTATGCATCCGTGGAATGTCAGCGTCGCCCTGAACTGCGGCAAAAGCCGGTGGCAGTCTGCGGTGATCCGGAGGCCCGTCACGGAATCGTCCTTACTGCCAACTATGTAGCAAAGCCACGAGGCGTCAAAACAGGCATGGCCATCTGGCAGGCGAAGCAGCTTTGTCCCGATCTGGTGGTGCTGCCTGCCGATATGAGGGAGTATATCCGATTCAGTAAGATGGCTCGCGAGATTTACGAGAAATACACCGACCAGATCGAACCGTTTGGCCTTGATGAAAGCTGGTTGGATGTGACCGGCAGCGTCGGTCTGTTCGGTTCGGCCGTGAGTATTGCCGAAGAGATCAGCGAGCGGATCAAGTTTGAGTTGGGGATCACCGCCAGCATCGGCGTTTCCGACAATAAGATCACGGCGAAGCTGGGTAGTGACTATAAAAAGCCGGACGCCATCACCCGTATCGAGCGGGATAACTATAAAGAAATTGCCTATCCGCTGCCAGCAACCGATTTATTCTATGTTGGTCCTGCCACAGAGCGCAAGCTGCGCGGTGTTGGGATTCATACCATCGGGCAGCTTGCCGAGGCGTCACCGAAGCTTCTAGAATATAAGCTGGGAAAGATGGGTCTGGTGCTGCACACTTTTGCCAACGGATTAGATATATGACCTGTGCATCGCAGTGATCATATCCGTGCCATAAAATCGGTAGGCAACAGCGCCACCACGCCGCGCGATCTGGTGAGCGACGATGATGTGCGTCTCATGCTGTATCTGTTGGCGGAAAGCGTCGCCTGCAGAATGCGGGAGCTGGCATCAAAGTGTACGGTGGTCGAAGTTGCTGTCCGGGATACGGAGCTGCATTGGTACTGTAGGCAAAAGAAACTGGCAGTTCCCACCTGCTCCAGTGCGGAGATCGCAGAAGTGGCGTTCGACTTGTTCCGTCGCAGCTATTCATGGATAGCGCCGATACGCAGCATCGGTGTGCGCGGCACCGATCTGGTAGATGCGACTATTGGTATACAAACGTCGCTTTTTGATAACGATAGGCGTCGGAGCGCGTGGGAACAAATCGACGTAGCCGTGGACAGGCTGCGGCAGCGATATGGCTATATGAGTGTGCGCCGTGCCATAACCATGTCCGATCCGGTGCTGGACCGTATCAATCCCAAGGATGACCATACCGTGCATCCGATAGGCTACTTCGCAGGATAGGGGGAATATCCATGGAACTTGAAAAGAAGTATGTGCCGGTGACGGTGCATTTTGACGCCAACGGGAAGATGCGTCCTATCGAGATCGAGTTTGACGAAATGCGCAGATATCATATCGACAAGATACTGGACATGCGCCGCGCAGCCTGCCAAAGTGTAGGCGGCGTGGGAGAGAGATATACCTGCCGCATACGGGGCAGGGAGAGTTATCTCTGGTTTAAAAAAGGCCGCTGGTTCGTAGCAGCGAAGGAAGGAAAATAAGAAGGAGGCTGCCGGCAACGCCGGCAGCCTCCCTTGCGTAGAGAAAACTACTTACCAATACTTGGGATACTTGCTGGTGCTCTGCTGTTTTTCGGCATATTGCCACCAGGGAACTTGGGTAGCGAAATCCGTCAGCCTATCCCAGAACTGATCGGCCGGCGTCCCCTTGTCCACGTAGACCGTGACAGTATAGGTCTTGCTGCTGCCATCCTCCATGGCGGCGGTGTAGGTCACGGCATTGGTGAAGTCCACCGTTTCACCGTTACCGGGCGTTAGGGACTTGACGCCGTTGGTGGCGATAACCGGGGTCAGCTTCGTCACATCTGTGCCGCGGGGCATGGTGATGGTAATAGTATTGGTGCTGTTGTTCACCGCGCCGGCCACACCGTTGATGGAGAAACTGGTGATGCCCTTGACAGTCGTTGTGGCCGTCTCCCACTTGCAGGTGATGGTCACATTGCCTGCAGGCATAGTAAAGCGGTTACCGGTGATCTTCACCGTTTCACCACCTGCCACAGCCAGCGAGTAGGTCAGAGAGCCTTCTGCCATCTGATAGCCGCTGTCGGGCGTTATGGTTTCACAGTACCCGTATGAGGTATATGTATCACTGCCAGCAGCAAATAGCTGACAACACGGCATGAGCGCAATGCCCTCAAACCGGCATTAAAATGGATGCGGCCGCGAATTCATTGTGCTCGGTATGTATTATTACCCCAAGAAGAGAAGCGTAAGGTAAAACTATAGGAAATGACCGCATATTCATCATAGTCACTAAAGACAAAAGATGCAGGGACGAGTGCTGATAGCTCTCGGCCCTGCGTCTTTTGTTTCATGGTCTGGCTCCGGTATCGTCTATGTTGAATATATGCGAGCGTTGTCTCAGGCAAATAATAAGACAGACACTTCTTGCCTGCAAACAGTGTTCGCAGTGCAAAAGGCGTTGGCACTTTTTCGTTTCCGCAACCGGTGTATGAGCTGGAAGGTCCATTCGCAGCGGAGATCTCTTCTATTTGTAGATCGCATCAGACACGGTGAAAGCCCTCTTACCTTGACGCCGTGCAATGCGGATAGTCCCGCAGCCGTCCGGTGTACAGCCGGGTGTGGGGCAGCTTCAGGAAGTGGATGGGCTGGACGACACGGGCGCGCAGCTCACCCGCGCCGCGCACCTCCGCGTGCAGCAGCATATCCTCCACAAATTCCGAGCAGTAGTAGCGGTTCGAGCGCTTCCAGAGGATGCGGAAATACGCCAGGAGCAGGCCGCCCAAATTATAGGAAAACTGCTCCCGCCGCGCCCACATGGCCTCCAGCGTCGCCTCCAGCGCCGCGTACCGCTCCTCGGTGATCTCCACCGCAAGGATGATGGCGGTGGTATCGGAGAAGCGGCGGAACGTCCCCGCGTGGGGGGATTCGATGACGAAGCCGCCCCAAAAGGGGTTATAGGGGTGCCTGCGCCCGAAGGAATACATCCTCGTCAGATCCTGGGAAAGACTGAGGGAGGCATGGTTGTACTCCGCGCCGGTGATACGCTTCAGAATACGGGACAGCATCGTACCCGTTTGTGTGATGACGATAAAAATCTGTTTGTGCGTTCCGTTCATAAGGCTCCTTCGCATGTTGGACGGCCTGTGCGCCGCCGCGATGTGTGGGTCATTTGCGGCTCTTTCCGACGGCTCTCCCGGCAGAAAGGTGCGTCTATCTTATCAATCACAGCTATGGATGTCAAGGCGGTTCTATGTCAAGGTCACCGTGAAAAGTGCCGGTATACCGACTTTGTGACAGTTTTGTGACACTTTCCCCGCACTTTTGCGGGGGAAGTCAGAGACTTTCTCTGATATGATACAGACAAGGTTGATACACAACCACAAATACTTCAAAAAAGGAGCGTAACATACCATGAAAAAGAAAACAGTTTGGAGCCTTTTACTGGCATTGGCAATGACGGTAACGGCCATCGGAGCATCAACTGCGGCATTTGCCGCTGCGCCCAATCAGGCAGAGCCGCAGACCCTCATCGCTACCGAAAACGAGGATGCCATTTGGGATCAGATCGAGGCACTGGAGGAAAAAAGCGATGCCGTATTCCAGAGAAATGAAGCACTGTGGGACAAGGTAGACGAGGCCTGCAATGCCCTGCCTGATGACTACGATTTCGAGAACTTTGACGAGACAGCGTTCATCCGCAACATGACTACGCTGACGGAGGCGGAGCAGGAAACCCTTTTGAATGACATCAAGGAGCTGAACGAGCTGGATGCCCAGATGGAGAAGCTGTATGGGCAGCTGCCCGCCTGCGACAATATGCCGCTTTACGAGAAGGCACTGGAGAAGGCCGATCCCAAGGTGCTGGACGAGATCGACACCCTGGAGCAGGAGTATGACCGCCTCTGCGAGAAGAACGCCGACCTGTGGGACAAGGTGGACGAGGCTTACTTCAACCTGCCGGACGACTACGACTTCGACAACTACGATGAGGCCGCCTTCATCCGCAGTCTGAGCTTCCTGACCGACGCGGAAAAGGACGCGCTGATCGCCGACTACAACCGTCTGGTAGAGCTTGATAACCAGCTGTGCAAGCTGTACGACACCATTTGGGGCAATACCGGCTGCGAAAGCGGCATCTGCCCCTTTTGACGGCAAAGAGTTTTTCTGATATGATTAACTAAATACGACGCCGATGCTGCGCCTGTGCGCAGCATTTGGCGCTGCTTTCTAGGAGGTCACCATGGGACATTCCATCTATTTGGCGGACGATGAAAAGAGCATCCGGGAATTGCTCCATAGCTTTTTGGCAAGTGACGGATATACCGTGCGCTCCTTTGAAAGTGGTGACGCGCTGTTGGAGGCATTCCGTCAGGAGCCTGCGGAGTTGGTCATACTGGACATTATGATGCCCGGCACGGACGGTCTTACCGTGTGCCGGGAACTTCGCTCTGTTTCCGATATCCCCATTATCCTGCTTACGGCCAAGGACAGCGAGCTGGACTACGTCATGGGCATCAGCCAGGGCAGTGACGATTACCTCACCAAGCCCTTTCGCCCCACCATACTGCTCATGAAGGTGAGAGCCCTGCTGCGCCGGGTGGAGATGGACCGAGGGAAAACAGCGGCGGCAGTAGATGAATTGCGCTATGGAGATCTCCGCTATTCCGCCACGGAAAATGCCGTCCTTTACGGGAATACACCTGTTGCACTGACCCAAACCGAGCTGCGGCTGCTCAGCTATATGCTGAAGCAGCCGGAGAAAGCCTATTCCCGTGAGGAGCTGCTTAACGCAGTATGGGGCTTCGACTCGGAGGTGGAGACCCGCGTGACCGATGAAACACTGCGCCGTATCCGAAAAAAGCTGCTGCAAGCAGGCAGCACTGTCAGCGTAAGCACAATATGGGGCTTTGGGTATAAGCTGAAGGAGGCGGAGCGCACATGAAGAACATCAAGCTGCGGATCGTGTATCTGATCCTCGGTGCGGCACTGCTGCTCTTTGCCCTTTTCATGCTGGCGGTGAACGTAGTGATCCCCGCCCACTTTGTAAGCGAGGCGGAAAAGGCGCTGCGCAACGAGGCGCAGTATGAGAATCGCACCATTCCTTACACCTATGAGGGCGAGGTGTATGATGACGATTGGGACGACGGGGCGGAGGAGCATTTCTTCACGCCCAGCATTGTGTTTCTTGAGCTGGAGAACGGCTACCAGCCCAACACATGGAGCCAGGACACCTATCGGCTGGAGAAAAAGCTGCTGGCGTATTGCAGTGAACGGTCTGTTGCGCCCAATCGATGCCACGACTTCAAGGCAGACAAGCACCACCTGATCTTCATGCCCGTGCAGGAGGACTACGGCAATTCGGAAAAACCGTATTCCTATATCATGTACATAGACATCGGGCCCATCACCCGCTATATCGTGACGCTGAACTGGGCGTTCTTTGGGGTGCTGCTGGCAATTTCCTCCGTCATGTGCCTGCTGGGCTTCCGCTTCGGCCGTGACATCGAAAAGGAGGCGGAGCGGCAGCAGACCTTCTTCCAGAATGCATCCCACGAGCTGAAAACGCCGCTTATGGCGATACAGGGCTATGCGGAGGGCATACAGGCGGGCGTGATGGACACAGGCAGCGCGGCGGAGGTGATCCTGGAGGAAAGCGACCGCATGACGGAGCTGGTGGAGGAGCTCTTGGACATCTCGAAAATCGATATGGGGCGGCAGCAGCTTGCCCTTTCCGAAACGGATATTCGGGAGCTGCTATACGACAGCATACGCGCCGTGGAACCGGCAGCCGCCGCCAGCGGCATCACTATCGTGCCGGACTTCCCCGAGGAACCCGTCATGGTCAAATGCGATGACACGCAGATGCGCAGGGCGGTCACGAATATCCTGACCAACGGATTGCGGTATGCCCGCAGCCAGCTGTGCCTGACCTGCCGACCCGACAAACGGAATGTGATAATCCGGATACAGGACGATGGAGATGGCATTGCCGAGGGAGACCTGCCCCACATCTTCGACCGCTTTTACATGGGCAAAAGCGGCAAATCCGGCATCGGCCTTGCGCTGACCCGGGAGATCATCCACCTGCACAAGGGAACCATCCGCGCCCGCAACGGGGACACCGGCGCTGTTTTCGAGATATCCTTTCCGGTGAGCAGATAAGAAGATCACAGCGCCGCCTTCGAGCGTCCCTCTTGCAAAAAGGACGGGCCTGGAAAGAATCTTTGCTGGTGCCGGGCGGAGAGTTTCCCGTGATTTCCTCTTGTGCCCACATTGTCAGAATGGAGTACATCTATGGACTGCAAAACAAGAAAATATCTGCATATTTATGACTGGAACTACTGGTGGGGGTACTACCGCTGCGGCAAGGACTGGGACCCTTTCGACGCGGCTGAGTTTTCTCTTTCCGAGGACGAGGCGGGAGAGGCGCCCTTTTTCCACTTTGATTTCCATAACCTCTCCGCACTTCACCAGACCATTCGGGACGGTGAGTTTGTGGAGCCGGATAACCCGGATCATCCGTACTTTCTGGAGCAGGCAAGGCGGCTCAGAAGCGGTGAACAGGACTGGTTCGTCGGGGCACTGTACTATCCGCTTTTTTCACAGGAGATGCATTTCTGCAACGCCTCCGTCCGGAGCGGCGTCCCGCTGACACAGCTGCTTTCCCCGTCTGTACCGCCCTATTACGGGGTGATCTTTCTCCGGGAGGAGCGCCCCCTCACTCCGGAGGTGCTGACGCATTGGGCGGAGACACTGTCCCAGCCCCTGTTCGGCCAGCCGTTTTCCTGTACGCTTGCACAAGTTCCCAGCCGGCAGGAGGCTATGGAGCAGTTTGAGAATGAGATGCGGCTGATGCGATGAACAAGCGCCAGCCGCGCTGCCCGGCGGCAGCTGCAAGGCCCCCAACGCCCTGCAGGTGCAGAATTACTTACAACGGAGAATACACATGACTTTTGAAATTCACAGTGATATCACAAATCGATCTATGACCATAGCCGCCCGCGCGATGCGAAAGGTGCTGCGGCGAAAGAGAAGCATTATGTGGGCCATCTTCGGATGGACCGTCTTTTTCATCAACGCTCTGCTGCTGATCCCGCTTGACGGAGAGCCTTTTGCGCTTGATGTCAGAACGGTGACTTCCCTGCTGGTAGAGGTGATGCTGCTGTCCGTTCTGCTGTTTCAGGACCGATTCAATGGCATGATCGCCCGCAAAAACACGCTGGCGGGCACAAAGGAATATCATGTCGCATTCGGCGAGGATTCCTATTCCGTCGTTACGGCGGCCACCACCTCCACGTTCCGCTACGAGCTGATCGACGCACTGGCTGAGTCACAGGACTACATCATTCTTCTGATGAAGAAACGCTATGCGCAGCCTCTGGACAAGCGTACTCTTACCGGCGGGACGGTGGAGGAATTCAAACGATTTCTTGAGGAGAAGACCGGAAAGGACTTCCGGCGTGTGAAATGAACGAATTTTCTATAACGCCCTTTCGCGGGCTGCATTTGCTTCTGCTTTTGCTTACGAATACGCTCAAGGTCGAACAATTGCAGTTGTATACGCAAAGGGTGCTTCGCTGACTGTGGTTTTTCAAAAAAGGAGCCGGCGAACCTCAGACGGAAAAATAGTTGAAAGAAATATTCTTCGATCTTTGTAACTTTTTGGCTTGCTGGGAGTCTAATATATAGATTTGAAGAGATGGGAGGGAACTGTGTGGACGGATTTGAGGTCATCTATTCTAAATACAGCCCCCTGGTTTTTCGATATTTGCTTTCCCGTGGCGTGGATTTTCTGAGTGCTGAAGAACTAACAGCAGAAACCTTTTATCGAGCGTATATCAATTTCGATAAATACAGGGGAGAGAGCAAAATTGAAACCTGGCTCTGTGCAATCGCAAAAAATGAGTATCGTAAGGATTGTAAAAGAAGAGAAAAGGCAACTGCTACGGAAGAAATAGACCGAGCCGCAGATCAGACAGACTTGGTTGACCGTCTACTGGATAGGGATCAGGCGATTGCCATATACAAAACAGTTCACAGCATGGCTGAGCCGTACAAAGAGGTTTTCCTGCTTCGGGTTTTAGGAGAACTCAGCTTCAAGGAAATATCACATATTTTTGGGAAGTCTGAATCATGGGCGAAGGTCACTTTTTTCAGAGCAAAGATCAAAGTAGTAGAAAAGAGGGAGGAATCTATATGAATAATGTCACTTGCAGTATTGTAGAGGATCTGCTTCCTCTTTATATGGACGGCTGCTGCTCTAAGGATAGCCAACAGGCGGTTGTCGAACATATGAAAACCTGTGAAAAATGCAGGGAAACGTATCGCCATTTGCAGAGTGATTTGCCCACTATCGCAAATGAAACGACCGATATGCGCTCCGAGGAAATTGCGCGTTCACTTTCAAAAAGAATCAAGAAACGCAAAGCGGCGGCTGCGGTGTTTGCGGTAATATTCTTTGTGTTTGCAATGATCTCTATCTTCTTCGTAGGCAAGGCAATCATGATAATGAGAGGGCAGGGTTCACAGGTATCTCTTGGCAGCCTGGAAAGCGCGGTAAATCTCTCTGAGGGCGATTTCTCCTGTTCCGCCCAAGATATAGGTGCTTACAGCTTTTTTACCAATACAACGAGAATCATTATTAGAACCGACGCTCCCTTAGATGAGACTGTGACGGTTCGTCTTTGGAATACAGAAAACATGAGTGAGAACATTCTGTTGGCCCGCCTTGACAAAAACCAGAAAATCTGCACCTTTACGCATCTATCCAGCCGGAACCGCTATGCGATTACTGTAGACAATATGCCCAATATAAGCATATCTGTCAGTAGTCGTCTTACATTTTGGGAGGCACTATCCCGGGCCCTGCAAAATGAATAAGTGTTTTGAGGCCGGGGTATGGGGCGCGGAGCCACGCAAAGCCAACAGCGGACGCCGTGCAAGAGCAGGCGGCTCCAGCTGAAGAAAACGAATTGCCGAAGCAGCTTGATCCATTTCAATCTATCAGTCTAACAGAAGCTTGAACCATGGGCGGGGGGACAGTTTACTGTCCCCCCGCTCTGATTTTCAGCGGGCATGGTCTTTCTCGTGCGTAATGGTTCTCCACGCCGAGGCTGTCTCTGCCAATATTTTGCATGGCAAGGCGGTGCGTTTTTTCGGAATATGACAGAATGACGGCATAATTCCTCCGAAAATATCTTGACAAGATTTATCAAGATTGATAAAATGGATATATAACCCAAAAAGGAGATGCAGGGATATGCTCATCACAAGGGAAACGGACTATGCACTGCGGATGCTGCGGGTGCTGCTGGACGAAGAGAAGCACTCCGCCGCCGAGATGGCGGAGACGGAGCTGATCCCCATGCAGTTTGCCTATCAGATCCTGCGAAAGCTCTCCGCCGGGGAGCTGGTGCAGGTGAGCCGGGGCGCAGCCGGCGGCTGCCGGCTGTCCTGTGACCTGCGTGGCGTTTCCCTCTATGACCTCATGGTCGTCATGGGAGAGCATGATGTCCTGTGCGCCTGCATGGAGCCGGGGTACGACTGCCGCTGGCAAAGCGAACACGGGAAATGCGACATCCACTGCCAGCTAACGGAGCTGCAGCGAAAGCAGGACGAGGCGTTCCGCGCCGTGAGCCTGCACCGGCTGCTGACCGGCGAAGCAATTAAAAAAGAAGAAGTGACCCAACAAACGTGACATAAGGAGGTACACCGTATGCTGTTTCAGACCACACCCGCGCACGAGGAGCTGCGCGCCAAGATCCGAGCCTTTGCGGAGGAGGAGATCAAGCCTCTTGCATTCCTGCTGGATCAGAACAATGAGTTCCCTGACGAACCTGTCAAAAAGATGGCACAGCTGGGCTGGCTGGGGCTGCCGTTCCCCAAGGAATACGGCGGCGCGGGCCTTGACATTCTCAGCTACGCCATAGCGGTGGAGGAGCTGGCCCGTGTGGACGGCGGCGCAGGCGTGATCCTCTCCGCCCACGTGTCCCTGGGCGCGTGGCCCATCTTCGCCTACGGCACGGAGGAGCAGAAGCAGAAGTATCTCGTGCCGCTGGCAAGAGGCGAGAAGTTGGGTGCCTTCGGTCTCACCGAGCCTAACGCCGGGTCGGACGCCGGCGGCACGGAGACCACGGCACTGGACAAGGGTGACCACTACCTGCTCAACGGCGGCAAGATCTTTATCACCAACGCGCCCAAGGCGGACACCTATGTGGTATTCGCCGTCACCACGCCGGACATCGGCACCCGGGGCA
>ENA-OZHZ01000412-OZHZ01000412.1-human-gut-metagenome-genome-assembly--contig:-NODE-412-length-20687-cov-4.717672_pt1 | contig 20687 bp, 15 predicted proteins | sample MGYA00244053_ERZ653699 | MGnify/ENA primary metagenome ERZ653699 (study PRJEB26926, sample SAMN06165200) | human gut metagenome | biome: ENVO:00009003; feature: ENVO:2100002; material: ENVO:00002003...
AGTACGGCATGGACATCAAGGAGATGGTCAATGTCCTCAACAAGAAGTCCGGCGTCATGGGCGTCAGCGGCGTCAGCTCCGACTTCCGCGATCTCGAAGAGGCCTTCGAGCAGGGCAATGAGCGCGCCGGCCTTGCTGTCGATATGTTCAACTACGGCGTGAAGAAGCTCATCGGTGCGTATGCCGCCGCGATGGGCGGCGTGGACGCCATCATCTTCACCGCAGGTGTCGGCGAGAACAGCGCTTCCCAGCGCATGGCCATCGCCTCCGGCCTCGAATTCATGGGTGTTAAGATGGACGAGGACGCCAACAAGGTCCGCGGCGAAGAGCGCGTCATCTCCGCCCCCGATTCCAAGGTCACCGTCCTTCTCATTCCCACGAATGAGGAACTGATGATCGCCATGGATACCGAGATGCTTGTCGGCTGATCTCACCTAAAAACGATCACAAAAAGCCCGCTTACAGCACTGCTGTAAGCGGGCCTTCTCATTTCTTACCGGCGGGACGAGGCAGCGTGCCGCACAAGTTCGCACAGGGGCAGAATGTATAAAAAGCACGCCAGCGCCATGCCTGTCAACGGCGCGCCGACCGCTGACAGCGGCGTTGCTCCCGCGATCGACCACGGAATGAGCGGCGCAACGACCACGGCGCTGTTTTCAAGGTTGATGGCAAACTGTTCCTTGCTTTGCTGTAACGGCGCACAGAGCTGATGTGTCAGAATAATCGTCAGCGTCTGGTTGCAGGCAAGAAGCCCCGCCAGGAACGCCGTCAGCAGCATGGCGGCATAGGGCGAGGTCTTTTCGCTCAAAACCGTGATGCGCGCACAGAGCCGGTCAAGCAGACCCGTCTTGCGGAAAATGCCGGAATAGGCCGACGAAATCATCACGATCATTGCTACGCGCAGTATCGAGAGGATACCGCCGCCGTTGAGCATTGCGCCGACCTCGGCGTCCGCCGCCGTGTAGCCCCAAACCGCGGTCTTGAGGATCGTCACCGCGTCCAGGCGGCGCAGAAAAACGCACAGCACGACCGATGCCAAAATGCTCGCCGCCATCGCCCGCTTGACCTTCACGCGCAGGAGCGACAGCGCCAGGATGAGCACTGCCGGCAGGCACATGACCCAGTGCAGCGCCATCTCGCGTCCGTAGAGCGACCACAGCTCGCCCGCCGCGCCGCCGCCGCTTTTCAGCATTCCAAGCGCGGCATAGATGCCGCAGCTGAGGAGAAACGGCACAAGCGCCGTTTTCAGCATGCGTTTGATGTTATCATAGATATTCGTCTCCGTCAGCTCGCTCACAAGCAGCGCGCTCGTTGAGACCGGCGAGCAGCGGTCGCCGAAAAATACGCCGGAGAGCATCGCTCCGCCGAGCAGCACTGGGTCCATGCCCATCGACATGCCCACACTCACGCAGATGGTGCCCATTGTCGCCGCCGTGCCGAACGCCGTCCCCGTCAGCATCGAAACGCCGCAATTCAGCAGAAATGTCATCAGCAGCAGGATCTGCGGCCGGATGAGGTCGACAGCACAGCAGATGATGAACGGCAGCGTGCCGCACGCGCGCCAGAGGGCAGTCAGCATGCCGATGAGGGGAAAGACGAGCAGCACGCTCGCCGACGTTTTCACGCCCGCACCAATCATTTTTCCCAGTTCCTTCCAGGAAAAGCCCTGCTGCCTGCCGTGCAGCGTAAAGATCACCAACCCTGCCAAAAGCGCATAGAGGATATTGGTCCGCAGCACAAGGCAGGCCATCAGCGCCAAGCAAAAAAGGACGATTGCAGCCATCTCAGTCCTCCCCTATCCTTTTTCAATACAGTACGCTATCTTAGCACGCGCGGTGGAAAAAGGAAATCTTCTCCTGCCGTTTCATGTGCTCTGCCCACAGTATAATTCCTGCTTTTATGCTTGTAAAACTGTTAAAATTGATATATTCTACAAGAAACAACTGTGAAAGGAGGACTCCCGTGAATTTTCATTCCCTTGACTATTTTCTCGTGCTCGCGCGGGAGAAAAACTTTACCCGCGCCGCCGAAGCACTGCATATCACGCAGCAGTCGCTCTCGTCCCACATTGCGGGACTTGAAAAGGAGCTTGGCTGCACACTCCTTGTGCGCCGCACGCCGCTTGAGCTCACCTATGCGGGCCGCACGTTTCTGCGCTATGCCGAATCCATCGGGCAGACGCGGCAGACAATGGAACGCGAATTCTGCGATATCTCCGAAAATCAGAAGGGCGAGCTGCGCGTCGGCATCGCCTACACGCGCGGCCGCGCCATCATGCCGCGCCTGATCCCCGCCTTTCAGCGTCAGTATCCGAATGTCGAGATCATGCTGCTCGAAGGCTCGAACGACGCGATCCAGAAGGCGCTGCTCAGCGGCGGCATTGACCTTGCCATCGCCGCCTATCCCAAGGCACCGCCCAGCATCGAGCTCGCCGACTACTACACTGAGCACACTGTTCTCTGCCTTGTGGACAGTCTTCTTGTGCAGTGTCAGATCGACCTCGATGTACGACGCAATGAGATCGCCGCAGGGGACTTGCACTCGCTGCGCGACTGCCCGTTCGTTCTCGGCTCAGCCGCAGATATCGGCGGACGCATTGGACGCGAGCTGCTGCGCGCCTCGGGCATCTCGCCTATCAGCAAGGCGACGTCGGAAAATGTCGAAACGCTGCTCGCGCTCTGCGTGCAGGGCGTGGGCGCGTGCTTCTGTCCGGAAAATCTACTGCAAACAGCGCTCTCGCCCGAGCAGCTCGCGCAGCTGCACATTCTCCCCCTCTGCCCCAGTGCGTCGTATCCCATCTGCTTTGGCTATCTCAGGCGCTCGTATCCGTGGAGTGTGCTCTCCGAATTCATCCGCATCGCCCGCGAGCAGATCAGATCCGCATAATAAGCGCCGCGCGCAGAATATCTGCGCGCGGCTTCTTCTTATTTCTTCACCGCGGGCTGCTGCTGCGTAATGCAGTGGATATTGCCGCCGCCGAAGGCAACCTCGCGCGTCTGCACGGGTACGACCTCACGGTCGGGGAACATTTCCTGCACCTGCCGGGCAGCGAGCGCGTCGTTTTCGTCGCCGTACTGCGGCAGGATCACCGCACCGTTGACAATGAGGAAGTTCATATACGACGCGATGCTCACCTCGCCGTTTTCCCGCGGGATCGTCCCCTCCACCGCGTCGATGGTGTCCGCCCCTTCAAGGAGGCACGGTTTTTTCGTCAGGCACAACTTGTGGACTTTGAGTTTTCTCCCCCTTGCGTCCGTCGCACCGCTCAGAAAGCGGTACGCTGCCTGCGCCTGCTCGTAGAACGGGTGGTTCTTATCCTCCGTCCAGATGCAGGCGACCTCACCGGGCGCAACAAAACAGGCCACGTCGTCGATGTGTCCGTTCGTTTCGTCAGGGTCGATGCCGTCCTTGATCCACAGTACCTTTTCGCAGCCGAGATAGTCGAGCAGCATTTTTTCAATCTCTTCTTTCGATTTGTCCGGGTTGCGCCCCGCGGAGAGCAGGCACATCTCCGTCGTCAGCACCGTGCCCTCGCCGTCGACATGGATAGAGCCGCCCTCGAGCACGAAATTTTCCGTGCGGTAGCTGTCCACGCCCGCGATCTCGCAGATCTTACGCGCGACCTGGTCGTCCTTGTCCCAGGGAAAGTAAAGCCCGTCCACAAGCCCGCCCCAGGCGTTGAACGCCCAGTCCACCGCGCGAAGGCCGCCCCGGTCGTTCACAAGGAAAGTCGGCCCGCAGTCGCGCACCCACGCATCGTCGCTCTCAAGCTCCACCACGCGGATATTTTCCGGCAGGCGAGCGCGCGCGTTCTGATACTGGCGCACCGACGCGCCGACGGTGACCTGCTCAAAGCGGGCAATGGCCTTTGCGACCTCGGCAAAGGTGCGCTGCGCGGGCTTTCCGCCGTTGCGCCAGTTGTCGCTGCGCTCGGGCCAGAGCATCCAAACGCCCTGCTGCGGTTCAAATTCAGCGGGCATGCGATACCCGTCCTGCTTCGGCGTTGTGCCGATAATTCTTCTTGCCATACATTTATCTCCTTATGATGAAACCATACTTAGCTGCGCGCGGTTTTCCCGCGCAGCGCGATCAGCACCTCGCCAATCGCCGCGCTGAGGATCGTCCCAATCGTGATGGGCAGGAAACTTTTAAGCGTTTCCGCATCAAACGAGAGCGGCACGGCGGTAAAGATGATAGAAATGATGATGAGCGCCATCGGCACATAGGCGATGCAGCGCAGCGCCGCATCTGACCCCGGCACGCGGAAGGGGCGCGGCATCTTTGCATCTACGCGCCGCAGCTTCAAAAACGCGGGAAACACGGGAAGATAGCTCAACAGCAGCATCACAAGATTCAGCGCAAAAAAGCTCCAAAAGAGCGAGGAATCCGGCGTGACCATCTCAATGAGCACGCCCAAAATGCACACGCCCGAGGCAACGACGCCCGAGGCGACCGCCGAACCGACAGGCATGTTGTTTTTTGCCCATCGCTTTGCAAAAATGCGCGGCATATCGTTGTGATCTGCAGCGAGCGCCGCCGTCGAGTTGACGCCCATTGACCACGAGATCATGTTGCCGAACAGCGTCACAAGAAACAACAGCGCCACCACACCCACAAGCACGCCGCCGTCAGCGCCAAGGATCAGCGACACCGCGTCGATGAGGCCCGAGTCCACGCTGATCTCGTGCACGTCCACTGCCGCGCCGATGCCGAAGGCCGAAAAAAGATAGATGGCCGCAATGACGATGCCGCCGGTCACGATGGACTGCGGGATCTGCTTTTTCGGCTCGCTCATGCTGCCGGCAAACGTACACACGACCTCGAAACCGAGGAAGTTAAAAATGATGACCGAGATATACGAGAGGCTCGTGAGGTCGAACGACGGCAGAAACGTCCGCGCCGACATATCGTTGACAAAACCGTAGCGGCTGATATACCACACGCCGAGTCCGCCGACGAGCAGCGCCAGCAGGATCTTGATGACCGCGCTCACGTTCAGGATCACGATGCTGTCGCACACAGGATAACAGGCGATGAGCGTGACGATCCAGATGAAAAGAAGCTGCACGGCGAGCGAGGCGATGGTTCCCATCTGCCGCCCCGTGATGTCGCGCAGCAGTTCCGGACACATCACCGCGAGCGACGCCATCCACAGTGGAAAGTTGATCCAGTAGTACCACGAGGCGCGCGCCGCCCACTTCCCCTCCGGATACGCCGCGTGGATCCAGTCATAAAGCCCGCCGTCGCCCGCGTAGGCCGTGCCGAGCTCGGCGGCGATCAAACCGTAGGGCAGCAAAAACGCAAGGATCATAAATCCCCACCAGAAATACTGGCTGTTGCCGATGGACGCGACCGGCGCCGCCGCTTCGGCGACGAACACCACGCAGATGACTGACAGGATCACGTCCGCAAGACGAAATTGATTCTTTTCCATTGTTTTTCTCAGCTCTTTTCCGCTTTCGAAACACCGCAGTAGGCCTCGACGCAGCCGAGTTTATCGCACAGCACCCGGTCAAGCTCCTCCTTCGCCGCGGCGATCTGCGCGCCGCTCGGCTCACGGCGGCAGCGCGTCAGATAGACGAGAAGCCCGCGCATGGCCGTCAGGCGGTTGCCCGCCTGCTCCCAGCAGAGGGAAGCATCGCTGTCTGCGACCTCGTCTGTCACGTCCTCGCCGCGCGTGGCGGGCAGGCAGTGCAGGAACTTGCAGCCGAGGTTCCCCAGCTGCATCAGCTCGCGGTTCACCTGATAGTCATGGAACACGCGCACGCGTTCCTCCTTCGGCATCTCGTTTTCGTAGAGACCGTACCACACATCGGTATAGATGAAATCCGCACCGCGCACGCTCTCGCGCTCGTCGGTGACGAGAAAGCTGCCGCCGGAAAGCGCGCAGTTCTTCTTCAGGATCTCCTTGTGTTCTTCGTTCAGCTGGTGACCCTCGGGGCCGTACTGAACAAAATGCATGCCGAGCTTTGTCGTGATGAAGCCGAGCGATGCGCACACCTGTGTCGCGTCGCCGACGAAGACGACTTTGCAATCCTCCAATCTCTTTCCCTGCGGCAGATGCTCCATGATGGTGCACATATCGCCGATCTCCTGCGTGGGGTGATTGTAGTCCGACATGCCGTTGATGACGGGGATCGTGCAGCTTTTCCCCAGTTCCTCGATCGTCTTGTGCGCGATGACGCGCGCCATCACGATGTCCACAAGCTTTGAGAGTACCTTGCCCGTGTCGCCGATGGTCTCATGTCCGCCGAGCTGGATCATGCCGGGGCCTAAATACTGCGCGTGGCCGCCCATCTGGCTCATCGCCGTTTCAAACGAAACGCGCGTGCGCGTGCTGGACTGCTGAAAAATCATGCCGAGCGTCATGTTCCGCATCAGCGGCGGATAGTACCCTGCCTTGATGGCCTTTTTGATGGCAAGCGACAGTTCGATGATGTCGAGCAGCTCCTGCTTGGTCCATTCGTTGGTGTCGATAAAATCTTTTTTCATATTCTTCCTCCAACTGTTGTCGAGTGCTGTTGCCGCGGTCGTATTCGCCGCGGGAAATGCCGGGCTTAGTGTCTGCACTTTTTTCCAGTTCATGCGCCTATGCCCGTGCAAAACGAGGAGGAAGGCTGACATTTCCTTGTTCAGCGCGCATTTTACACAAATTTTACAATTCTCTGATGGTGGATTTGACAATGCTCCTTTATGCTGTAACTTGGTTAAGAATGAATGATCAAAAAAGAAAAAGGAAAGATAGAAAATATGGATATTTTCAATGTGCTCACGATGATCGGCGGACTGTGCCTGTTCCTCTTCGGCATGAATCTGATGGGGCAGGCGCTTGAGCGCCGCGCGGGCGGCAAGCTCCGCTCTCTTCTCGACAGAATGACCGGCAGCGTGTTCGCCGGGTTTTTAACGGGTCTTGGCATCACGGCCATCATTCAGAGCTCGTCCGCCACCACGGTCATGGTGGTCGGCTTTGTCAACTCCGGTCTCATGACGCTGCGTCAGGCCATCAACGTCATCATGGGTGCCAACGTCGGCACCACCGTTACCGCCTGGCTTCTGAGCCTCGGCGGCATCGACTCGGGCAATTTCTGGGTGCAGCTTTTAAAGCCCACCTCCTTTACGCCCGTGCTTGCGCTCATCGGCATCATCTACTACATGTTCTGCAAGGATAACAAGAAAAAGGACACCGGCATGATCCTGCTCGGCTTTGCGACGCTCATGTTCGGCATGGAAACGATGAGCACTGCCGTTGCGGGACTAAAGGACGTTCCCGCTTTCACAAACCTTTTTGTTGCCTTTCAGAATCCCATTCTCGGCGTGCTCGCCGGCGCGCTGCTCACGGCTGTGATCCAGTCGAGCTCGGCGTCCGTCGGTATTTTGCAGGCGCTCGCCGTCACCGGCTCTGTGAGCTACGCTGCGGCCATTCCCATCATCATGGGGCAGAACATCGGCACGACCGTCACGGCCATGCTCTCCTCCATCGGCACGAACAAGAATGCCCGCCGCGCCGCCGTTGTCCATCTTCTCTTCAACGTCATCGGCGTTGTCGTGCTGCTGACGGTGTTCTGCATCGTGCGCGCCGCGCTTGCTCCGGCATTGCTTAATGAATCTGCTTCCATGGCGGGCATCGCCGTGGCACACTCGGCATTCAATATCCTTTGCACTGCGCTGCTCCTGCCCGCAGGCGGGCTGCTCGAAACGCTTGCCAAGCGCATTGTTCCTGACGACGCACACTCGCAGGACGAGCAAACGACCGAACTTGACGTGCGTCTTCTCCCCACGCCCTCGCTCGCCCTGCGCCAGAGCCGCAGCGTCGCCTGCGAAATGGCCGGATACGCTGTGCGCGCACTGGACAATGCCATCGACGCCCTCAGCCGCGGCACACCCGAGCTTGCCCAGAGCATCCATGACGACGAGGAGCGCTGCGACCATTATGAGGACATTCTCGGCACCTATCTTGTCAAGCTCAGCGCACAGAAGATGGGGCGCGACGAGAGCGAGGAAGCGACCGAGCTTTTAAAGACCATCGGCGATTTTGAGCGCATCTCCGACCATGCGGTCAACATTCTCTCCTCCGCAGAGGAGCTGGAGCGAAAGGGACTCACCTTCTCCGGCAGCGCGCTCAACGAGCTGTCCGTGCTCACCGCCGCCGTCCGCGAGATCCTTTCTCTCTCTCTCAAGGCTTTTTCCGGTCAGGATCCCACTGCCGCACAGCAGGTCGAGCCGCTGGAGCAGGTCATCGACACGCTCAAAGAGCAGATGCGCACGCGCCATATCCTGCGCATGCAGCAGGGCACGTGCAGCATTGAGGCCGGCTTTGTGCTCTCCGACCTCCTGACCGACTTGGAGCGCACGTCCGACCACTGCTCCAACATCGCCGGCTGCGTCATCGACGCGCGCGAGCACAACCTCAACCTGCACGAAACGCTCCGTCAGGCAAGAAGCGACGACGGCAGCTTTCAGCATACCTTCGAGCATTACGTGCAGAAATATCAGTTGCCAATTCCGTCAAACGGATAAAAACGGGGTGCCTGAAGGCACCCCATTTTTGCTGTTTCTTTGCTTGTCAATCGCCCGATTCCTTGTTATACTACGGGTAATGTGCAATTCCTGCGCCAAGGCGTTTTCGCGCGGGAGGAAAGGAAGATACGTCAATGGATCCGATTTATGAGATTGAATTGCAGGACTGCCCCTACTGCCGCGGCACCGGCACGGTGGAAGATGAGCAGGGCTGGTGCGTTTATGTCACCTGCGTTGACTGCGGCGCGCAGACCGCGCACGCAAGCTATGAAACGCCCGAGGAGCGTCTCGCTGCCGCGCAGCAGGTCGCGCACCTGTGGAACATCGGCAAGGTCCTCAATCCCGGCGTGGGCGACTGAGCCTGCCGGATATGCAAAAAAAGGACGGAAAGCGCTGCTTTCCGTCCTTTTTGCCGCTCAACCGCCGTTTGAGCACACGAAACTCTCCCTCCATTGCGCGCTCAACCGCAATGGGCTATACTGAGTACATCAAGGACGTCCGCACTTTATAGGAAACGGAGTTTTGCCTTTATGAATATCGACATTGGCAGCAAGATCAAAGCGCTGCGCCTATCCAAAAGCATGACGCAGGAACAGCTGGCAAAAGCCCTCCACGTGAGCGCACAGGCCGTAAGCAAGTGGGAGATCGGCAGCTCGCTGCCCGATATCCAGCTTCTGCCCGCGCTGTCCGTCGCGTTGGGAACGAGCATTGATTCTCTCTTCTCCCTCACGGACGAGAGCCGCTTTGCCCGCATCGACAACATGCTCTGGGACAAGAGATTCCTCACGCAGCAGGAATTTGACGAAGAGGAACGCTTTTTGCAGGAAAAGTGCCGCGAGGACAAAACGAGACCGCGCGCGACGCTGCTGCTTGCGCAGCTTTACTGCAAGCGCGCACGGGAATACAACGACCTCGCCTCACCCCTCGCCCGCCAATCGCTTGAGCTGAATCCCGACTGCAAAGAGGCACACAACGCTATTTTTGACGCCGAAAACGGCGCGTATCTTGACTGGAACGCAACGAACCACTACCGCACGATCGACTTCTACAAGAATTTTCTTGCTGCGCACCCGGACAATCACAGCGCGCATCTGTGGCTTTTGGATCTTCTCGTTGCCGACCGCCGCTGCGCGGAGGCGCGCGAGGTTTTGGACCAGATGCACCGCCTGAAGCCGACGTACAACGATGCCTTCTATCTCGGCTGTATTCTCTTGCAGGAGGGGCACACCGACGACGCGCTCGCGCAGTGGGCGGCCATGTGCGCAAAGTACCCCGATACATGGGAGGTCTACGTCATGCGTGCGAGCGAGCTCGCCAAGCTCGGATATTACGACGAAGCCATCACGGACTATGAGAAGGCGATGGCGCTCATGCCGTCCCCGCGCTTCATTGACCCTGATGAGGCCATTGCGCAGATCTGCGAGATCCGCGGCGACTATGAAACAGCCATCGCCTGCTATGAAAAGGTCATCGAACTCATGCGCACCGACTGGAGCGAAATGCAGGGCGAAGCCATCGACGCCCCGCAGAGAAATATCGCACGCCTGCGCGAGAAAATGGCAAACAGCTGATTCTTCCATAAAAAAACCGCCCTGACGAAAAGTGTCAGGGCGTTTTTTCATTTTAGAAGCGTTTGCTCACATATTGAAGCGCCTGCGCGCTTCCTCCCGGAGCGACGGAACACGGCGCACAATGCGCAGCGGAATGATGAGCCCGATGCAGATGACCAGCACGGCAAGCGACCACGACGGCTGCCACGCGCCAAGAAAATACCGGTCGAGGCAGTATTCCACGCCGAGGGCAAGAAGCCCCACCGCGCCGATGCACATGGCAAGGGTAGAGATGCGCGATCTTCTGCCGTCACGCAGGAAAAAGCTCAGCAAAAACACAACGATGCAGGCCCAGCCGAGCATCGGCAGCGCAAGACCCCGGAACCACCGTCCGCCGTGCAGCGCAACGGAAATGATCCACACATAGATGCCGATGGCGGCAACGTCCGCCGTGAGCCGGAAGAAAACCGGAATCCGGCGCGCCAGCATCGGCAGCGCAAACCAGATCCACAGCATCACCGCCGCGCCCGCAATGTAAAGAGACCATGGGTGTTCGGTCGGCAAAATAAGGTTCAGAAGCCCGCAGCAGAGCGACACCGATGCAAGCATCGCCGTGAGCAGCAGAGCGGCCGCTCGCCGCGAGGCAGGGGGAACTACAGCCGGCTTCGTCGGAAAATAGGGCAGCGCTTCCCGGTCGGGCTTCCACGCAGGCGTGCCGCAGAGCGGGCAGCTCGCCGCACCGTATGACAGCTCCACGCCGCAGTTGACACAGTATGACATCAAATTCCTTCTTTCGTTCAGCGGTTGCTTTCCACATGCACGGGAATACCCGCGCGCACAAGAAAGCGGAAAAAGTCGCGCTCGGTGTCTGTCTCCTCCTGCGTCCCGGCAAAGGTGATCTCCATGGTATCACCGTAACTGATGGACGCGCAGTGGCAGCGCGGCACCGTCGCCTGCCCGAGAATAACCTCCGCCCCGCGGATATACGGTGCCATCTCCGGCGGCACGGTAAAAGCGCCGGGATTGGTATAGGTGCAGGAATAGGGGCGCACACCGTGCAGACGGTAGTTGAGCGCCATGACGGGATTTTTGAGCGCGACCGGCACGAGCCGCAGCGCAAAATTCTTTGTAAAGCGGACATTCCCCGTAAACGCCGCCTGCATCTCCTGCCGGTTGATGTGCAGCTTCATATAATGGCGCACCTGCGAGACGATCTCGGGAAAGGTGTAGTCGCCAAGCGCGGGGTCGATAAAGGGGCGCACCGTGGTGATAAAGTTGCGCAGCGTTTCCGTCGGGAACCAGCCGCGCAGGTTGATCGGAACGGCCAGCGCCACGGGGCGCAGTCGATAGGGCTTCTCGCGCTTCTGCTTTTCCAGAATCACGTAGATGAGCACAGCGGAGAGATACTCCGTGATGGACGCGCCGTACTTTTTTGCTTCCGCGCGCAGCGCCTGAAGCGGCACAAAGCCCATCGTCACATGGAAGGTATAGAACGGCTCCGGCGTTCCGGTATTCTGATACGCCTTCGGCTGGCGGTGCAGCCCCAGCGCATGATGCCCCGCGTAGCGGGCGTAGGCGTCCTCCAGCTCCTCCGCGCGCGGCGGCTCGGAAAGGTCGAGCACGCCGTTCCCCGGCGGCACGTCAACGCCGGTCTGGCGCAGGTACTCGGCAAGCAGCGTGCGGAAAAAGACGATCGCCCCGCCGCCGTCGGACAGCGCATGGAAGACCTCAATGGAGATGCGGCTGCGGTAATAGTAAAAGCGCACGAGCCAGCCGTTGTCCTCCTTGAACCGGACGGGCTGGCAGGGGTCGGACACATCTTCTTTCAAAAACGGCCCCGGCGCGGTATTCGGCTCAAGATAGTACCAGAACGCGCCCTTACGAATGCGCACGGCAAAGCTCGGAAAGCGCGGCATACAGCGATCAATGGCACGCTGAAGCGCGGCGGGGTCAACGTCCCGCTCCATCAGCGCGGAGAAGCGGTAGATGGCAGAATACTCTTCCTTTTGCAGCGCGGAGTACAAAATGCCTGCATTGTCGAGCCGATACCATTTGCTGTCCGGTTTTGCCATCGTTTCCCCCTCCTTCGCGTATCAGGATCATTCGGACAGTATTGTAGCACAAAGCGCTGCGCACGACAAGAAAGATGACGATTTCCCTTTTCTTTTTTACAGAAATATGATACGCTGAAGCAAACGCAAGATCCGGAAAAATATGGGAGGCGCCTATGGAATCCAAGCTGCACATCATCAGGAAGAAAAAAAGCGATCTGGAAAATTCCCGGCTCGACCCGCTGATGCGCGCGCTCAAGGCGCTGCACAGCGCCGGCGCACCGGAAAACATGACCGCCGAAGAGCTGGAGCGCCAGCGCCGCAGTCAGGAAGTGCTCGGCAGACTGACTGCCCCGATGGCCGGCATGGACTATGAAGAATTTGCTCTCTCCGGCATGAGCGCAGCATGGACACGTCTGAAAGCGCCCCACGGCAGCCGCCACGCGATTCTCTATTGCCACGGCGGCGGCTACACAAGCGGCAACCTTGGCTATTCGCGCGTATTGTCCTCCAAGCTCGCCCATGCAACAGGCTACGACGTGCTGAGTTTTGAATATCGCCTTGCGCCTGAATTCCCCTACCCCGCCGCTGTGGAGGACGCGTTGCGTGCGTGGGACTTTCTTATGCTGCAAGGCTACGGTGCGCGCGACATTGTCCTCGCAGGCGACAGTGCAGGCGGCAACCTTGCGCTTGTGCTTTGCAGCCGCTTGAAAGCGGCCGGCCGCCGCCTGCCCGGCGCGCTCATTCTGATGTCTCCGTGGACGGATATGACAATGTCCGGTACTTCCTACCGCGAGCGCGCGGAGATCGACCCGATGCTCACACCCGAGTACATCGAGGCCGTTCGCCTCGCCTATGCCGCGGGACAAAACTACCGTTCGAGCGACTTGTCCCCCTTGTTTGCAGACTTTGAAGGCTTCCCGCCGACGCTCATACAGGTCGGCGACCATGAGATCCTGTATTCCGATTCCGAATCGCTCTATCAGGCGATGAAGCGCGCGAACGTTCCCTGCCGCTTGCAGGTCAGCGAGGGAATGTGGCACGTTTTTCAGATGTTCCCGATGAAAAAGGCTTCGATCGCGATGGATAATGTTGCAAGATTCTTGCTGGAGCAGTGATTCCCCGCAAAATACCGATAAGAACAGGAGGCTGCCCTCTTTTGCAAAGAAGGCAGCCTCCTGTTTGACCCGTGGCCGCGCAATGCACCGCGCTCTTTCTGCTCCGCCATTTTGGTGCAAAAGAAAATAAAGATTTTTGCGAAATCCACTTGACAAGCAAAATGCCCGTGCTATAATGCGAAGCAACAAGTAAAAAGCTTCAAACCTATGACGGAGAGAAGTAACCGGCGCAGATAAGCACAAAGAGAGTCCCGGGTGGTGTGATCGGGGCAGCGGACGGCTGGTGAATGGACTCCGGAGGGCGGATCGAACGGCGAACGCCAAGTAGAGACCGACGGGTATCCCACCCGTTATCCATCGGGGCGCGTATGATGGTGCGCGTAAGCGAGCGGGCGTTTTCTATAACGTCAATTTGGGTGGTATCGCAGAAGTTCAATGACTTTTGTCCCATGGATATGGGATAAAGGTCTTTTTTCTTTTCCCCCTCCTGTTCCGGCAAAGCAGGAGTTCATCTGCCGCTCAAAATCAAATATATTTGGAGGAAACCAAAATGAAAAACAACATGATGCACAAGCTTCTCACCCTCGCGCTTGCTGGCGTGATGACTCTGTCCCTCGCTGCCTGCGGCAGCAATACGGACAATGGCGGCAGCGATGCCCAGCAGGAATCCGAGAACGGCAAGACCTATAAGGTCGCCGTCATCAAGCAGCTCGACCACGCTTCCCTTGATGAGATCGCAAACGCCATCACCGCCGAGCTTGACAAGCTCGCCGCCGACAACGGCGTGACCATCGAATATGAGGTCACCTCCGGTCAGAATGACCCGACGATCTTAAAGCAGCTCTCCGATCAGGCGATCGCCGACAACGTGGACGCCATCGTTCCCATCGCCACAAGCGCCGCGCAGATCGCAGCCCTCTCCGCCGAGGACAGCAAGACCCCCGTGGTCTACGCCGCCATCTCTGATCCCGCAGCGGCAAACCTGACCGGCATCGACTATGTGACCGGCACGAGCGATGCGCTGAATACCGAGTTCATCATGGACATGATGTTCGCCCAGAATCCGAACGTTGCCAAGGTCGGCCTCCTCTACTCCCTCTCCGAGCCGAACTCCGCCCAGCCCATCACCGACGCCAAGGCCTATCTTGACGCAAAGGGCATCGCGTATGTCGAGCAGACCGCCAACACGAACGACGAGGTCGTTGCCGCCGCTTCCGCGCTGATCGCCGACGGCGTGGACGCCGTCTTTACCCCGACCGACAATGTCATCATGGCCGCTGAGCTGGCCATCGCCGAGGACTTTGCCAAAAATGGCATTCCCCACTACACTGGCGCTGATTCCTTTGTCCGCAACGGCGCCTATGCCACCTGCGGCGTGAACTATACCGATCTCGGCACCAAGACTGCTGACCTTGCTTACTCTGCCATCACCGAGGGCATGGGTTCCATGGAGGACTACTACCTGATGGACGGAGGCGTCATCACCGTCAACACCGACACCGCCGCCATGATCGGCAAGCAGGCCGAGTATTCCTGCTTCGACAGTATGGGCACCGTCGTTGAGGTCACGACCACCAAGGACTAAGCCGCATTCCCGTTCCCAACAACGTACTGCCGTCCCCCGGCTTTTCGCCGGGGGCATCGGCATGAAAGGAGACTTCTCCCATGCTCATCATCACGCAGACCGCCCTTGAACTGGGCTTCCTCTACGCACTCATTGCAATGGCACTCTTTTTGAGCTACCGCATTCTCGATATCGCAGATCTGACGACCGACGGCTGCTTTGTCCTCGGCGCAGCCGTGTCCGTCACGGTGACGGCGGCAGGGCACCCCATTCTCGCCATTTTTGCCGCGATGCTCGCAGGCGCGTGCGCAGGCTTTGTCACCGCCTTTTTGCAGACGAAGCTCGGCGTGCCGAGCATTCTGGCCGGCATCATTACCAATACCGGCCTCTATACCGTCAATCTGATGGCAATGGGCTGGAAGTCAAACCAGAGTCTGCTCGGCGGCAGAACCGTCTTCACAATGCTGCGCGACCGTGGCATCGGCGGGGACTGGTACGAGCTGCTGCTCGCTGCCAGCGTCACGATTCTCGCAGGGCTGCTGCTGGTGCTGTTTCTCGGCACGCGCATGGGGCTCTCCATTCGCGCCACGGGCGATAATCCCGACATGGTGCGCGCCTCTTCTCTGAACCCCTCGTTTACGATCACCGTGGGGCTGTGCCTTGCCAATGTGCTCACGGCGCTCTCCGGCGCTGTCGTGGGGCAGTATCAGAAAACCGTGGACATCAACTCCGGCACGGGCATCGTCGTCATCGGCCTCGCCTGCCTCATCATCGGCGAAACGCTGCTCGGCCGCAGAAGCGTCAAAAAGGGCGTCATCGCCGCCATTCTCGGCTCGATCGTCTACCGCTTCATCTATGCCATCGTTTTCTACACAAAGATCGTCCCCGTCGAGTGCTTAAAGCTCCTGACGGCGGTCATCGTGGCGCTGGCCATCGCCTCGCCAAGCATTCGCAGGTGGTTCGCGTTCCAAAAGCGCAAGATGTCTGCCAGAACGAAGGAGGGCGCGTAAGATGTTAGATATCAAGAAGATCTCCAAGACCTTCAATCCCGGCACAGTGAATGAAAAAAAGGCTCTCACGGAACTATCGCTTCACTTGGACGAGGGCGACTTCGTCACCATCGTCGGCTCGAACGGTGCGGGCAAATCGACCCTCTTCAACGCCATCGCGGGCAGCTTTTATGTCGACGAGGGCAGCATTTTGCTCGCCGGGGAGGACATTACCTTCCTGCCCGAGCACGAGCGCTCCCGCCGTATCGGGCGGCTTTTTCAAGACCCCCTGCGCGGCACTGCGCCAAACATGACGATCGAGGAAAACCTTGCGCTTGCGTACCTGCGCGCGGCGCACGGCAATCCCTTCAGCCGCATCAGCAAGAAGGACAAGGCCTTCTTCGCCGATCAGCTCCGGCAGCTCGACATGGGCCTCGAGGATCGCATGAAAAACCCCGTTGGTCTCCTCTCCGGCGGACAGCGCCAGGCGCTGACGCTTCTCATGGCAACGATGGTGCCGCCGCAGCTGCTGCTCCTTGATGAGCACACCGCGGCGCTTGACCCCGCAACGGCGGAAAAGGTGCTTGCCCTCACCCGCCGTGTCGTGGCAGAGAGCCACATCACCTGCCTGATGGTCACGCACAACATGCATCAGGCGCTCACGCTCGGCAACCGCACGCTGATGATGTCCGACGGACACATCGTGCTCGACGTTACGGGCGATGAGCGCGCGGGCATGAGCGTGGACGATCTCATCGCGCGCTTCAAGGCGGGCGCCGGACACGAGCTGGACAACGACCGCATTCTCTTATCGGAATAGCATTCGATCATCAGCGCAAAATGCTGTCTCCTTGTTTTTCTGTGTCCTGCCAATGCGCAAAAAGAGCATTTCTGGCTTACGGTTCACACGCTCGTCCTTCTTTTTAAGCGCGCATCATTAATAGTTGACGGTGCGTACCTGAGCGGAAGCTTGTAGCGAGCGCGACGTGCGCACGTACCATATTGTTATTGTGAGGCCAGAGGCAGGGTGGTCTCGCAGGAGTGCGCAGCATTTCGCAAATAATCAAACATGAAAAAAGCGGTTCCCGTTCTGGGAACCGCTTTTTGTCGTTTTGGGGATGTTTAGTTGTTGCCGCTGCTGGTCGCGCGCAGCGTCACGTCGTGATAGCCGCCCTCAACAATACTGGTGGCGGAGACAAGCGTGAGCTTCGCGTTCTTCTGCAGGTCGGGGATCGTCGTCACACCGCAGTTGCACATGGTGGACTTGACCTTGTAAAGGCTTCTTGCGACGTTGTCCTGCAAAGAGCCTGCGTAGGTGACGTAGGAATCGACGCCCTCTTCGAAGGCAAGCCCCGTCTTGCCGCCGAGGTCGTAGCGCTGCCAGTTGCGTGCGCGGTTCGAGCCCTCGCCCCAGTACTCCTTGACGTACACGCCGTTGACGAGCAGCTTGTTCGTCGGCGATTCGTCGAAACGTGCGAAGTAGCGGCCAAGCATCAGGAAGTCCGCGCCCATGGCGAGCGCGAGCGTCATGTGATAGTCGTGAACGATGCCGCCGTCGGAGCAGATGGGAACATACACGCCCGTCTCGCGGAAGTATTCGTCGCGCGCAGCGGAAACCTCGATGAGCGCGGTGGCCTGACCGCGGCCGATGCCCTTGGTCTCGCGCGTAATGCAGATCGAGCCGCCGCCGATACCGACCTTGACAAAGTCTGCGCCGCACTCGGCGAGGAAGCGGAAACCGTCGCGGTCGACGACGTTGCCCGCGCCGATCTTCACGCTGCTGCCGTAGTTTTCGCGCACGTAGTCGATGACCTTCTTCTGCCAGACGGAGTAACCCTCGGACGAGTCGATGCACAGCACGTCCGCGCCGGCCTCAACAAGCGCAGGAATGCGCTCGCGATAGTCGCGGGAGTTGATGCCCGCGCCAACGAGGTAACGCTTCTTGTCGTCCTGCAGGGCAAGGGGGTGCTCCTTGTGCTCGGCATAGTCCTTGCGGAAGACAAAGTAGAGCAGGTGGTCGTTTTCATCTACGATGGGCAGCGCGTTGAGCTTGTGCTCCCAGATGATGTCGTTGGCCTCCTTGAGCGTGGTGGAGGCAGGGGCGGTGATAAGCTTTTCGCGCGGCGTCATGAACTCATGCACCTTGACGTCCGTGCTCATGCGGCTCACGCGGTAGTCGCGGCTCGTCACGATGCCGAGGAGCTTGCCGTTGGGCGTTGCGTCCTCGGTGACGGCGACGGTGGAAAAGCCGTTCTCTTCCTTGAGCGCGAGCACGTCGGCAAGCGTGTGCTCGGGCGTCAGATTGGAAGCAGACGGCACAAAGCCCGCCTTGCTGCTCTTCACGCGGCGCACCATCTCCGCCTCGCTCTCAATGGACTGAGAGCCGAAGATGAAAGAAAGGCCGCCCTCCTTGGCAAGGGCGATAGCAAGCGTGTCGTTCGAGACAGACTGCATGATCGCCGAGACCATCGGGATATTCAGGCTGATGGGGCACTCCTCCTGCCCCTTGCGATAGCGCACGAGGGGCGTTTTGAGTGAAACGTTGTCAGGAACACAGTCCTCCGCGGTATAGCCGGGAACGAGAAGATATTCGCTGAACGTGTGAGAAGGTTCGGGATAATAGTAAGCCATAGATCTGCTCCTCTCTTCTTATTTTACTTGAAGTAGCGCACAGCAGAGGTGAACAGCTCCATCTCATACTGGCCGGGGACATTGCGGTAGAGGTTCTTGCCGATACGCTCGGTATGCCCCATCTTGCCCAGCACGCGGCCATCGGGCGAGGTGATGCCCTCGATGGCGCAGAGCGAGCCGTTGGGGTTAAACGCTGCATTCATTGTAGCACACCCGTCAAGGTCTACATACTGCGTGGCAATCTGGCCGTTGGCAGCAAGCGCCTTGACAAGCTCCTCCGAGGCGAGGAAGCGGCCCTCGCCATGGGAAATGGGCACGGTGTAGATGTCGCCGACCTTCGTGCCGGCAAGCCACGGGGACTTGTTGGAGCACACGCGCGTGCGCACAAGGCGGGACTGATGACGGCCGATGACGTTGTAGGTGAGCGTCGGGCAGCCCGAATCGGTATCCATGATCTTGCCGTAGGGCACAAGGCCGAGCTTGATGAGCGCCTGGAAGCCGTTGCAGATACCGAGCATCAAGCCGTCGCGGCGATCAAGAAGATCGGTGACCTGTTCTTTGACCGCAGCGCTGCGGAAGAAGGCCGTAATGAGCTTGGCGCTGCCGTCGGGCTCGTCGCCGCCGGAGAAGCCGCCGGGGATCACGATGATCTGGCTGTCCTTGACCGCCTTGGCAAAGCGCTCCACGCTGTCAGCAACGTCGGCGCTTGTCAGGTTGCGGATGATAAACTGCTCGGCATCCGCGCCTGCTTCAAGCAGGGCGCGCTGCGTATCGTACTCGCAGTTCGTGCCGGGGAAGACGGGGATCAGCGCCTTGGGACGCGCCAGCTTGATCGCGGGAGCAACGCGCTCCTGCGCTTCATAGGAAAGGCTCTCGACCGCGCCGGCGCTCTGCGTCTTCGTCGGGTAGACGGATTCGAGGACAGCGTCATTGAGAGCAAGAAGCTCGGAAATGCTCGCCTCATCGCTGCCGAGGGAAATGATCTTTTCCGCTGTGGTCGCGCCGATGCGCACAGCATCGGAAACTTCCTCCGTCAGCTCGGCGACGATCGCGCCGGGCATGGGAGCAAACCAGTCGCGCGCAGTCTTTTCGGCGGCAAAGCCGATCTCATTGCCGAGCGACATCTTCATCACTGCCTCGGCAAGGCCATTTTCAACCGCCCATGCGCTTGCGACCTTGCCCGCGCGGGCAAGCGCGGTAAAGCGTTCCCACGCCGCTTTCTGCTCTTCGGGTGTCGCGCCGTCAAAGAGGTAAACGCCGTGACCGGCAGCCTTGAAGTCAGTCGTCACGATCTCGCCTGCCAGCACGGGCGCGATGGCGAAGGAGATAAGCGTCGGCGGCACGTCATGGTCAAGGAAGGTACCGGACATGGAGTCCTTGCCGCCGATGGCGGCAGCGCCCAGTTCAAGCTGGGCATCGAGCGCACCGAGCAGCGCGGCAAAGGGCTTGCCCCAGCGCGCAGGCTCGCTGCGGAGCTTTTCAAAGAATTCCTGCAAGGTGAGATATGCCTTGTGATAATCTGCACCGGCAGCGACGATCTTAGCAACCGAGGTGTAGACCGCGCTGTGCGCACCCGTGTAAGGATCGGCGCTCAGTGCGTCGGGGTCGCAGCCCCAGGCCATCACGCTGCCCTGCTCGGTCTTGCTGCCCGGCAGCACCGGCAGCAGCGCCGCCATCGCCTGCGAGGGGCTGCGCTGCGTCTTGCCGCCAAAGGGCATGAGCAGCGAGAACGCACCGACGGTGGAGTCGAAGCGCTCGGCGAGGCCGCGGCGGGACGCGCTCTTGAGGCTGCCCGCCATATCGCTCAGCGTGCGCGGCGCGCAAGCGGACTCTGCCTGCTTTTCCCCAGCTTCTACACGAATGCTTGCGTGCTTGACCGCGCCGTTCGTGTCGAGGAACGCGCGCGAAAGGTCGGCAACCGTCTGTCCGCGCCAGTGCATGACCATGCGGGGGCTTTCGGTGACGACTGCAACGCGGTAGGCCTCCAGGTTTTCGGCCTGCGCGGCAGCGATAAACTTTTCCTCGTCCTCCGCCGCGACGACGACCGCCATGCGCTCCTGCGATTCGGAGATCGCAAGCTCGGTGCCGTCCAGCCCCTCGTACTTCTTGCGCACGGCGTCAAGCTCGATGGCAAGACCGTCGGCCAGCTCGCCGATGGCAACAGACACGCCGCCCGCGCCAAAGTCGTTGCAGCGCTTGATGAGGCGCGTCACCTCGCCGTTGCGGAACAGGCGCTGGAGCTTCCGCTCCTCGGGGGCGTTGCCCTT